>ENA-UPWM01000010-UPWM01000010.1-human-gut-metagenome-genome-assembly--contig:-NODE-10-length-48844-cov-19.231304_pt1 | contig 48844 bp, 40 predicted proteins | sample MGYA00250051_ERZ773379 | MGnify/ENA primary metagenome ERZ773379 (study PRJEB29103, sample SAMN06112020) | human gut metagenome | biome: human gut; feature: ankylosing spondylitis patient; material...
AAATGTCTTTATCAGCGTAATATACATAATCATCAACAAAGATAATTTCACTCTTAAGAATCTTTCTCTCAAGTTCCTCTATCTTTATAATAAGATCATCACATAACTCAGTACAATCCCCAATGGTTGAATACATATCTTTCAGCATATTCGTCATTATAATGATAGCTGCACAAATATCATTATATAAATCCGCGTTATCATCAGCTTTTCTAAATCGAAAATCAAGTGAGAAATGTACTTCTACTGTGTTTATCTTTTCTTCGAGGGAATATGACGACCGGATTACCAGTTATGTCGGTGGAGACGGGCTTGAAGCGGATGTTGTTGTTTTGCCGGACGGAACCCGCGTCAGTCTCGGAACCCGGACTTCTTTCTCTTATGATTCCCGTTATGGTAAGTCCGAACGTATCGTGCAACTGGAAGGGGAAGCCTATTTTGAAGTAGCCAAAGATAAAGATAAGCCATTTATTGTCAAGACCAAAGAACAATCTATCGAAGCACTCGGGACGAAGTTCAACGTTTCCGCTTATCCGACCGATTCGCTCCTGACTACGACACTGCTGGAAGGTTCTGTCCTGCTGACCACGCAGAACCTGTTACATCCTACGGTCTTAAAGCCGAACGAACAGTTTGTCTATAACAAAAGAACGCGATCAGCCCTCCTGCAACAGGTCGACGCCAACCGGTTTGTTTCGTGGCTCCAAAACTTAGAAGAAAAAGCTTCCTCCTTCCAACTTTTGATGTCCGTACACGACACCAAAAACAAAAAGACCTCCGAGTCAACCGCCCGACGATCCTCGAGCAACTCGGAAGTCTTTCCGTACAAAGCAGATTTTTCGGCTCTTAGTTCTCGAGCCAAATGGTCACCGGTCCGTCGTTGACGATGTTAACGACCATGTGCGCTCCGAAAATGCCTGTCGCAGTCTTCAGCCCGGAAGCCGCACATTCCTCGACAAAAATGTCAAAGAGTCGCTTTCCGTCCTCGGGGGCGGCCGCCGGCGTAAAGCTCGGACGGTTGCCTCGGCTGGTGTCGGCGGCAAGCGTAAATTGCGACACCAAAAGCAACTGGCCGACGATATCCGACACAGAACGATTCATCTTGCCGGCATCATCCTCAAAAATACGGTAGCGCAACACTTTCTGCGCCAAGGCTCGAGCCTTCTCTTCGGTGTCCCCCTTGACGGCACAGACAAGTATGCACAGGCCGCGACCGACTTCACCCACGGTTTTCCCGTCGACTGTCACGCCGGCCTGCGCGACGCGCTGCAACAACGCGATCATTTAACCCACCGTCACCTTGGCCCAACGGCGCTTGCCGACCTGCAGCGTGTACGTGCCCGGCTTTACCTTGAGACCGCGATCGGAAATGCGTTCGCCTTCCAGGCGCACGCCGCCCTGATCGATGTTGCGGTTGGCTTCACCCGTACTCGGGCACAGACCCGCTTCCTTGATGAGACGGGCAATGCCGATTTCTCCGTCGGGAGCGGCAACGTTGACTTCCGGGATGTCCGAAGGCACGGCACCGGCGCGGAAGCGGTTATTGAATTCTGCTTCGGCCGCATCGGCCGCCTTGTCGTCATGAAAGCGCGCCACGATTTCCTTGGCAAGCAACACCTTGGCATCACGCGGATTGCGACCGTTTTCGCATTCGCTCTTGAGTTCAGCGATCGCTGCGTTGCTCTTGAGGCTCAGCAGGTTGTACCAATCCCACATGAGCGTATCGGAAATGCTCATCACCTTGCCGAACATCTCATCGGCACTTTCCGTGATGCCGATGTAGTTGTGCTTGGACTTACTCATCTTATTGACGCCATCAAGGCCCACCAACAAGGGCATCGTGAGGATGCACTGCGGTTCCTGGCCATACTGGCGCTGCAGTTCGCGGCCCACAAGCAGGTTGAAGCGCTGGTCGGAACCGCCGAGTTCCAGATCGGCATGAAGAGCGACCGAGTCGTAGCCCTGCATCAAGGGGTAGATCAGTTCGTGCACGGCAATCGGAAGCTGTTCGGCAAAACGCTTGGCAAAGTCGTCGCGTTCGAGCAATCGAGCCACCGTGTAGCGGCTGGCAAGCTGAATGAGGCCCGTAGCGCCCAACTGGTTGCACCATTCGGAATTCCAGCGCACTTCGGCCTTTTCGATGTCGATGACGTGAGCAGCCTGTTCGAGATAGGTTTCGGCGTTGACCTTAATCTGTTCAGGCGACAGCGGCGGACGGGTCGTATTGCGGCCGGTCGGATCGCCAATGGCGGCCGTAAAGTCACCGATCAGGAAGATCACCGTGTGGCCGAGATCCTGCAGCTGACGAAGCTTATTGAGCACCACCGTGTGACCGACGTGAATGTCGGGAGCCGTGGGATCCAGACCGAGCTTGCAACGCAACTTGGTGCCGGTCGCCTTGGCGCGGGCCAGCTTCTGCTCCAATTCGCTTTCGATCAAAAGCGTGTCGGTACCGCGGGCAATCGTGGCCATTGCCTCCTTGATTTCGGGCGTCACTTCGTATTTCTTTTCTTCGGTACGGGCGGATTCAACAGACATCGGTATGGAATTCCAAAAAAAGCTTTTTCATTCAACGGCTGCGACACATTCGCAACAAACGGAGCGATATTGTACCGAACGGCAAAGAATCAAGCTCAAACAGCTCGCAACGCTGGTCTGAAACGGCTTTGTCCAAAATGCAAATTCTTTTTTCACATAGAGACAGCACTGTGTCACCAAACTAAAATACCAGCTTGGTTTGGCGCAACCTCGAAAAATGGTTGTCAAAAAGCGCCTTCGGCCCAGTTTCATCGCTTCTAAATGACCTCTCAGCTTATTGTCGGTAAAGAATTGCGGCGCCTTGGTAAAGGCGTCATCGACCTCGCTCGTTCTCGACGTCTGTCGCAAGTGGGCGGAGGCGGTGTCACGCGCACCTATCTGGTCGCGCTGGGTTTGTTCTGCGTGCTTCCGATCGGCGCAACGGCCGCCCTTTATTATTCGATTCCGAACGAAACGCTCACGGCCTCCCCCGTTCGTACGCTTACGGTCGAACCGGTTCGCCTTCCTGATCTGAGAGGCCAAATGGCGGCCATCGAAGCCGTCACCGATCCGATTTCGCACGAAATCTTCGTGCGCGAGGCCGAAACGCTCACCTCGCTTCTGGCTCGTCTGCAGATCAAGGACACGCAGGCGCGCGACTTCATCATTCGCAATCCCATAACACAGGCTCTCGTCTATCCCAAGCAGGGCCAGTTTGTGACAGCCGTGGCCGGCGAAGACGGCAAGCTCGAAGAACTGCGTTTGTACACTGACAGCGACATTTCCGGCAAGGGGTCTCTTTTAGAAGTGCGACGTACGGCACGAGGCTTTCAGGCCCGTACGACCCCCTACGAGTACGACACCGAACTCACCATGGCAAACGGCGTGGTGTCAGGCTCTCCCGACACAAGTCTCCTCAACGCGGGTGTACCTGCCAAGATCGTCGAACAGATGCATTCGGCCTTTGACTTCGATCGAGATGTCGTCAGCCAACTGCAGCGCGGAGACGCATTCCGCCTGATTTATGAAACAAAGTTTGCCGAAGGCAGTTTCGTGAGACACGGCAGACTTCTGGCCATGCAGCTTGATCACGACGGCAAGACCACTGAACTCTTTCGCTTTGACAACGACAATGCCGGCGGCAACTTCTACGACGCCGAAGGTAATATTTCGCGGCGCACGTTCATGCGCGTACCGCTGGACGTTCAAAGCGTAACGAGTGAGTTTTCTCCCATGCGCCGCCACCCCGTGACGGGCGTTCTTCGCCCTCATCTGGGCACGGACTTCCGCGCCCCCTGGGGCGCCGTGGTACGCGCCGCAGCCGACGGCACTGTGGAATTTGCGGGCGTCGGCACGGGCTACGGCAACTACATCCGCATCGCGCACGGCCCGGGCATTCTGACGCTTTACGCGCACCTTTCCTCCATTGACCCGCACGTCAAGAAAGGCACAAAGGTCAAGTACGGCGAAGTGATCGGCCGCGTGGGCCAGACAGGTCTTGCAACCGGTCCGCATCTGCACTACGAATTGAAATTCGGCAATGTGCAGATCAACCCGATGACCGTACGGCTGCCTGACACCAAGAAGCTGACACCCTATCAGTTTGCGCAGATGGAGGTGCTCATTGCTCCGCTGCGTGCCAAACTAGCCCGCCTGCAGCAGGTGCAGGTGAGCAGTCTGAGCGGCAAAAACGCCGTTTCTCAAACGAACTAAAATTACCATTCCCCAAACCAAATCGGAGATTTTCAACCATGGCCAAGACAGTGACCCTGGGTTTAATGTCGGGAACCAGTCTTGACGGCGTAGACGCCGTCGCCGTCGATTTTTCCGGAGTGGGACCGCGTCTGATCGGCCATCACCACATTGAATTTCCCAAACCGCTCAAGGAAAAACTCCTTGCGCTGTGCCAGCCCGGCGACAACGAAATTGATCGCATGGGCGTTGCCTCCGTGGAACTCGGCAAGTTCTACGTGCATTGCGTAAACGAACTGCTTGACGTCGCCGACATCGGTCGCAAGGATGTGGCAGCCGTCGGCATTCACGGGCAGACGATTCGTCACCGCCCCGAACAGGGCTGGACGCTTCAGCTCAACAACCCGGCGCTCGTCGCCGAACTCTCGGGCCTTGACGTCATCAGCGACTTCCGCAGCCGCGACATTGCCGCCGGCGGTGAGGGCGCTCCGCTTGTGCCCGCTTTTCACCGTCAGGTCTTCATGGGCGAAGTCGCCCGCTCGGTCGTCAACATCGGCGGCATTGCCAACGTCACGTTCCTGCCTCCTCGCCGCGGCTACGGCAAGATCATCGGCTTTGACTGCGGTCCGGGCAACATCCTTCTGGACGCATGGTGCCGCAAGCACATCGCCCGCCCGTACGACACCAATGGCGCCTGGGGCGCAACGGGCCGCGTGCACGAGGAACTTCTTGCCAAGCTCCTCTCGGATCCGTACTTCGAACGTCAGCCCCCCAAGAGCACCGGCCGTGAACATTTCAATCTCGACTGGCTTGAATCCCAGCTCACAGAATTCGGCACTCTCGAGCCCGCCGACGTACAGGCAACGCTCGTGATGCTCACTGCCCGCACCATTACGGATGCAATCAAAAAATTTGCCGGACGTACTGAAGAAATCTATTTGTGCGGCGGCGGAGCCTTAAACGGCGCGCTTGCGCAGTGCATCCGCGAATGCGCGGGCGAAGCCATCTACGTGCGCTCGACTTCGGCTCTGGGCGTTGATCCGATGCACGTCGAAGCAATGGCCTTTGCCTGGCTTGCCTGGGCCTTCCTGCAGAAGAAGCCCGGCAATCTGCCCGAAGTGACCAACGCTTCCGGCGCTCGTTTGCTCGGCGCGCTCTACCCGCACTAATAGCTCAACCGATTCACTCAGCAAACTTCGACGACCGGACGGAAACACATTTTTCCTCCGGTCGTTTGTTCTTTGGGACGACGCTCTTTAGACTTCTCGTTAATCCGCATATTTGAGCAGCGCCTCCGCGCTTACAATTCCGCTTTTTTGAAACCTCCCGGCCCAACTGACGCAGACTGACTTGTTCGACCAAGGCACAAGCCGGCCTACCGCCTGCGACCGAGAACCGACGCCTTAGTTTTTGCCATGTCGTTCGTCTCTTCCGCCAAAGCATTTCTGGGCAGTCTGCCCATTCAGCGTTTTCATCCCGTCACGTTGGATGCGCTCCGCCACTACGACACACGGATGCTTACTCGCGACATCAGCGCCGGTTTGACGGTCGGCATGGTGGCGCTGCCGCTTGCCATGGCTTTCGGTATTGCCTCAGGCGTGCCTCCCGAAGCCGGTATCTACACGGCCATCATCGCAGGCTTTCTGATTTCTTTGCTCGGCGGCTGCCGCGTTCAGATCGGCGGCCCCGCCGGCGCCTTCATCGTCATCATCTACGGCATCATCGCCAACTACGGCCTGGGCAATCTGCTTCTGGCCACCATCGGCTCGGGCGTCATTCTATTTTTAATGGGGCTCTTTAAGCTCGGCAGCTTCATTCGTTTCATCCCCGTTTCCATCGTCATCGGCTTTACCAACGGTATCGCCGTGCTGATCGGCCTGAGTCAGGTCAAGGACTTTCTGGGGCTTTCGATCGAGAAGATGCCCGCGGACTTCTTCCATCAGATACAGACGCTGTACGCGCATATCGACACCTTCAACCCATACGCTTTCGGTCTGGCGCTCGTAAGTTTTCTCATCGTCAAGTTCTGGCCCAAGGGCTACGTCATGGGCGGCGCTCCGTGGAAGCGTTGGATGGCGCATCTGCCGGGCACGGTGGTCGTGCTCGTAGCCTCCACCATCGTGGTCTCCGTCTTCAATCTTCCGGTTGAAACCATCGGTACAAAGTTCGGCGGGATTCCGCAGAAGCTTCCCGATCTGACCCTTCCCGATTTTTCCTGGGAAGCCTTCAAGCACCTGATCGGTCCGATGATCACGATCGCTCTTCTGGGCGCCATTGAAAGCCTGTTGTGCGCCCGCGTGGCGGATGCCATGACCGATGACCGTCACGACCCCAATCAGGAATTGATGGGCCAGGGCGTGGCCAACTTCGTCGTACCTTTCTTCGGCGGCATTCCGGCCACCGGCACCATTGCGCGAACCGTCACCAACATCAAGAGCGGCGCGGCCAGCCCCGTTGCGGGCATCGTGCACGCCCTCACGCTTTTGGTCGTGATTCTGGCCGCCGCTCCCTTAGCAGGCGACATCCCCCTGGCGGCACTGGCTGCAATCCTGTTCTTTGTTGCGTGGAATATGGGTAACTGGCGTGAATTCTCCCGCCTGCGCCAGATGACGATGAGCTACAAGGCCACGCTGATCACAACGTTCCTCCTGACGGTGATTTTCGACCTCACGGTCGCCGTTGAAGTCGGCCTGTTGGTCTCCTGCGTTTTCTTTATCTACCGCATGAACACGCTCACCCGCGTCACGCGTCAAACGCTGCCCTTCGACATGCCCGAAACGGTGGAATGCTGGAAGCTCACCGGCGCTCTCTTCTTCGGTTCCGTCAGCAAGCTCGAAGACGTTACCGATCCCAAGCGCATCACGTCGCCTGATGCCGCCAAGGTCGTGATCCTCGACTGCACCGACTTGCTCAACATTGACAACTCGGCGATGGACATTCTGCAGGTCTTCATGCGTGCACTCAAGCGCCGCAACCACGAGCTCATCATCGCGGGCGCTTCCGGCCACCCGCAGCGCCAACTGCAGCGTACCGGCATTGCGCAAAGCCTCGGAGCCAACTTTGTGCCCAACATCGAGTTTGCTCAGCATCGTGCGCGCGAACTCCTTGTCGAGATCGAAAACAAGGAAACGAGCGGCAAACCCGTCGTCTGACCGTTTTGTCGTTCCGTCTCCAAAAAGGCCTTGAAGCTTTCAGGGCCTTTTTGTTATGCCTTCGGCATATCCACCGTCACGCTCAATCCCTTTTGTGCCTGAGAATCGGTCCAGTCAAGCGCAATGGTGCAGCCATAGCGATCCGCAATAGTCTTGCAGATGGCCAGCCCCAGACCGGTGCCCGTCTGCTGCGTCCCCAAAACGCGGTAAAACGGGTCAAAGACACGGCCTCGCTCGGCCTCAGAAATCCCAGGGCCGTTGTCGCCCACACACAAACTGAGGCGATCACCCGTCTGACGGAAAGCAATCGTCACACTGCCGCCCTGCGGAACATAGTGCACGGCGTTGTGCACGAGATTTCGCACGAGACAGAAAAGCGAAGCTTCGGGCATCGCCGCACAGGCGCTTTGTGCTTCGTTGGTGTCGAACCCTGCCACCTCAACGGCAATCTCCTTGCTTTCGGCCTCCCAATAAATATCTTCAACGACCGAAGTCACCACCTTGAGACACTGCGCCGTTTGCGGGCCGTCGACGGCTTTTTCTTGTCCGGCCTGCACGCGCTTGAGCGTCAGCAGCTGACTGATGAGGTTAGAGAGACGCGCGATACCCGCTCGGATATCCGCTACTGTTTGCTGCGCCTGTTCGGACATCGGCATGTTGCTCAAACGATCGACCTGCAGACTCAAAGCCGTCACTGGACTGCGCAGTTCATGGGCCGCATCGGCAACAAACCGTGTCTCGCGCCCTCGAAGTTCCTCCACGCGAGCGAACATATCGTTGACGGCTGTCATGATGCGCTCGAGTTCTTCGGGCACTCCTTCGTAGGAAAGCGAGCTCAAGTCATCGGCCTTGCGCTCCTGAATTTCTTTAACGAGCCGCTGCACCGGCTTTAACCCGTGCCAAAGCACCAAAATCAAAACCAGCAGCATCACGGGCGTGAGTATCAAAATAGGCGCGGCTGCGGTAAGAGCTCTCACCAGAATCTCTTCGTTACGCTCGCTTAACCTCTGAGCGGCGGCCACATGGGTGCCATCGGAAAGAGTTCTCAAATAAAAACGATACTTGTCACCGGCAAATTCCGCCGTATGTGCGCCATTTGAATAGGATTGCCGAAAGGTAACGGTCAGAGCTCGACCTTTTTTGTGCAGCATGCGCACCAAAACCGTTTCACCGGCCTGCACCACGGCGTCCTTGCTGTCGTCGTCAAGTTGAAAATGATCCTCAAAAACATCGTCGTCCATAGTGAGCGCACCGTACTGCGGCAACGTCTCACCTTTGTCCGAGCCGGGGCCGTAAAACCCCCCGAGAGTGAGTTCCTGAATTTTGTTGCGCTGACGCTGTTGCACGATGTCGCGCGAAAGCATCCCCACCACTTCCTTGAGGATGTCATCCTGACGGTCTTTGGCCTCTTCGTAACCAATGGCAAAACTCGCGGCCGCCGTGATGAGCGAAAACACGGCAAGCGTGCCCGCGCACCAAAGCGTCACTCGCTTTAGAAGCGAATGTTTTCTGAAAATCATAAGTTATCGTCCTGCCGCGCGTCCCTTGTGCACCATCCATCCCAGACCACGGACGTTTCCGATAGCATTTGCACCGAGCTTTTTGCGCAAGCCGTGGATGATGAATTCCAGAGCATTGCTCTCGGGCATGTCGCCGTCTCCGTAGAGACGCTCTTCGAGCGTGGTGCGTGACAAAATGGCGCCCGGTCGGGTCATGAGCGCCTCCATCAGATCAAATTCGCGCTTACTGAGCGCCACTTCCTTGTCACCCTCGGGCGCATGCAAGCGCACGGTCTTCGTTTCGCAATTGAGCGTCATCGTGCCGTTGGTGAGCACCTTGCTTGCGGCCTGCGCACCCTGGCGTCGCCGTTCGATGGCGCGCAACCTTGCCAGCACTTCGGACATATGAAAAGGCTTGACCACGTAGTCATCAGCCCCCGCGTCCAGACCGGCTAAACGGTCGTCCAGTCCGTCCCGGGCCGTCAGAATCACCACCGGAGTTTCGGAATCCTTGGCGCGCAGCTCACGCAACACGCTCATGCCGTCCTTGCCAGGCAAGCCCAGGTCCAGCAGCAAGGCATCGTACTTGTTTTCCGAGAGAAACCCTGTGGCTTCCCAACCGCTGCGGGCCCAGTCAGCCGCTTTGCCAGCATCGGCCAGAGCATTGACGACCGCCTCTCCGATCATCGGGTCGTCTTCGACAAGAAGAATCTTTTCGGTCATAACTTTTCGGCGCGCAAATCGACTCTGCGGCCGATGAAAAAAAACGCCGCTCCTTTCCTGCCGTAGTCTACGGCAAGTCGGCCAGCGGCTTAACAAAGTGCTGCGTTGCTTTCGTTACGGAGCTGCCGGCAGAACCGTCAGACGATAGACGTCAATCGTTTCTTTTTCGGCGTATTCAAGCTCCAGTTCTCCTTCGATGCGGATCTTGGTCTTGGGATCAACTCGCTGACCTTGAAAGACCTTGTCGGGAATCTCCGCAATGATGCGGCCCGTCTCATCGGCAAACACATACTTCTTGCGTTTGACCTGCTCAACGATGAAGCCTTCGAGCGACGCCTCCTGATCTTGCTTGCCGTTTTTAAGCAATTCGGCAACGGTCGTCACCGCTGCGGGGGACTTGTCACTGACAAATTGCGCTTGGAGGGGAGCGGCGGCAAGAATGCCGAGGGCTGCCGCCGCAAGCGTCATGGATTTCAGATTCGACATTCTCCAGTTCTCCGTGATGCGTCTGCGGTTAGCAAATTAGCGCAGGATGGTGAGGTTGTAGACGTCAACCTTGTCCTTTTCCATGAAGTCGCGTTCGAGTTCGCCGTCAATGCGCACCTTGGTCTTCGGATCAACGCGCTGGCCCTTGAAGACTTCGTCGTCGATTTCAACGAGCATTTCGCCGGTGCTGTCGCGGAACATGTACTTTTCGTGCTTGACCTGCTGCACGATGTAGCCTTCGAGCGTAGCGAGCTGATCGTCCTTGCCGCTGTCGAGCAGGTTCTTGACGGTGGTCACGTTGCTCGGGCCGCCCACAAACTGAGCCTGGGCAGGAGCAAAGGCGATAACGGAGGCAAGAGCGGTGGCAGCGGCAATGGTCTTGAGATTGAGCATGGTGTTACTCCTTGTAGAAAAACCGTTTTCAAATGCTTTCTGTCTGTCGGGGAACTTCTTCTCCCCTCTTGGTAACACGCAGTTTAGGAAGTCCGGATTAGCCACCCCATAGCTGGCCCCAACCGACTATTTCCCGCCTCTCGGTTCATCGTTTTTCCCGTCGGGCGGCGCAAAGAAGGCGAACTTAGAAAACTTAGCGGACGCAAAGTTTTCTCAGTCGGCACGCGCTTAATTGCAACCATTTGTATCGCGCGAGCGGTCATCTTTTTCGGCTACACTTTGAACCACTTGGATTCCCGCCGCTGGCCGCCTCGATTTGCCCCAAATCGTCCCGACTGTCGGCGCCGCAACCTTACTTTTCGAATCATGCAGATCAAAACCCTCGTCTGTTCCCTCACCTGCCTTGCCGCTCTGGCCTCCGCTACCGCGAGCGCCGCGACCGACCCTCAGATTGAAAAAATCAGCAAAGCGGTTCAGGCCGCCACGGGCAAAGCACCCGACTCCGTAATGAAGTCCCCCGTCAATGGTCTCTGGGAAGTGGTCATTGACAAGCGCATCTTCTATTCCGATGCCGATGCGCGCCACCTGATCATCGGCCGAATCTTCGACTCGGCCACGGAACGCGACCTCACCGCCGAACGGATTGAAGAGCTCAACCGCATCAAATGGGCGGAACTGCCGCTTAAGGACGCCATCAAGGTCGTCTACGGCAAGGGCGAGCGCAAGCTCATCGTCTTTACCGACGCCAACTGCCCCTATTGCCGTCTGCTTGAGCAGAACCTGCGCAAGGCCGGCAACCTCACCGTCTACAACTTCATGTATCCGGTGCTGCGTTCGCGTGAAGAAGCTCGTCGCATCGTTTGCGCAAGCGACCCCGTCAAGACCTTCCTCGACTCAATGGCAAGCGGCCAGGTGCCCGAGGTTGGCCAATGCAGCAACAGCGCCGTGCTTGACCGCAATCTCGAACTCGGTCAAAAGCTCGGCATCAACTCCATTCCGGCCGTGATTTTCCCCGACGGATCCCGTTACACGGGCCTGATGTCGGTCGAAGCGATCGAAGAAAATCTCGCCAACAGTGCGGCTAAAAAATAAGCCGCCAGCCGATTTGCCCGCCAACCGTACTTTTGGAGACGAACACACCATGTCGCACAGTCTTGACCACATCATGAAACCCTCCAGCATTGCTGTGATCGGCGCTTCCACCAAGCCCCACACCATCGGCTCGGATCTGATGAAGCGCTTAATCGAGTTCGGTTTTAAGGGCCGCATCTACCCGGTCAATCCCAAGGGCGGCATGATCGAAGGGCTTCAGGCCTATCCGAGCGTGCTCGACATCGAAGGCCCCGTAGACATGGCCGTGATCGTCGTTAACTCCAAGTTTGTGCTTTCCACGATTGATCAATGCCACGAAAAGGGCGTCAAGGGCCTCGTCGTGATCTCGGCGGGCTTTAAGGAGTCCGGCAAAGAAGGCGCCGAAATGGAAGCTCAGCTCTACGAACGCGTCAAGAAATACGGCATGCGCTGCGTGGGGCCCAACTGCCTGGGCGTGGTCAACACGCATCCGGACGTGCGCATGGACGCCTGCTTTGCCGAATCGCTTCCGGTGCGCGGTGACATCGGCTTCGTCTCGCAATCGGGCGCGTTGGGCGGCGGCATTCTCAACATTTTGCAAGACCTCGGCATCGGCTTTGCGCAGTTCGTCTCCATCGGCAACCAGGCCGACGTCAATGCCGAAGACGCCATCGAATACTGGGAGGATCAGGACGACGTCCGTCAGATTCTTCTCTACATGGAGTCCATCAAGGATCCGGCAAACTTCCGCAAGCTTGCCTCGCGCGTGACCAAGGTCAAGCCCGTGCTCGCGCTCAAGGCCGGCCGTTCTGCTGCGGGCGCCTCGGCTGCGAGCTCTCACACCGGGTCGCTTGCCGGGTCCGACCGTGCCGCTGAAGCCTTGCTGCGTCAGTCCGGCGTCATCCGCGAGTACAGCTTAAAGCAGCTCTTTGCCACAGCAAAGGTCTTTGCCAACTGCCCGATTCCCAAGGGCGACCGCGTGTGCATCATCACCAACTCGGGCGGCCCCGGCATCATGGCTACCGACAGCGTCATTGACTACGGAATGCAGATGGCCCTGCTTTCCGAGACGACGAAGGAAACGCTGCGCAGCTTCCTGCCCGCCGCTGCTTCCGTGAAAAATCCGGTCGACATGATCGCTTCGGCGCCGCTTGAACACTATCGCCGCACGCTCGAAACGGTGCTTGCCGATGAAGGCGTCGACATGGTGATTTCTATCTACCTCCCCTTCCTCGGACTCAAGGACACGGACGTGGCTAAGGCGCTCATGGAGATCAAGGCGCAGCACCCTGAAAAGCCCATCGTCGGTGTGTTCATGACCAAAAACGAGTTCTTTAGCGAAATCTCCAAGGGTGAAGTGACGATTCCGTTCTTCATGTACGCCGAAGAAGCGGTCGACGGTCTGGCACGACTCAATATGCAGCGTAAGTGGATGGAGCGCCCGGTCGGTACGACGCCCGTCTTTGACGTCAATAAGTCAGCCGTGAGCGACATCTTTGCCGCCGTGAAGTCCGAAGGGCGCCTGGAGCTCACCACGCGCGAAAGTCTCGACGTACTCGAGGCCTACGGCGTGCGGGTCTGCCGGGCACGCTTTGCCGTCGGTGAAGACGAAGCCGTAGCTGCCGCTCAGGAAGTGGGCTACCCCGTCGTGATGAAGATGACCTCCAAGAGCACGTCGCACAAGACCGACGTGGGAGGCGTGCGCGTGAACATCGGCTCGGACGAGGAACTGCGCGCGCAGTACCGCGATCTCGTAGCCAAACTCAAAGAGCGCGGCATTCTTGATGGACTTGAAGGCGTCATCATTCAGGAAATGGTCAAGAGCAACCGTGAGCTTGTCTGCGGCATCGCCGCCGATCCTCAGTACGGCCCGATGATCATGTTCGGCACGGGCGGCGTGTTTGTGGAAGTAATGAAAGACGTTGGTTTTGCTCTGGCCCCGCTCACCGATGCCGACGCGCACGATCTGGTGCGTTCCGTCAAAGCCTTCAAGCTTCTCGAAGGCGCCCGCGGCACCAAGCCTGCCGACATCGCACGCGTGGAAGAAACGCTGCTGCGTCTGTCGCAATTGGTGACCGACTTCCCGATTGTGCAGGAACTCGACATCAATCCGCTGATGATTTCCAACACCACGGGCGAAGCCATCGCCGTTGACGGCCGCATCAAGCTTGCCTAAGGCAGACGAGGCATCTTGACAAAATGGGGAGACATCCTTTTGGAAGCTCCCCATTTTTTGTTCGGTTCACGTCGGGCTGAAGCTATAAGCCGGATTCTGTGCCGCGGCTTTCTTTCGAAAACCGCAGTGACGACCATTCATCTCGGACTCTGCTCACGCAGAGCCTCCAGCCACCTACCCGCAGTCTCACCGGGCCGGGTCAAAGACTGCTTACTTGGTGTTACTCCCCGTAGAGATTGCCCGTTTCACCCGAACTGAATCGGCTCGTCTCTGTTGCTCTAATCCTCGCCTTGCGGCGGACAGGCGTTACCTGCTACGGTGCCCTTCGGAGTCCGGACTTTCCTCAATGAAAACAAGTTCATTGCGGCCGTCCGCCTCACCCCAACGTGAGGCGTGAGAATTTACGCGGATTTTTTCTGTACTGCAACTTTCCGCACCCGATTCATTTCCATTGCTGGCTCTTCGAACAACAGAGACACAAAACTGTTTGCATCCGCACACACTTGTTAAGCGAAACATAGGCTTGACCTTGCTAGACTTCGCTGAATTTACAGGGATCGGCTGTATCCGGTGCCCTGTTGCTTTTATTGATTCAATGCATTGGAAAGAAAATGGGCATCAACGAGGAACTTTTTGAACGGGCTCAGCAGAGCATCCCCGGCGGCGTGAATTCTCCCGTACGCGCTTTCAAGAGCGTTGGCGGCGCACCGCGCTTTATCCGTCGCGCCAAAGGCGCCTACATGTGGGATGCCGAAGGTCGCCGCTACATCGATTACATCGGCTCCTGGGGTCCGATGATCCTCGGCCACAACCATCCGGCCGTGATTGAAGCCGTGCACGCCGCCGTCGACACGGGCCTTTCGTTTGGCGCCGTCACCGAGGGCGAAACGCTCATTGCCGAAGAAGTCATCAAGATCATGCCCAATGTCGAAGCCGTGCGCTTTGTGAGTTCCGGCACGGAGGCCGGCATGAGCGCCATTCGTCTGGCTCGCGGCTACACGGGCCGCAATAAGATCATCAAATTCGAAGGTTGCTACCACGGCCACAGCGACAGCCTGCTCGTGAAGGCCGGCTCGGGCATGCTCACATTTGGCAACCCCTCTTCGGCTGGTGTTCCGGCCGGTACGACCGAACACACGCTCGTACTCGAATACAACAATCCGCAGCAGCTCGAAGACGCATTCAAGCAATGGGGCGACGACATCGCCTGCGTAATCGTCGAGGCAATCGCCGGCAACATGAACATGGTTCCGGCCACGCAGGAATTCATGGACACAATGCGCCGCCTGTGCACGCAGTACGGCGCGCTTCTGATCGTCGACGAAGTGATGACGGGTTTTCGCGTAGCGCTGCACGGCGCACAGTCCCTCTACAACATCGTGCCCGACATCACCATGATGGGCAAGGTGATCGGCGGCGGCATGCCGGTGGCTGCCTTCGGCGGACGCCGCGAAGTCATGAATAAGATCGCTCCTTTGGGCCCCGTCTATCAGGCCGGCACCCTCTCGGGCAACCCTGTGGCCGTTGCCTGCGGTCTGGCCACCCTCAAGGAAATCCAGAAGCCGGGCTTCTACGAAAGCCTCTCGGAAAAGACAACCAAGCTCGTGACAGGACTTACCGCTGCGGCCAAGCAAGCCGGCGTTTCGTTCTGCGCTCGCTCTCAGGGCGGCATGATGGGGCTCTTCTTCCTTGAAAACCTGCCCAACGGCTTTAACGACGTCATGAAGGCCGATCCGGCCGTGTTTGCGAAGTTCTTCCACACGATGCTCGAAGAAGGCGTTTACCTTGCTCCTTCGATCTTCGAAGCGGGCTTCGTGTCGGCGGCTCACAGCGACGAAGACATCGAAGCGACTATCGCAGCCGCCCGCAAGGCTTTTGCGGCTCTTTAATGTTCAAAGCGGTAATGAAACTCTTTCGCAGCTTAACGACGCTGCTGCTCGGCTTGACGACGGCAGCTTCCGTAGCACTGGCCGCTCCGACCGGATTGGGTGCGGGTTCTGCCGGCACGGGATCTCCCTTTGCAGGCGGCGGCCAACCCAAGACGGTGACGGTGCAGCTTGTGTCGCGACAAACGGCCGGGATTCCGCGCGCGACCAACGACATCGGCATTTTGCTCAAGCACGAACCGGGCTGGCACACGTACTGGCAGTTCTCGGGTGACTCCGGTTTTGCTCCGAGTGTCGAATGGAAGTTGCCGCGCCGCTGGACCGCCGAACAAATCGGCTGGCCCACGCCGCAAAAGCATAAGCTCGGGCCCATCACCAACTTCGTGTACTCGGGCGAAGTGCTTTTGCCCTTCAATCTGGACATTCCCTGGGGAACGCCTTACGGCGGCACATACACCCTGCGAGCCAAGGTTGACTACCTCGCTTGCAAGGAAGTCTGCATTCCTGGCACGGCCGAAGTGTCGATGAAGCTTCCAGTGGAGGTGGCAGCCAAACCCGGCCCCTTTGCCGGCAAGTTTGAAAAGACGCTCAAGTCCATCCCCGAAAAGGTTGTCTCCGAACACATTTCGGCTCAGATTGAGGACGACCGCATCCGCATCGACTTTGCCCCGCTTGCGGGCAAGATCGAAAAAAAGGTGGAGTTCTTTCCTCTTACCGAAGGACTTGTCGACTTTAAGGAACTCGATCGAGCGGTGCTCAGCAAAGACCAGGTGTCGCTCTATCTTAAGGCCGCTCCTGAATATCTGGAAAGCCTCAAGACCGGCAATCCGCTGCCGTTTACCGGCGTGATCGTCGCCGACGGAGGCCCGGACAACGAAGGCTGGGCCATCGAAACGACGCTCGACATCAAGCCGGGCGAGGTGCCGTTGCCGTGGGCGCCGGAAGAAAAACCGGATTCCGCTCAAGCCGAACCGGCCACTCCAACCGCACAACTGCCCGATGCGCCGCCGAGCATGAGCACGGCGACCGCCTTGAGCTTTGCGTTCCTGGGCGGCTTGATTCTGAACCTTATGCCCTGCGTGTTTCCCGTGTTGAGCCTCAAGATCCTGCAATTGGTCGACGGCTCTCGCCGCAAGGGTGCGCTTGCTCTGCACGGCTTTGCCTTTACGGGCGGCGTGCTGCTCTCCATGGCAGCGCTCGCCGGCGCCTTGGTGATGCTTCGAAGTCTGGGATGGGCCATCGGATGGGGCTTCCAACTGCAGCAGCCCTGGGTTGTGGCGACCCTGATTCTGCTGTTTAGCGCGCTAACGCTCAATTTGCTGGGCGTATTCGAGTTCACGGCCGCCTCGCACCTTGCCGACAGCCGTGCCGTGCGCAAATTGCCGAGCACGGGCCCTCTCGGAAGCTTCTTTACGGGCGTTCTCGCCGTCGTGGTGGCCTCCCCCTGCACAGCCCCCTTTATGGGTGCGGCTCTGGGGTACGCCGTGCTGCAGGACAGCGCCGTGAGTATGCTCATCTTCCTGGCGTTGGGTTTCGGTATGGCGCTTCCGTGGCTGATTCTCACTTTGGTACCGGCCTGGATGAAGCTCTTGCCGCGTCCGGGCGCCTGGATGCTCACCTTCAAGCGCGTCATGGCCATTCCGATGGTCGCGGCTGCCTTGTGGCTCATCTGGGTGCTTTCGCGTCAAGTCACGCTCTACGGGCTTCTCACCGTGCTCTTTGCCATGGGGTCGGTCACCGGTCTGTTGTGGGCCGTAGGCAGAGAACAGTACGGCCGCGGCCGTTCGCAGGTACTCAAGGGCGTCTGCGCGCTTGTGACCGTCGGATGCATGGTTCTGTTGTGTCTTGGCAACTTCGATCGTCGCATCGACACCGAAGCGGTGATGGCATCCGATCAATGGCAGCCTTGGAGCGAAGAGGCGGTCAATTCGGCCATCGCCCGCGGTCAGCCCGTTGTGGTCGACTTCACGGCCGCCTGGTGCGTGACTTGTCAGTTCAATAAAGCCACGGCACTGCGCACCGAGGCTGCCACGACCGAACTCACGCGTCTCAATTACGCGCGATTCGAAGCCGACTGGACGAACCGCGACAGCAACATCACCGAAATGCTCAATAAGTTCGGCCGTACGGGCGTGCCGCTCTATCTGCTCTACAAGATAGACGGTACGGCCACGGTTTTGCCGGAACTTCTCACTGAGTCGTCCTTTATTGCGGCATTGAAGGAAAACGTCGGAGAAAAACCGGCAAAGAATGAAGAAACCAAGAAGAACGCGCCCTAAAAGGACTCTGACTTCCGGTATTTCCAAACGGCAGACGTTTTAGCGGCGTCTGCCGTTTTTTCTGCGGAACAGATTCAGGAGGTTTTCTGACGGGCGAACTCTTCGGCTTCCTGCTTTGCTTCCATGCGCTTAGTGGCCACAGCTGCCGACATGCCGGCAAGCAAAATAAGCGTCATACCGAAAAGCGACAGCGGATCGACCGACTCGTCAAAAAGTGTGACGCCGAAAATGACCGAAAACGGCACGGCCGAAAAACCCAGACAGGAGGAAAGAAGCATATTGCCGTAGGCGTAGGAGCGCGTGGTGCAAATCTGCCCGAGCGTGGCAAAAAGGCCCATGCCGAGAAGCCCCGCTATGCCAGTGAGATTGGGCACATGAAAGCCAGTCGTCGCCACGGTGCCCACCGCGGCAAACACCATGCCGAGAATGCAGAAATAAAACACGATGCGATAGCTCGGCTCGTTCAGGCGCCCCATCTGTTTCATCTGCCAGTAGGCAGCCAGATCAATGAGCGCCACGCCCAAGCAAATCAACGCGGGGATAAATTCATCGGTACCCAGCCCCGGTTTCATCACCAGACAAATGCCGATAAAGCCCGTGACAATAGCCAACACCACCGCCCAAGGCGCTCTTTCACCCTTGCATTTGGCAAGAATGATGAAGTTCAAGGCCATGAATAGCGGCGTCGTGTAAATGAGCGTCATGCAGGTGCCGAAATGCATCTGCGACAAGGCATAAAACCACAGCGCAACGCTCGTGACACCCAACAAAGATCGAACGATATGGTGCCGGAAGTGTTCCGTCTTGAGCGTGCCGCCGCTGCCTGCCACCACAAACGCAATGAAGATGGCGCCGAAAAGCGAACGGTAAAACACGAGTTCAAAGGAGCCCAGATCCTCCGTGCAGAACTTCACGAAGGCGCCCATGATGGAAAAACAGGCCGCAGCCGCAATCGCCCATAAAGACTGTTTCATCGTGCCGCGCTCCCTTTTCGTTGATCATCCCAAAGAGCCTGTGCTCCGCCCTGGGCACACCACTGCAGTACGGCCTGAGAAAAGATCCGATCACCGTCGAGTCGTTTTCCGTTCATCATCACCACCACGCTCCAACGACGGGCGTTGACGTCGGTCACGTACCCCGCAATGGAACGCACATCTCGAATGAGGCCTGTCTTGACGTGGGCGCTGCCCACCGCCATACCTCTCTTTTTCATCGTGCCGTCAAAGCCCGCCAAAGGAAGCGAAGCCATAAATTCGGGCATCACATAGGAACGAAAACCGTAGTTGAGCACTCGCCCCATCGTTTCTGCCGTGATTCTGGTTTTGCGCGACAGGCCCGAACCGTTGTCGATAAAAGTGCCTGAAGGTACTTCGCCTGCAGCCTTAACAAGCCACCGATCCGTCACGGCCCGGCTGCGCGTCAATGTGGCAGGCTTTGCCGTACCGACGGGGTCGGTCTGAGACAACGTTAAAAACACGTGACGAGCCATTGTGTTGTTGGAATACTTGTTGATCAAGGAAACAATCGTTGGCAACGGCTGTGACTGAATTTCAGCCAGACGCACGCCGCTTTGGGCAAGAGCTCGTCCTTCTCTGACAACTCCTGTCCAAGCAATTCCAACCGAGCGCAGAATCGGCTTTAAAAGGCGCGTGAGATAGTCGTCTGCCTCCCAACGCGACACATGCAAAGCTTTGACGCCGCAAGATGCGGGCAAATCGCCCTTAAAGCGCACGCCTTTGTCCGAATACGAGGCTTTGACCTTGCTTTTCCAATCACCACAGGCACCTTTACTCAGAGCAATGCGCTTGGGTACGGAAAAGCCTTCGAGCACAGGCAACGACGTGACGCGCGCCCACTTGCCGTTTTCTTCCGGTTCAAGCGTGATGGAGACGGCCTTGAGGTTGACGAGCGCCGCATCGGCCGCCACGTTGTAGGAACGATCGGCTGCGCCGTCAAAGGCGCCCTGATCAACCGGCTTTTCGCCAAAGGCCGAGCGATCGACCGTGATGTCGCCGATGATGCGCTTGACACCCGTCTGACGCAGTTGTTCCACAAGCAGCCACACCTGCTCGATCATCAGATGAGGATCCCCCGAACCGATGAGCGACACGGAACGCACAGCTCCCGCCTTGTCAGGCAACGTCTGCGCTCGAATCTGCGTTTTCCAGGTGAAATCTGGCTTGAGAAGATCAAGACCGGCAAGCGTTGTCACCACTTTGACGGAGCTTGCGGGCTGCATCAGACGATCGGTGCGATGCGCGACGACAGGAGCGTTGATGCCTGCGGGCGACACCCACACGGCAACTTCGTCAAGAGACACGGACGTACGCGCCAGCGCTTCTTCAAGCGCCGCCGGCAACTGCGCCCATCCGGGGAACGACAGGAAAAGCGCCCCCAAAGCGGCACTCAATTTGAGAACTGCTGAATTCGGCATGATTCGCGCCCGATACGGACGCCCTCCCTTTCCGGCTGCAGTTTGTCTTTATGTCGAGGCTTGCGCCCCTTGTCGCCGGAATTGAGCAATTGTATCGGTTACGGCGGCCTATCGGAATGAACGAACGTTCAATTTTGACTTTTCCAGCGCGGAGCAATGTTTTCGCCTTCGTTTGATTTGCGCGGCGTCTTGGCAAGCAAAACTACCGTTGCAAGCACCATCACCACGCCGATGCCCTCGATGAGCCCAACATCTAGCCCCATCACCAGCACCGACAGCAGGTAAGCCGATACCGGTTCGCCCAGACTCAGGATGCTAGCAATCACCGGGGAAATCAGGCGCAGGGCCGTCATGTAGAGGCAAAAAGCCATCAGGGTGCCAAAAAACACCACATGAAAAAGCAACGCTGCGGTCATCCAATCAAAGCGCGAGAAGTCGAAGGTCGCAGGCAAAAAGAAAGACGCGACGACCGCCATCAATCCGCCGAAAAGCATGGCGCTTCCCATCACGGGCATCACCGCCACGCGCTTGAGGAGCTGCCGAGGCTGTACGGAATAGCCCGCCGTCATGACAGCGCAGATGATGGCCCAGGTAAGCCCCGTCAGATTGAATTGGGAAACATCGAACTCGCCCTTGGTAACAATGAGCGTCACGCCCACCGCAGCGAGCAGAAAACAGATCACCATCCGGGGCGACGGTTTCGATCGGTTCACGATCATTTCCCAAAGCGCCACCCACAGTGGAACGGTGGTCAGCACAATGGCCGCCGCACCGGCATTGGAATAGTGAATGGCGAGCATGAAGGCAAACTGCCCGCCATAAATAAAAACGGCGCCGAAAAGTACGTCGCGAAAGTTCGTCCAGCTAGTGAAGATTTTGACGATCTCATTGCGAGCGGTGATGCAGCACCACAAAAGAAGCAATCCGCCTGAACTACACAGGCGCACGATCACGAGCGCGCCGGCGTTGACCACGCCGTTTGCCATGACCGCCTGCGCGGCAACAGCCATCGAGCCCCAGAAAATGGCCGCGCAGAGCGTGAAGATCACGCCCTTGGGAAATGAACCGATGTTTCGGACTGCGTTCAGCATACTTTTATCGTGTCGATCGGACCGCTCTCAATCTATCGCAGGTCGGAAGTATGAACAAGTAGCGCAATCTTGTTTTGTCTTCGTTTCAGCTCGATGACAAAACTGTCAAAAAAACTTCAGAAAAAATTTTTGCTTCGGGGCTTGAAATGCTGTTGCCCCATCCCCATATGGGGTTCTAGCAGCGGGCTTGGAGCCCGCTAAGAAATGATTTCATTGCTGAAAGGCCGCGCTAGTGCGGCCTTTCAATGGTTATTCAAATTTGGAGTGAAAACAAAATGCAGATCCGTCCGTTACACGACCGCGTGATTGTGAAGCGCCTTGAAGCCGAACGCACGACCGCTAGCGGCATTGTCCTTCCGGACACCGCCGGTGAAAAGCCCGATCAGGGCGAAGTCCTCGCTGTGGGTCCCGGCAAGCGCGACGAAGCCGGCAAGCTCCTCCCGATGGACGTGAAGGTCGGTGACCGTGTTCTGTTCGGCAAGTACGCCGGTCAGACCGTCAAGGTAAACGGTGAAGAACTCCTCGTGATGCGCGAAGAAGACATCATGGGCGTTCTCGAATAATCGGTATCGGTTTGATTTCATTGAAGAATTTTTAACGGAGATAAAAACAAATGGCTGCAAAGCAAGTTCTCTTCGGTGATGACGCCCGCGTGCGCATGGTCCGCGGCATCAACACGCTCGCCAACGCTGTGAAGGTGACTCTGGGCCCGAAGGGCCGCAATGTGGTGCTCGAACGCGCCTTCGGCGGTCCGCTCGTGACCAAGGACGGCGTGACGGTTGCCAAGGAAATCGATCTCAAGGACAAGTTTGAGAACATGGGCGCCCAGATGGTGCGCGAAGTGGCCTCCAAGACCAACGACAACGCCGGTGACGGTACGACCACCGCCACGGTTCTCGCTCAGGCCATCGTTTGCGAAGGCATGAAGTACGTTGCCGCCGGCATGAACCCGATGGATCTTAAGCGCGGCATCGACAAGGCCGTGGCCGCCGCCATCGAAGAACTGCGCAAGATCTCCCGTCCGACCACCACTTCCAAGGAAGTTGCTCAGGTCGGCGCCATCTCCGCTAACTCCGATCAGGAAATCGGCGACATCATCTCCCAGGCCATGGACAAAGTCGGCAAGGAAGGCGTGATCACGATCGAAGACGGCAAGAGCCTCAACAACGAACTCGAAGTCGTTGAAGGCATGCAGTTCGACCGCGGCTATCTGTCGCCCTACTTCATTAACACGCCGGAACGTCAGGCTGCCGTGCTCGACAATCCCTTCATCCTGATCCACGACAAGAAGGTGAGCAACATCCGTGAACTCCTGCCGGTTCTCGAACAGGTTGCCAAGACCTCTCGTCCGCTGTTGATCATCGCAGAAGACGTTGACGGTGAAGCTCTCGCCACCCTCGTGGTGAACTCCATCCGCGGCATCCTCAAGGTTGTGGCTGTCAAGGCTCCGGGCTTCGGCGACCGCCGCAAGGCCATGTGCGAAGACATCGCTGTGCTCACGGGCGCAACGGTCATCTCGTCTGACCTCGGCCTCACGCTCGAAAAGGCAACTCTCGAACAGTTGGGTTCTGCCAAGCGCGTTGAAGTCACCAAGGAAGCCACGACGATCATTGACGGCGCCGGCGACGCTCAGGCTATCGAAGGCCGTGTCACCCAGATCCGTCAGCAGATCGAAGCCGCTACGAGCGACTACGACCGTGAAAAACTTCAGGAACGCGTTGCCAAGCTCGCTGGCGGTGTAGCCCTCGTTAAGGTCGGTGCCGCTACCGAAGTCGAAATGAAGGAAAAGAAGGCTCGCGTGGAAGACGCCCTGCACGCTACGCGCGCTGCCGTGGAAGAAGGCATCGTCCCGGGCGGCGGTGTGGCTCTCGTGCGCACCAAGTTCGCCATCAAGGACCTCAAGGGTGACAACGACGAACAGAACGCCGGCATCAAGATCGTGCTGCGCGCCATGGAAGAACCGATGCGCCAGATCGTGTCCAACTGCGGTGAAGAACCCAGCGTGGTCGTCAACAAGGTTGCCGGCGGTGAAGGCAACTTCGGCTACAACGCTCAGACGGGCGAATACGGCGACATGGTTGCCATGGGCGTTCTCGACCCGACCAAGGTCACCCGTACCGCTCTGCAGAACGCTGCCAGCGTGGCCGGTCTGATCCTTACGACCGACTGCATGGTCGCTGATATCCCTGAAGACAAGCCGGCTGTGCCCCCGATGGGCGGCATGGGCGGAATGGACGGCATGATGTAATTCATCGCCTGACCGTTTAAGTCTTTAAGGCATTGAGCCGCTTGCTGTAAAGCAGGCGGCTCTTCTTTTAGGTTCACGTCTTAGATTCGACGAAAAATCTCTAACCTTCAGTTGTTTGTCGGTCGTGATAAAGACAAATTAAGATCATACATACGGGCATGTATGTATCACTATTCCTCTTTAACATCAGTTAATACATACATTTAACATCAATGTCTTTATAATTTAGCATCATGATGCTAACCGTCTGTATCTTAGCTTCACTTTTCCGTCTGTTGATTCTTTGCCATGAACACCGACAATCTCTCTTTCCCGCAATTTCCTTCCAGAGAATCGTTAACGATCGAATTCAAGAGTGATCCTAAAAGCGGCCTGCCGGACAAGGTTGTGGTTGAGACCGTCGTTGGACTGGCAAACGCTGAAGGAGGAACACTTTACGTCGGCATCAATGATGACGGCATCGTGTCGGGTGTACGAACACCCAGGTGGCGCGATCCGGGCCTTGCCGCCGCATACATTGCTTCGCACACCATTCCACCTATAGCAGTCGTAGCGGAACTCGTCGAGGCTGGCGAAGGTCTCGATGTACTAGTAATCGAAGTTTCGAAAGCCACGGGTATCGTTGCGACCAACGACGGCAAAGTTCTCAAACGCCGGCTGAAGATCGATAAGACACCTGAAACCTCCCCACTCTTTCCACAGGAGTTCATTTCGCGTCTCTCAGAAATCGGACGCTGCGACTACTCATCCATGATCCTGCCGAATACTTCGTACTCCGACCTGGACAACGATGAACGCCGGCGATTGAGGAGCTTCATTCGCGACAACCGAGGAGACAGCACTCTGCTCGAACTTGAGAATGAAGACCTCGACAAAGCTCTGGGGTTCGTACACGAAACGCCGCACGGTTTGTTGCCGACGGTCGCAGGTCTCCTTCTCATCGGGAAAAAAACAAGTATCCGACGACTAGTTCCCGGCGCCGGAGCTGTCTTTCAGCACCTCAGCGGAACAGAAGTACTGGCAAACGAAGAAATCGAACTGCCGCTGCTCCGAAGCTTTGACGCTCTTCTTGATCGGTTCCGAGCCCGCAATACGGAAGTCGAAATCACGCAGGATCTCGTTCGCATTGCAATTCCGACCTTTTCCGAGCGAGCCTTTCGAGAAGCATTGGTCAACGCCTTTTGTCACCGTGACTACACCATCCTCAATCGTGTCTCCGTCCGTTTCACGGACGACGGCCTGGAAATCAACAGTCCTGGCGGCTTTGTTTCCGGTGTTGATCTCAACAACCTGCTCACTGTTGAACCGCATCCGCGAAATGCGCTGTTAGCGGACATTTTCAAACGATTGGGACTTGCCGAGCGTACAGGACGAGGAATTGATCTGATTTTTGAAGGCAGTCTTGTCTACGGACGTCCGTCACCGGACTATTCCGAATCCACTGAAGAAAACGTGCGTGTCTTTTTCCCGAAATGCGAGGCCGACGTCAATTTCTTCAGGCTCATCCTTGAATATCAAAAGCGAAACGGCAAGCCGATTTCCATCCAAAGCTTGATGGTGCTGACAGCGGTACTCTTTTCCAAGCGGATCACCTTCGAAGGCATTGTCGCTGCAACAAAACTGCCTGCCAACCGGCTCAAACGGCACGTCGAAACACTTGTCGAAGACGGTCTTCTTGAATGCAAAGGAAGTGGATCCGAACGCGATTTCATCTTGAGCCCAAAGTTTTATAAGGCTCAGAATCGCGAAATTGAGATGGTCCGCCAATCGGGTATTGGCTCCGTAAGAAACGATGAGCTTGTCATGCAGCTTGCCCGAGAAAAAGGTTGCATCACACGAGCCGATGTAATGCAAATTCTCAGTCTCGAAGCCCAACCAGCTTATCGACTATTACGCAAATTAACAGACCAAGGGCGGCTAATACGAGAAGGCGACAGGCGCACAAGCACGTACCGAGCATCTTCGTAAAAGTAATTCCGCTCGCTATCCGCGAGGCTGCAGCACATAAAGCTTGTCGTTTTCACGCACCTTCTCGGGAACCTTGATCGTCACGGCCGTTCCTTTGGTCGCGTGATTCACCGGTCCGTTGTCGTCGAAAATTTCATCGGCCACAAACTCCACCGCGCCCGTTGTGGGACCAGTGACAAGCAGTCGAGTACCTCTGTCGAAGCCGTCAGCCTGCACCAGAAATTGCGCCACCGACGCCTTATTGAAGAAATTGATGCACTTGCCGGCAAAACGTTTGGTGATTGTGGCTTGCGAGCCGTATCCGGAGGCAAGCTCCGGCGTGTGAGCTCCCAGGTACCATCCGTCCCAATAGCCGCGATTGAAGACCTCGGCAAGCTTGTCATCCCAACAAGCCACCTTGTCGGCCGTAAAGTCGCCGTCAAGCACCGCCTGCAGGGCCTGGCTATAGCACTGCACGGTCGTGCGCACATATTCGGGCGAGCGGGCGCGTCCTTCGATTTTGAAAATACGCGCGCCGCTCTGAACCATTTTGTCGAAAAAGCCGATCGTTTTGAGATCCTTCGGACTCATCACGTACTGCGGATCAATCTGCAACTCAATGTCGCGCTCGGCGTCCTTGATGTAATACTTGCGGCGGCACGACTGAAGACACTGCCCCCGATTGGCGCTTTTTCCCCTCGTGTGCAAACTCATGAAACAGCGGCCGCTTTGTGCGATGCAGAGCGCCCCATGACAGAAAATTTCGATTTTGATGCATTCGCCCGACGGCCCGCAGATGTTTTGCTCGTCGATGGCTCTCGTGATTGCTGCGGTTTGCTCAAGCGTCAATTCACGAGCAAGAACAGCGACATCGGCAAAGTGCGCATAAAACTTCAGCGCTTCAACGTTGGCGATGTTGAGCTGCGTGGAAAGATGCACGGGGATACCAACTTCGTGCGCAAGCATCATCGCCGCCACATCCGAACAGATGACGGCATCAATGCCCGCCTTCTTGGCAGCAAGCATCGTTTGACGAGCCTCGGACAGATCTTCATCGTAGAGCACGGCATTAACCGTTAGCCGCGTCTTCAAATTGTGATCTTTTGCAAAAGCGGCAATATCAGGCAAGTCGGCTTCGCGAAAAGCACCAGTAGCAAGACTTCGCATATCAAGCGCGCCCAGCCCGAAATACACGGCGTCGGCACCTGCTGCTGCGGCAGCCGCCATCGCTTCTCGGGAACCGGCCGGGGCCAAAATCTCAAACTCTTTTCTGTCGTTTCGCATCACTGTCGTTATTCCGTTCGCTTCAGGTGGCGGTCAAAGAAGTTCACCACGCGGGAGATCACGCCGGGTTGATACCACGGTAAATCGCCATGTCCGGCTCCGCGCAAAAGGACGTATTCGGCCTCTACCTTCTTGTTCTGAAGCGCTTCAAACATTTTTTTGCTCTGCAAGGGACTCACCACCTTGTCACCCGAACCGTGCATCAGCAAGAAAGGTGGCTCCGTTCCGTCTACATGCCCAATGGGGCTTGCCGCCTTCGCCTTTTGGGGATCGGCATTCACGGAAGCGCCGGCAAAATCCTTAAAGGCCGGCCCGTTGAGAAGCAATGCTTCCGTCACAGCAGCAGACGCATGCACGTTCTCGTTGCCGATCCCTTCCCCAATTGTCGTCAGATCGGAAATGCCGTAGATCGATACCACCGCCTGCACATCGGACGAAACCTCCTTAAAGTCGCCTACGTCCCAGTTTTTTTCGCCGTTGGTGGCACCAGCCATCTGTACGACGTATCCGCCGGCGGAGTCACCAAGCAGCCCGATGCGATCGGCGTCCACTCCGAATTCTGAGGCATGCGCGCGCATCCATCGCACCGCTGCCTTGGCGTCTTCAAGCAGTGCCGGAAATTTATTGGGCACGGCACGATACTCGCAGGCCGCGACAGCGTATCCGGCACGAGCCAATGCATAGCGCATTTCCAAGAACTTCTCGTGATCGGCCGAAGTAAACCCGCCTCCCGGAAAATAAAGCACTGCCGGTTTCTTCTCTTTCGTGCGCGGAACAAAAAGCGTCATCTTGAGCCCACGCACACTTCGGCCTCTTTCAAAAACCTGGCTGTAGACAACGCCGGAAATCGCGTCGATTCGCCCCTGGACAACGGGCACGTCAATGACCTGTGCTTCAGGACTTTGGCCCATCAAATTCTGGGCTGTCGCTGTCGTGACCAAAAGGCTTGCCGCAGCAAGGACCGCGAGCTCTTTTCTCATGTTTGTTTCTCCCAAAAATCCTGTGCAACTATAAGGCAAATGGTGTCAGTGTTTGCCCAAACGTCTCGTCTTTGCCTGTTGCCAACCATTCGCTCTAACGGGCGCGGTAAGATTTAGCCTCAAGAAAAACCGGTTTTTACGGAAGGCATTTTCTGCCTTTCTTTTTGTGAAGGAAAACGCAACGTCATGTTCATCGAAAAACTCAACAAGCGAATCGACGCCGTTGACTCCATGCTCTGCGTGGGACTTGATCCCGATCTCAAACGTCTGCCCGCGCATCTGACCAAAGACGCCGAAGGTGTTCTGCAGTTCTGCTGTGCCATTGTGGACGCCACAGCACCGTACGTCTGCGCCTTCAAGCCTCAGATCGCTTACTTCGCGGGCGAAGGTCTGGAAAAAACGCTTGAACAGGTCATTGCATACATTCACGAAAAGCACCCCGACATTGCCGTCATTCTCGATGCCAAGCGCGGCGACATCGGCTCCACGGCCAAGCAGTACGCCAAGGAAGCATTCGTGCGATACCAAGCTGATGCAGTGACGCTTTCGCCCTACATGGGTTTTGATACCGTCGAACCCTATTTCGAATACGAAGGCCGAGGCGTGATTCTGCTGTGCCGCACGTCCAACCCGGGTGGCGCCGACATTGAGGAGCTCGTCACCAAGGACGGCGACATGGTCTACGAGCGCGTTGCCAAGATGGCTTCGGGTCCCTGGAACGTCAACGGTCAAGTTGGGCTGGTCGTGGGCGCCACGCAGCCCGCTGAAATCGCACGCGTACGTGAACTTGCGCCTGAAACGCCTCTGCTTGTGCCCGGCATCGGCGCACAGGGCGGCGACGTCAACGCTGCCGTAGCTGCCGGTCTGGACGCTCACGGCCGCGGCATGATCATCAATTCGAGCCGCGCCGTCATCTTTGCCGGTAACGGCGAAGACTTCGCGCAAGCCGCTGCCAAGGCTGCTGAAGCTACGATGATTGCCATCCGCGAAGCCAAGAAAAAAGCCTTGAGCTGAATTCCATCATTTGGGAGAACAAAAATGCAGAACTTCAAGCCGGTGGAACTGGAGGATGTTTATCGTCTCTTTAATTTGGGTGCCACCTCGTTGGTGTCGGCCGCAGACGGCGATGATGTCGACGTCATGCCCGCCACTTGGGTGTGCCCGCTCAACACCACGCCCGCCCTGTCGACCGCGGTGATTGACTCGGTTCACTACACGCGCAAGCTCATTGACAAGACCGGCTACTTCATGCTGTCCTTGCCGTCTCTGGCCATTGCTCGCGAAACGCTTTATCTGGGCTCGGTGAGCAAATTCGACGAAGCCGACAAGATCGAAAAAAGCGGCGCCAAGCTCTTCAAATTTGAAGGCTGCGACATCCCCACCGTCGAAGGTGTGTTGTGTGCGGTGCTTTTCAAGGTGATTCCAAACGAATACAACGAGAAAAAGCACGACCTCTTTATCGGAGAAGCCGTGGCGGCCTGGGCTGATTCCCGCGTCTTCTCCGAGGGACACTGGCACTTCCCGGAAGGTGACGACAGCTGCCGGACGCTTCACTACGTCGCCGGCGGTCATTTCCTTACGATCGGCAACGCCCACGACATCAAACTCTGATCGTTTAGTTCTTACCCATTAAAAACGCGCACCGGCTCTGAGGCTTGTGCGCGTTTTTAATGGGCTTATGTGCGTGTTTCTTAATCGGCGTTGTCCTTGCCTGCCGACCAACCGGTGAGGCGCACGCGCATCTTCCAAAGAAAGAGCGCAGCCACCAGAATGAAGATCGCGCCTGCGTACATCATCTGGTGTAGCGCGTTGTGATCCGAACTCACAACCATATAGCGCCCCATCGCCACGATGGCAATGGCAATCGGCATTGCGATAGCAAGTTCGTGGTGACTGTGAAGCGCCGCGCGCGCCATCACCATCACTTCGGTATAAAGGAAGAGCAAGAGCAGATCGCCCAGAGCGATCGTATCGGCCGTCACCATACGCCAGAGCTCAGCACCAAAGCCGACAATGGCCGCAATGGCGATGGCGCTCAGTCCCAGAAACTGGCACACGTTGAAAAGCCTATCGAAAGCGCCGAGCGCCGCGGAGGATTCTTTGTTTGTTTTTGTCAGAGGTTCCATTCCATCAAATCTCGAAACGAGTCATCGGAACCCGCATTGTGGCACACACCGTCATTGTTCCTGAGAGCCGTCAGACAAATCTGTTGTTAGCACTTGTCACCAAGCGCCTGGCAGAGCAATTGCAACGCATAGCGAATGCTTTGACGACGTACGTCATCGCGGCTGCCGTCAAACTGCATACGGGAAGTATGCACCATAGTCTTGCCGTCGATTTTCAAGGCCACCCCGAAACAAACGGTTCCCACGGGTTTGCCCGGCACAGCGCCGCCCGGCCCCGCAATCCCAGTGATAGACACAGAGAGCTGCGCGCCGGAATGCTCCAAGGCGCCGTAAGCCATCTCTTCGGCCGTCTCTCGACTTACGGCTCCGAATGCGGCAAGCGTTTCTGCCTTCACTCCAAGCATCTCTTCTTTAGCACGGTTCGTATACGTGATAAAGCCGCGCTCGTACCACTCACTTGATCCTGGAACGGCTGTGATTTCAAAGCCGAGACCGCCCGCCGTGCAACTTTCAGCCGTTGCCACGGTCACGCCGCGCCGCTTGGCTCTCCGGCCGAGCTCAAGCGCCAGTTCATATGAATCCATCAGAAGACTCCGAGAAAAAGACCGGCACCGGGAAACAATCGATTGCAGAGCATATCGATTCCCACTAGAGCCACCACCGCCCAAACGCCGGCGAGCAGATCGTCGAGCATGATGCCCCATCCGTTGTGGATTTTGCGATCCACCCAACTTGCGGGCGGCAACTTCACGATGTCAAAAAGTCGAAACGCAAGAAATGCGGCGCACCAAGCAATAGCGTTTTGCGGCAGCATCAGGCACACCAGCCAAACGGCAGCCACCTCGTCGACGACCACACAGCCGGCATCCTGTACGCCGAGATCCCGACAAGTTCTTTCGGACGCGAGCGCGCCCAACACAAAAAGCACCGCGATGCAAACCGCAAGCGCCTTCCAGCTTAAGAACTGCACCAAAACCATCCACGCGAGCACGCCGGCAAGCGTACCCCACGTGCCCGGTCCCGGTCGGAGGCAGCCCGCTCCGAAGAAAAGCGCCAGCGTGTGCGCTGGGTGCGAAAACGCAAATTTAAGGCCCGGACGAACGTTGTAGGCGGGATTTGACGCGCTGTACTTTTCTGAAAACATGGGCAAAAGCTCTTTGTTTTTCTCTTAATCGGCGCCCTGCGCAAAATGATCGAACCCCTGCACCGGCAAAAAGAGCGGACGCCCCGAAGCGTCTCGAATCGCCAGCGGCGCACCGCTTTGCTTCTTTTCGATGATGCGGCCGATGCGAGTCACGGGCGTGAGCGCGGAAATCGAAGCCTGTTCGATCAAACCGCGCTTATCAGCCGGCGCCGTGAAGACGAGCTCGTAATCGTCGCCGCCGCTCATGGCTGCTTCGACTTGCTGCTCCTGCGACAGTGCCGCCAAGGCCGGATGCTTGGGCACAGCGTCCCACAGCACATCAGCGTCAACGCCGCTTCGCTCCAAAATGTGTCCCAAGTCCTGGGCAAGCCCGTCGGAAATGTCCGCGCAGGCCGTCGCCGAACTCAAAAGGGCAGTACCGAGCGCATTGCGGGGGTTGGGGCGATCCATAGCAAGCGCAGCCGATGGAAAGACACGCGCGTCAAGCGTGAGCTTGCCCCAGCGGTGCATCAGCGCCGCCCAGGCGCCTCCCACGCAACCCGAGACCCAAATGTCGTCGCCCGGGCGGGCGCCCGCTCGAGTAAGTCCCATACTCTGCGGCAGTTCACCCATGGCCGTAATCGAAATCGTCACCGGAGCGTGTATGTCACCCACCTTGGCCGTACGTGTCGTGTCACCTCCCAGCAGAGGACAGCCCGCCTGTCGGGAAAGCTCCGTCATGCCTTTGGTAAAACCGGCAAGCCAGGCGTCGTCGCGCACGGGCAAACCGATCGTCAGAAAGAAGGCGCGCGGAATGGCCCCCGCGGCAGCCAAATCCGACAGATTCACGGCAAGGGCTTTGTAGCCGATATCTTCTGGACGCTGCGTGGGAAGAAAATGCGTGCCGATGGCCATCATGTCTGCCGTCACGGCAATGCGGCCTGCGGGCATATCAATGATGGCGCAGTCGTCGCCGACGCCCTTACTTGCCCAAGCGCCAAAGTTTTCATGCGTAAAGAAGCGCTCAATAATCTGAAATTCGCCGTTCTGAGCCATAGGATTCTTTCAACCTCCTGTTGTCCGACAACAAGGTCAATTTTGGCGCAAAAAACGAAAAAGGCACGGCCGAAAGAGAAACTTTCTCTCTCGAACCGCACCTTTTGCGGTGTGCTTTACCAAGATTCAGCCTTAGGCCTGATGTTCGGCCGGACGCAGCTCTCCGGCGACCTTGTCGAGCACGCCGTTAACGAGCTTATAACCGCGATCGGCACCAAAAACCTTGCACAGCTCCACCGCCTCATTGATGACGACTCGATAGGGAATCTGCGGGCAGTTCTTCATTTCCCACGTTCCGATCATCAGACACGCGCGTTCCACAACAGAGAGGCGCTGCGGGTCGCGGTCAAGATGACGCGAAAGCGTATCGAGCAGCTCCTGCTTGCCCTTGATCACGCCGTCAAGGATGTCGCGGTAAAACTCCTGGTCGCACTGATCGAAGTCTTCTGATGTGAGATCGCACCCGGCAACGGGACTGCCTTCATCGGTAATCACGCTCAGAAGATTGGCGTCGATCGCCGCAAAGTCGGCCGATTCGTTGATCAGCGATTCGTACACGCCCAAAAGCGCGAATTCACGAGCTTTACGGCGCGGGCCCAGGCTCAAGCGAGCACGCAAATTAGCACTTTCCGTCATGTTTTTCGAGGTCGTCCGCAAGGATCACATCGTCGTCTTCATCGGCGAGGCTTTCCCAATCGGAGCTATAAAAGTTTTCGTAGAGGCTCGTCTGCAGGTTGACCATTTCAACGGCGCAGCGGGCGCAGTCCTTACCCTTCATGTGGGTACGGGCCTTGCACTGTTCATCGTCGTAGGTCGTAAGGATGCCGTTGGCGATCGGAATGTCGTTTTCACGGCTCACGCGAGCGATTTCAGCTGCCGACGTGTCAGCCACGATTTCGAAGTGATAGGTTTCACCGCGAATCACGGCACCCAAAGCGATCAGAGCGTCAAACTCGTCGCTTTCGGCCAACATCTGCAGCGCCAAGGGGATTTCCAGGGCGCCGGGAACCGACACTACGCGGATGCAATCTTCCTGAACGCCGAGAGTCTTGAGTTCTTCAAGACAGGCATCAAGTTCTTCTTTGCCGGCGTACTCGTTGAAACGAGAAACGACAATACCAACGACGATTTCGGAGCCGTCGAGCTCGCCCTTAAAGGTCTTCACGGTCATATCTGACTTGCTAGCCTATGTAGTTCGTTTGCGGGTGCAAACAAAATTTCTTCAATAACAGGCGATTTTACCTTTCTCAGGGAAAATTCGCCTCGGAAACACCGTTTTTTAACAAAACGACTTGGACTGCCGTTTGGTCAGAGCAAAGCACAAACTCTTATACTTTGGCTCAACGACACTCTGAACAAAAAAACAATATGCCTTCGATTCCCACTTGGGTCACCACCGGCCTGCTCATTTTCGCCGCGCTCTACACTGTCGTGCAGGCAGTGCGTCTCTTTCTTCCCGTCTATTTCTGGACACTCGATCGGAATGCGGCGCGCGGGCGCGCCATTTTAGCGGTTTGCCCAAAAGATACAAGCCCGAGCGAAATTGCCCGCGCTGTCCCCGCTGAAGCCTGTCTGGCTCGTTTACTGAGAGCACAGGACCTGAGCCCGGCTGAAGAAGCCTGCAAGGCCGATTTCCGCCGTCGCGTTCTGTACTGCTTCGTTGCCTTCGGCCTAACGCTCGTGGCACAGTTCAAGCCTGACGCCCCCGCCGTCCTGATGCCGCTTTCCCAAGCGCTTTTGCTGTGCGCCATCGGAATGATCATCGGCGCCGTCGCACGCTATCGCATCCTGCGCACGATGGACGTGGCCGAAGCCACACTCAAAGAAAAGGGGCTCTGGACAGAAGCCGAGGCCTAAAACGCCGCAACAAACACCGGCGTCTGCACCGGGCTGCCCAGGCTCTGCGCGGCAGCCCACACCCAACTCGGGTTCTTGACCATCTCGCTACCGATGCAAACCGCATCGGCGTCCTGTGTGCGCAAAATCTCTTCGGCCTGAAGCGGCTCGACAATGCCGCCGCTCGTGAAGGTCACAATTCCAACCTTCTCTTTGATGTGGTGTGAAAACGTCGTGTGCGCAACGGTAAGCGATGCCGGAGGTTGCTGCGCGGGATCTATGCCGCCGGAGGAAACGTCAACGGCACAGACGCCAAGCTCGGCAAGCGCCGAGGCCAAGGCCAGAGCCTGCTCTTCGTCGGCGCCGCCCTCAATCCAATCGCTGGCCGACAGACGCACCATCACGTCAAGCCCGGGAGCACCCTTTTGAACGGCTTTGACAACTTCCTGAGCGAAGCGCAGACGGTTTTGAGTCGTACCACCCCAAGCGTCGGTACGGTGATTGGTCACGGGCGACAGAAACTGGTGCACAAGATAGCCATGCGCCGCATGAATCTGAATGCCGTCGAACCCCACTCGAGCCGCTCGGCGAGCTGCCTCTTCAAAGGCCTGCAGCACTTCGGCGATATCGGCTTCAGTCATTTCGCGCGGCATCGGCGCCTGCGCAGTGTATGCAACGGCCGAAGGCGCCATCAGTGCAAAGCCTCCCTCTTCGGGCAACAGAGTGCCGTGGCCGGTTTTGGGATCCTTACGGCTGCCTTTGCGGCCGCAATGCGAAAGCTGAAGGAAGAACTTGGTATCGGTGCTCGCCACGGCGCGACAGGCTTTTACAAGCTTTTTGAAAAAGGCTTCCTGCTCATCGTTGTAGAGCCCGAGGCAACGCGTGGTGATGCGGCCGTCGGCGCGAACCGCCGTCGCCTCGACCACAACCAGCCCCGCCCCTGAAGCCGCAAGCGTCTCGTAGTGCGAGATGAGCTCATCGCTGCCCACGCCCTCTCGAGCAAGGCAACGACACATCGGCGGCACGCAGATGCGATTGGGTAGCGTCTGTGCCCCCATCTTCAAAGGCGTAAAGAGCAATGCCATCCGAAAGTCCTTCCTAATGCGCGGCGATCAATCAGAACAAATCGTCGCCGTCGTCTTCACGAAGCTTGATCATGCGCTCGACATAGCGCGCGATCGTGTCAATTTCGAGGTTGACCCAATCCTGCGCCTTGAGGTGCTTCAAGGTCGTTACTTCAACGGTATGCGGGATGAGATTGATGCTGATGAGCGCGCCCATCGCCGTATCTTCGACCTCGTTGACGGTAAGCGAGACACCGTTGACAGCCACCGAACCCTTGTAGGCGAGATAAGGCGAGAGCTTCAAGGGAGCGCGGATCACGAGCTTGTAGCTTTCTGCAATCTTGGTCATGGACTCGACCTGGCCTACGCCGTCAACGTGGCCGCTAACCAAATGGCCGTCAACGCGATCGCCCAGACGCATCGCCTTTTCAAGGTTGACTTCACCGAACGTATCGAGACCGCAGGTCTTGGAAAGGCTCTCGGCACTCACGTCAATCTGGAAGGAATTCCCTTCGATGTTGACCACCGTCATGCAAGCGCCGTTGACGGCGATGGAGTCGCCTACGCGCACTTCTTCGAGATGAAAGTCTTCGGGCGTGACGATCGTCAGACGAACGCCGTTGCCGAGTTTTTCGGGTTCACGAACCTTGCCGATGGCCTGAATAATTCCGGTAAACATGGTTTTTCAATCTTTCCTAAAAGGCGGCCGCTCCTGTCCGAGACTTGCCGCAGTTGCAGTTAATTCTTTCGCAGCACGACCTCAAGGTCGTCGCCGACTTTCTCGAAACTGACGAAGCGTCCGCGCAAGACTTCGCTCATTTCTTTGAATGGTCCGAGCTTGGCAAAGGGCATGCCCTCGCCCATCACAGCCGGCGCCAGATAGCAGACGATCTCGTCGACCAGATCCGCATCAAGGAGCGCCCCGGACAAGGTTGCACCGGCTTCGACATGCAACTCGTTGATTTCATCACGGCCGATCTGACGGATGATTTCCTCGAGATCAAGCCCTTCGCTGCCGCCCACGCAGCGGACCGTAGCGCCGGCGGCAACCAGTGCGTCCACACGCGCCTGAGGAGCCGTGTCGCTTACGAAAATCGTCGTGGGTTGCCCCTGCAGAATGTTGAAGGTCACCGGCGTAAGCGCCTGGCTGTCGGCCACGTACTTCACCGGACTCGGCAGCTTTTCTTCGCGCACGCTCATTTGCGGATTGTCCGCGAGCACCGTGCCGATACCGGTAAGGATACCCTGAGCGCGGGCGCGCCACAGGCGTCCTTTGCGGCGAGCTTCCTCGCTCGTGATCCAGCGGCTGGCTCCGTTGTAAAGCGCCGTACGGCCGTCAAGCGTCACTGCAGTCTTCAGTCGCACCCAGGGCTTGCCCGTCGTCATGCGTGTAAAAAAGCCGATGTTGGATTCGTAGGCCTCGTCGCGGCACACACCGCAGACCACCGCAACTCCGGCCTGACGTAGCATTTCCAACCCCTTGCCGGCGACCTGCGGGTTAGGGTCTTCAATGGCGGCCACGACGCGCCCTGCACGTTCTTCGATAAGGCGCGCCGCACACGGCGGCGTGCGGCCGTAATGCGAACAGGGCTCAAGCGTCACGTAATAGGTGGCGCCGGTAATGTCGATACCTGCCTGCTTGGCGTTCATAATGGCATCGATTTCGGCGTGCTGAGAGCCCGGAGCGTGCGTATAGCCGCGCGAGACAATCTGACCGTCCTTGACGATCACGCAGCCGACAGCCGGGTTGGGCGGGGCGATATAGCGCCCCTTGCGCGCCTCTTCAAGAGCGGCGCGCATGAAAATCTCATCGCTCGTATCCGTCATTTCGCTTCGTTCTTGTCGATTTCCAGATCACGCATCAAGCGCTTGAAAGCTTCGGGATCTTCCACGTTGAAATAGACGCTTGCAAAGCGAACGTAGGCGATCTTATCGAGACGCTTGAGTTCCTCGAGCACAAATTCGCCCACCTTTTCGCTTTTGACTTCCCGCTCCCCGAGACTGCGAAGTCGTTGCTCAATGAACGTAATGGCTTCCTCGATCTGCTCGTCGCTCACGGGACGCTTGCGAAGCGCCAGGCGCATGGAGCCGCGCACCTTGTCGCGGTCGTACTCGCGGCGCACGCCGGTGCGCTTGACGATGGCCGGCATATTGATTTCCACGCGCTCAAACGTCGTGAAACGCTTGCCGCAATGGCTGCACTGACGGCGACGTCGAATGGAGAACCCATCTTCGCTCGCGCGAGAGTCCACCACCGCTGTGTCCTTAGACTTGCAAAACGGGCAACGCATCTTGAAAACTCCTGGAAAACGCCCGGAAACGGTTTAGGGTCGATAAACGGGGAACATCGCCGTGAGCTGATCGACTTCGGTACGCACACGTTCGAGCACCTGAGCGTCCTCGGGAGCCGAGAGCAGATCGGCAATGAGGTTGGCCACCTTGCGCGTTTCTTCTTCCTTAAAGCCGCGGGTGGTCATGGCAGGCGTGCCCAGACGAATGCCTGACGTGACGAAGGGCGTCTGCGGGTCGTTGTGAATCGCGTTTTTGTTAACAGTGATGTGTGCTGCTCCCAGAAGCGCTTCAGCGGCCTTGCCCGTCAGATTCATCGGACGCAGGTCAACGAGCATCACGTGACTTTGCGTGCCGCCCGAGACAATGCGCAAACCGCGCTCCATCAGCGTCTTGGCAAGCACCTCAGCATTCTTGATCACCTGCTTGCCGTACTCCTTGAACTCGGGCATGAAATCGACACCTCCGCTGATGGCTTTCGCCCGCTCCAAATCAGACTTACCGAAGAAAGCGCCATAATTGAATCCATACATCAGATCACGGCAAACGTCCAGTTTCTTTTGAAACTCCGGATAGGCGGTTTTAGCCACATCCGTATCACCATAATTTTTGCGGTCACGGTATGTATAATCGTTCATCGCCGTCTTCAACGCCGAAGCGATACCCACATAATCCACAACCAAACCGCCTTGTTTATCCCCGAACACACGATTCACACGAGCAATAGCCTGCATTAGATTGTGTCCGGACATCGGTTTATAAACATACATCGTCGAAAGCGAAGGTACGTCGAAACCCGTAAGCCACATATCAACTACGATGACGATTTTCAACGAGCTGTCGTTGTCTTTGAACCTCTTCTCCAACTCTTTCTTGTGGGAATCATTTCCGATAATCGCCCGCCAGTCTTCCGGATCTTTATTACCGGAAGTCATCACAACAGCCAGCTTGTCACCCCATACCGGGCGCATTTCGAGAATCCGACGGTAAATCTTGATCGCTATCGGCCGCGAATAGGCTACTATCATCGCCTTACCCGTCTGCTCGTATTGCCGGAATTCCTCATAGTGTTTTACGATGTCCTCGCACAATGATGCCACCGTCGCGTCAGCTCCAAAGATCGAATCGATCCGCCCCAATTCACGCTTGCTTTTCTCAATGACATACTCTTCCGCTTCCTCGGCCATCGCATCATACTCCGCATCAATACGTCGCAAGGTCTGCTCGTCGAGTTTCAGATTGATTACACGGCTCTCGTAAAATACCGGCCGTGTCGCACCGTCATCCACCGACTGCGTCATATCGTACACGTCGATGTAATCGCCGAATACTTCGCGTGTCGACCGATCTTTTTGCGCAATAGGCGTTCCGGTAAACCCGATATAGGTAGCATTCGGCAACGCATTACGCACCAGACGCGCCGCGCCGATTACAACTTTGGCCTGCATCACCCCGTCAGCATCCGTAACCATTCGGACCCTCTCCTCCAATCCATATTGACTGCGATGCGCCTCGTCGGCCATAACGACTATGTTTCGTCGTATCGAAAGCGGTTCTTCGCTCTCCTCGAATTTCTGCATCGTCGAGAAAAAGATACCGTTCGCTTCGCGTCCCGCCAATAATTCCCGAAGATGAGCCCGACTTTCGGCTTGCACGGGTGTCTGACGCAAAAAATCCCTGCAACAAGCGAACTGCCGGTACAACTGGCCGTCCAAATCGTTACGGTCTGTCAGCACGACAATCGTCGGCGACGACATCGCCTGCTGCAACTGCTTGGCGAAAAAGACCATCGACAATGACTTTCCGCTGCCCTGCGTATGCCAAAACACGCCACCCCGACCATCCGTCTCAGCTGCTTTGACCGTCGAAAGCACAGCCTTGCGTACGGCATAAAACTGATGATAAGCACTTAAGGTGAGTTCTATCAATTCAATTTATCCTCTTGTATCAGACAGCAGAACTCTTTAACTGCCCAATTTGTGAGCTTTAGTCTTGCAAATTTAGCGAATATTTTCTACCCCCCCCCGATTTTTACAATAATTAACTTGTGTTTGTTGTAAAAATTGGATGTGCAGGCATAATTCACCCCAACAACTCAGGTTTCAGCCTGATTATTTGCGTGTAACGACTGATGTTATACACAAGACTGGTGAATGCTACATTGGCTTTAGCACGAATAAGCCCTACTGTACGCACCACAAGTCCACGCATGGTTTGTTCCTCAAACCCGAATACATGCTCGACAAGGCAACGTGTCTTGGATTTTTTCCTATTGTCTGATTTCTGCTCCTTGGTAAGCGGACGGTTACGGTAGCCCTTTTCGCAAATTATCGGATTCATCTTATGCTGTTTTACAATCTCCTCTTGTCCGACATAACCGGCGTCCAAATACAAGTCCTTGCCTTCGTCTTTTTCATCCAGCAGTCCTTCAAAGCCTTTGGAATCATGCACTTCTGCCGACGTGGTATCATAAGAAAGTATGATCTTATTGCGTTTCTCAACTTTAGTATGCTGCTTGTAGCCGTAAAAAGTCTCATCACGCTTCTTTGTCCAGCGGGCATCTACATCCTTGTGGCACTTCTTGTGGGGATTGTCATTCCACAACTTATCACCCGCTCCCTGTTTTATCTGCTCATTTTCATCACGGGTGTTACGTTGGCGAGGGGCAATAACAAAACTGGCATCAATGATGCGACCCTCATTGAATTGCAGACCCTTACTTTCCATGAAACTATGAAATTCCGAAAAAAGCTTGTCATAAACGCCTGTATTTGTCAGGAGTTCGCGATACTTCCACACCGTCTTCTCGTCAGGAACATCGTCAACACATTCAATACCAAGAAACTTGCGGAAACTCGTACGGTCAACTATCTGATACTCTATCTGATGGTCACTCAAACCATAATAACGCTGAAGAAACAAGACCTTGAACATCAGCACACAGTCTATCGGCGGACGACCGGCATTACTTTTGCGCTCTCCGGTAAAAAGGGCTGATTCAAGAGTAGGACGAAAGATCTCAAAATCAACATACTGAGACAACACTTCAAGAGGATTGCCCATTTCATTCAAACGCAATTCACGATTCTCTGACTCAAATAGTTGATTATAACGAAGCTTACGGTATCGGGATAACTTGTTCATTATAAAATTCTTATTTTCTGCAAATTTACGCTCTTGGAACCATATAAACAACTGTACTACAATATTTTAATTTATAGAACTCCTCTTATCTTTTTGTTGTTTCATTTTGCCGCCTGTGCGCTTCCTCTCCGCATCCCTTCACGGCGCCCGGCCGTGTCCGTAAGTCAGATTCCGCTTCGAACCCCTCCCCTCGGAAGGAGCCTCGCCATCCGGCACAACTCTCTTTCACATTGTGCGCCCGGGCCGTATTCGTTATTTCGTTTTTTCCGTCGTTTTCTTCTTCGTTGTCTTTTTGGCGGCCGTCCTCTTCGCGGCGGCCTTTGCCGCGGGTTTCACGGCCTTCGCGGCCTTCGCGGCAACCTTCTCCTTACCAACGTTTTTTGCGGCCTTCGCAGTCTTCGGATTCGCTTTTTTTGTGGGTTTTTCCGACTTTCCGGGCGTCTCTTTCGGTTTGCGTGCGAGGATCATGCCGTAGATGTCCAGCACGGCCGCGACGCTCCACGCCTGCGAAATGGCTCCGCGCGGCGCGAACGGAGGATCGGCGTCGAACAGTTCGCCGATCGAACCGATGCCGTAGGTCTGGATGTCCTCCTCGAATCCGGCGAGAATCTCCTCGGCCTGCGGCAGAAAGGCGTCGCCGTCGATGTCGAAGCAGGCGCTGACGTAGAACGACAGCAGCCACGGCCATACCGACCCGTTCTTGCCCGCGAAGTCGCGTTCGGCGGGCGTACCCTCCTGCGAACCCTTGTAAAGCGGGTTGCGGGGCGAGAGCGAGCGCAGGCCCTTCGGCGTGAGGAGGTGCTGCCGCACCGTGCGGATCACCTCCAGCTGGGTCTGCTCGTCGAGCATCTTGTAGGGCAGCCCGCAGGCGACGATCATGTTCGGCCGGATGTCCGTGTTGGCGCCGTCGCAGCCCACGCAGTCGGCCAGGTAGCCTTCGGGCAGGCGGAAGAGTTCGTTGAACGACGCCGCGGTGCGTTCGGGCAGTTTCTCCCACGCCTTCACGAACTTCGTGTCGCCCGCCTCGCCGGCCAGCCGGAGAGCGTAGCGGACAGCGTTGTACCACAGGGCGTTGACCTCCACCTGATAGCCGTTGCGCGGGGTGACGGAACGGCCGTCGATCACGGAGTTCATCCACGTGAGGGGAACCTCGTCGGACGAGGCCCACACCAGCCCGTTGTCGTTGAGCACGACACGGCCCGCGACGCCCCGTTTGTACGACTCGAGCACCTGTTTCATGGCCTCGCCGTAGTGTTTCCAGATCTTTTTCGCGCCGATCTGCGCTTCGAGCCGCTGAAGGGTCCAGAAGAACCACAGCGGGGCGTCCGCGGCCGCTGCCGCCGAAGCGTTCCCGGCGAACATGCCGTCCTGCATGCCGCGCACCTGCGTGTCGAGGGCGTCGATGCAGTCCTCCTTGTGGTTTTGCCACAGGGTGATGCCCGGCAGCGAGACGAAGGTCTGGCGGCCCGAAACCCCGTGCCACGGATAGCCCGAGACCACCTCCGTCCGGTTGCCCGGGCGGCGGATCACGAACTGCCGCGCCGAGTGTTCGAGGCAGCTGATGAAGTCGATCTTGTGCGTGCGGCGCGCGATGGAGCCGCCGAAGACCTCCTCGATGGTTTTCGTCGAGCCCATTTCGTCGAGCGACGCCGAGAAGATGATGCTCTCGCCCTTCTTCAGCTCGGTTTCGAAATAGCCCGTGGTCATCAGGTCCTCGTAGCCGTCGTAGCCGCGGGCGATGTCCTGCCGGTATTCGAAATTGTAGTACCAGTCGGGCGCGGGCACGAACTCCGCGCCGGGTTTGCTGGTCTGGAGATACAGCCACGGAAACGAACCGTAGAGGCGGCATTTCACGCCGTTGACGGCCGGATAGGAGTGCCCGTCGGCCTCCATGTTGGCATGCGTCAGCGCATGCTTGTCGCGGAAGGCGAGGAACGGGCGCAGCCGGAGGCGCGTTTCCGAATGGGCGTCGACGAGCGTGTAGCGGATCATCAGTTGCGTGCGCTTGTGAATCCAGAGCATCTCCTTCTTGAGGATCACGCCGCCTACGCGATAGGTGATCGTGGGGGTCGGAGTGTACTCGAAATCGGTGATGTACTTGTGGCCGCGCGGCTCGTAGGTCCCCTGGAAACGGTGCAGCGCCAGGTTGAACGTCTGGTCGTGCTGGATGATCGTTTCGTCGAGCGCCGACAACAGGACGTAGGTCCGGTCGCTGTCGTCGATCGGGGCCACCATCAGGCCGTGGTAACGGCGGGTGTTGCAGCAGACGATGGTCGTGCTCATATAGCCGCCGATACGGTCCGTTGCGAGCATTTCGCGCTGGAGCGAGTACTCCAGATTGCCCAATTCGCTTTTGTCGAAAGTAAGTGCTGACATATCGCTAAAAAATACGGTTCGTCCTTTAAAGATATTGAAATTTTCGAACAGTTACAACTTGTTATTGTTAATTATTCAAATTTAATACCTTCTATTGGCATTAGGCCCACTTCACCAGCGCGAAGTCCATGCGGTGGGGCAGGAGCGGGTTCGAGGGGTAGATGCGCAGCGCCACGTCGAAAGTGCCGGCTTCGTCGGGCGTGTAGTCGAGCGAGTAGGTGACCCGGCTTCCGTCGGCCTTCGTGCGTTCCAGCTGGATCGTGCGGGTGACGTTGACGGACTGTCCGCCGACGATCTGCCGCGCGACGACCATCTCCACGCCGATGTCCTCGGGTCGGAGGTTGGCGATGTCGAGCGTCACGGCGAACTGGTACTTCTCGCCGACGCAGACGGCCTCCTTGTCGATCTTCACGCGCTGCACGTCGACGATGCGCACCTGGTCCCATGCGGCGGAGACCTTGCGCTTCCAGGCCGCGATCTCGCGGGCCATGCGGTAGGCCTCGGCGCTCATCTCGCGTTTGCGCGCGGCGAGCTTGTCGTAGAACCGGTTCTCGTAGTCGGTCAGCATGCGGTTGGTCGTGAAGTTCGAGGCGATGTCCGCCACGCACCTCTTCACCGACGAAACCCACTCGTGCGGGATGCCGTCCGTGTCGCGGGCGTAGTATTTCGGGGCGATCTGCTCCTCGATGGTGTTGTAGATCATCTCGGCGTCGAGTTCGTCCTGGTAGTGCTGGTCGGCGAAGGTGCGCTCCATCGGAAGCATCCATCCGGCGCCCTCCTTGTAGCCCTCGACCCACCAGCCGTCGAGCACGGAGAATTGCAGCACGCCGTTCATCACGCACTTCTCGCCCGAGGTGCCCGAGGCTTCGAGCGGCCGCGTGGGCGTGTTCAGCCATACGTCGACACCCTGCACCATGCGGCGGGCGAGTTCCATGTCGTAGTTTTGCAGGAAGAGGATCTTGCCCACGAACTGCGGCATGGCGGCCACCTCGACGATGCGCCGGATCAGGTCCTGTCCCGGCTTGTCGTTGGGGTGCGCCTTGCCCGCGAAGATGAACTGCACGGGACGCTCCTTGTTGTTGACGATCGCCGCCAGACGGTCGAGGTTCGTGAACAGCAGGTAGGCGCGCTTGTAGGTGGCGAAGCGGCGTGCGAAACCGATGGTCAGCACGTCTGGCTTGATGCCCTCGATGACCTGAAGCATCTGGCGCGGCGAGTCGAGGCGCACCTGCCGGGGGTCGCTGTAACGCCGGCGGATATGCTTGATGAGCTTGTTCTTGAGCTTCATGCGCTCCTCCCACAGCTCCGCATCGGGGATGTCGTGGACCTTCTGCCAGGCCGGGATGTCGTAGACGTGGCCTTCGAATCCGTCGCCGAAGTAACGGGCGTAGAGGCGGCGCAGCGACGAGGCGATCCACGTCGGGAAGTGCACGCCGTTGGTGACGTAGCCGATGTGCAGCTCGTTCTTGAAGTAGCCCGGCCACATGTTGCCCAGAATGTCCTTCGAGACCTCGCCGTGGAGCCACGAAACGCCGTTGACCTCCTGCGAGAGGTTGCAGGCCAGCACCGACATCGAGAACTTCTCGTTGGGGTCGTTGGGATTGGTCTTGCCCAGGTTGATATACTGCTCCCAGGTGATGCCCAGCACGTCGGGATAGTGCGACATGTACTGGCGGATCATCGACTCGGGGAATGCGTCGTGGCCTGCGGGCACGGGGGTGTGCGTCGTGAAGAGCGACGACGAGCGCACCACCTCCAGCGCCTCGGAGAACGAGAGCTTGCGGTGGTTCACCAGGTCGCGGATGCGCTCGACGCCGATGAATGCGGCGTGGCCCTCGTTGCAGTGGAACACGTCGTGCTTGATGCCCAGCTGACGCAGCGCGCGGATGCCGCCGATGCCCAGCAGGATCTCCTGCTTGAGGCGGTTCTCCCAATCGCCTCCGTAGAGGTAGTGGGTGATCTGGCGGTCCTCTTCGAGGTTGTCCTCGATGTCGGCGTCGAGCAGGTAGAGGTCCGTGCGGCCCACCTGGCACTTCCAGACGCGCGCCGAGAGCGTGCGGCCCGGGAAGGCGATGGTGACCGTCACCCAGCCTCCGGCCTCGTCGCGCACGGGCGAGATTGGCAGTTTGTAGAAATTCTGCGCCTCATAGGTGGCCTCCTGCGCACCCTGCGCCGAAAGGCGTTGGGTGAAGTAGCCGTAGCGGTAGAGAAGGCCCACGGCGGCCATCGGAACGTTCTTGTCCGAAGCCTCCTTCAGGTAGTCGCCGGCCAGGATGCCCAGGCCGCCCGAGTAGATCTTCAGCGACGAGTGCAGGCCGTATTCCATCGAGAAGTACGAAACCGTCGTCGCCTTCGGATCGGGCTTCTCGTTCATGTAGTCGCGGAACTGCGTGTGCACGGCGTCGAGCTGCGCCAGGAAGTTCGTGTCTTTCTCCAGTTCCTTCATCCGCTCGACGCTCATCTTGTCGAGGAAGGCGATCGGGTTGCGGTCCGATTCGGCCCACAGTGCGGGGTCGATGCCTTCGAACAGGTCGCGGGCGCCGGGGTTCCAGCACCACCAGAGGTTGCGCGAAAGCTCTTCGAGGGCGTGCAGCCGCTTGGGCAGCGTCTTGTCGACCATCATGCGGTTCCAGACGGGTTTCTCGACGAAAAGCTGCTGGCGCACGAAGTTGATCTGCTCGGTTTTCGTGCCGCCGTCGAGCACGGCGCGGTTGGTGCGGACGATCGAACTCTCGACCGCCTCGGAGTAGGCCTGTTCGTAGGCCGCGAAGAGGTGCTCCCAGAGCGCCGTCAGCGAGATTTCATAGGCCGAGGTGTGCTGTTCGTTGACGTGTTTTTCGTCCAGCAGGCTGAAACGCAGCAGCGTATCGGCGATCTTCGCCTCGACCTCCTTGTCGTTGTAGTCGTCGCGGCGGATGACCTCCACGCCGGCGTGCTCGCGCTGCTTGTCGACCCAGATGCCGAACCCGGCCAGCGTCGTGGTGACCGTCGGGATGGAGAAGGCCACCGACTCCAGCGGGGTGTAGCCCCACGGCTCGTAGTAGGAGGGGAAAACCGTGATGTCCATGCCCACGAGCAGTTCGTAGTAATCCTTGTGGAAGATGCCGTCGGCCTTGTTGAGGTACGTGGGGACGAAGATCACCTTCACCTTCGATCCGGGATCGGTGAGGTTGCTGTTCTTCAGTGCGTTCACGATGGGGTCCCACGTCGCGTTTTCAAGGTAGTGGGTCGAATGTCTGTACTGGCCTGCGTCGATGGGCTTCGACGGGTCGGCCAGATGAGCCTGCAAATCGAGGCGCGGGCCGCGGTTGCCGGCCGGCACGGTGATGTAGGCCAGCACCTCGCGCCGGAGACGGTCCGAGGCGGCGAGCTGCTTGAGCGACTCGATGAAGACGTCGATGCCCTTGTTGCGGAATTCGTAGCGGCCGCTGGTCCCGACGATCAGCGGGTCGCCCGTGAATTTTTCGCCCAGGCAGGCCTCGGCCACCGAGATCATCGCCCGGCGGGCTTCGTCGCGTTTGGCGTAGTACTCCTCGCCGGCCCATACGAAGTCGTTCTCGAAGCCGTTGGGCGTCACGCCGTCCGGTTCGCGCCCCAGCAGGTATTTGCATTCGTTGGCCGTGATGTCGCTCACCGTCAGGAATGCGTCGTGGTAGGCGGCGGCCATCTTCTCGATCGAGTGTTTGGCCGTGACGTTGAACTGGCGCGCCAGCTCGTCGGCGTTGAATTTCGGGAGGTCGTTGTAGAGCGGCAGGCGGTTGCCGGCGATGCAGCGGCCCATGACCGTGGCGTGGGTGGTGAACACCGTGGCGATGTAGGGGGCGTGTTTGCGCAGGTACAGCCCGCCCGCGGCGGTCATCCACTCGTGGAAATGCGCGACAGCCTTCTCGGTCGGCGTGCCGAAGGTCTCGACGTAGGAGGCGATCACGACGCCTGCGGCCCATCCGAACAGCACCGGCTCGATGTAGTCCCACTGGCCCGAGATCGAGTCCACGTGGTACGATTCCCAGAGGCTTTTGAGTATTTCGTCCTTGCGGGGGATCAGCGACGAGAAATCGACCAGCACCACCGTCGGCTCGCCCTTGATTTTCCAGCGGCCGACGCGGACGCGGATGCCTTCGTTGTAGAGGCTCTGGCGCCAGGCCTTCAGCAGATTGGGGTCCTCCTCGAACTCCGGGTTGACGCCCTCGTGCGAGAGGTCGGGACCCAGCAGGACGTAGCGGTCTGCGAATTTGCGGGTGACGGTCTGCGCTTTGGTCGAAATGACGGTGTGGATGCCGCCGACCTTGTTGCATACTTCCCAACTTACTTCGAACAGCAAATCGGGGGAGTGTTTGGCATTGCTCATATACTTATGCTAATTTGTAATTTTCGTGACGAACCGAAGAAGAATTCGGCCGCAAAGGTAACACTTATATTTATATTAAACAATCGGGAGTGGATGTTTATAAAAATATTTAATAATAACTTAACATTTCAGTTTCACTTGGTTGCGGTGTCCGGTTCCGTTTCGAAAAACGTTTCGATCACCGCGTCGGAGACCAGCATCCGAGCCGGCGGGACGGCCATCCGTCCCGCTGCGAGAACGAGCGTGCGGCTCTTCAGCCACGGTTCCGCATCGCGCAGGACCCGTGCCGCGCGCTCCTTGCCGAACAGCCTTTCCGCCTCCCGCAGGTCGATGCCTTCGGCCGTGCGCAGCCGGGTCATCACGTATTCGTTGAAGCGGTCGCGGTCGGTGAGGGTTTCCGCTTCGGCGGGCGTGCCGCCGATGTACTCCGTCACCGAGGCGACGTTCCAATGGCGTTCCCGGCCGTCGAACGAATGGGCTGCGGGGCCGATGCCGAGGTACTTCACGCCGTGCCAGTAGGCCGCGTTGTGGCGGGCGCGGAAGCCGGGCAGGGCGAAATTCGAAACCTCGTAGTGCTCGAACCCCGCTCCGGTCAGCGTTTCGTGCACGAGGGTGTATTCCGTTTCGCTGGTGGCTTCGTCCACCGGGGCGAACTGTCCGCGGGCGGCCCGCCGTCCGAAGGCCGTACCGGGTTCGACGGTCAAATGGTATGCCGAAATGTGCTGCACGCCCAGCGCGAGGGCGCTGTCGAGCGAGCGGCGCAGCGTGTCGTCCCCGAAACCCGGGACGCCGAAAATCAGGTCGACGGTGATGTTTTCATAACCTTCGCGCTGCGCGCTCCGCACGGCCTCGACGGCTTGCGCAGCGTTGTGGCGGCGGTTCATCAGCTTGAGACACGCGTCGTCGAACGACTGGATGCCGACCGACAGGCGGTTGACGCCCGCGCGGCGCAGCGCGGCGAGGTAGGCGGGGGTGAGGTCGTCGGGATTGGCTTCGAGCGTGGTCTCCTCCGCCGCAGTGCAATCGAACAGCGTTGCGGCATGGTCCAGCAGCCCCGTGACGGCCTCCGGGGCGCACAGCGAGGGGGTGCCGCCGCCGAAGTAGCGGGTGCGCACCGGTTCGCTGCCCAGATATTCCCGCCGGGCGTCCAGTTCGCGGTGCATGGACTCCAGAAGAGGGTCCATGCGGCGCAGGTCGACGCTTTTGTAGAAGTCGCAGTAGGCGCAGACGCGCTTGCAGAAGGGTATGTGGAAATAAAGTCCGGCCATGTTATCCAAAGATACGAAAAAGACGGATGACTGCAAAACGGAATCGCATCCGGTTCGGAAAATTTTTCCGGCTGCGGCCCCGCCTCCGCCCGCGGGAGGCCGGGAAGTCGGGGCGGCGCTTCTTCATTTTCAGCGCGATGCTCCCCGTCTGTCGCCCGGAACGCACGGGGCGGCAGCGGGCAGAGCGTCGGAGTCGTTTCCGGCCGTGTTTTCATGGAGGGCCGGCGGTTGCGGGTCGGCGGGAAACGTGTTCCGGGAGAGGGCTGTTTCCGGGCGGAAAATCCGCGCTCCCCCAAAGGTGACATACGACAAGGCATCGGATGCATACAAGATTACAGCCAACAGCCAGGGCGAAT
>ENA-UPWM01000018-UPWM01000018.1-human-gut-metagenome-genome-assembly--contig:-NODE-18-length-40114-cov-13.775982_pt1 | contig 40114 bp, 33 predicted proteins | sample MGYA00250051_ERZ773379 | MGnify/ENA primary metagenome ERZ773379 (study PRJEB29103, sample SAMN06112020) | human gut metagenome | biome: human gut; feature: ankylosing spondylitis patient; material...
AAGGTAGATAGGGCAGAGGTGGAAGTGTGGCAACACATGGAGCTGACTGTTACTAATCGATCGAGGGCTTGACCAAAGCGGAGAAAGACGGCAGGATGTAGGAAGTGGCATGGAGCAGACTTGTCTGCGGATATGGCACTTGGTACAGACGGAGTTTTGCGTAGCAAAATCATCGAGATGAAGCGAAGCGGAATCGAGATGACCGGCTTTCAAAAACGTTTGATTCTTGGACTTTGTATGAAGTTTTGAATGTATAGTGGAATACAATTGACTCGGGGTGTGGCTCAGCTTGGCTAGAGCGCCTGGTTTGGGACCAGGAGGTCGCAGGTTCGAATCCTGTCACCCCGACTGATATGCGGGTGTAGTTCAATGGTAGAACACCAGCCTTCCAAGCTGGATACGTGGGTTCGATTCCCATCACCCGCTCTATTTTTTTCTTGATTTAAGTGATTGAAAAGCCTTTGTGGAAAGAATTTTCTGCAAAGGCTTTTTAAATTTACTTGAAGAAAAGTGGCGGCTTCTATATAATCTAAGAGTGTATTCGAGAAAAATATCTATGTTTATATAGAAAAAAATCAGAAAGAGGACATACGAATGATACAGTTTACCGGATATGATTTATTGTGGCTATTTTTTATATATTCTTTTGCGGGCTGGGTGTTAGAGACAGCCGCGGCAACATTTATGCACCGGAAATTTTCCAACCGTGGGCTGGTAAATGGTCCGCTGTGTATCCTGTACGGTGTGGGAGCTGTTGCAATGTCTGTGGGCTTGCAGGAACTGACCGGGCTATGGCTCTTTTTATTTGCATCCCTGTATGCAGCAGTTACAGAGTTCGTCGCTGGAAAGTTAATTGAGAGGTTTTATCATAAACGCTGGTGGGTTTATAGTAAGAGTAAATGGAACTTAGACGGTTACATCTGTCTCCCGGTTTCCCTGATAAAAGGTGCATTGGGTTATGTTGTGGTGAGGTATGCCAACCGGTGGGTATTCCGATTGCTTGCAATACTGCCACAGCTTTTGGTACATATTGTTCTGCTGGTGCTGATCGGTGTGCTTGTGGTGGATGTACTCGCCTCCTATCTGCTTGTGACAGGAAAGAGCAGACACCCGGAGAAGTGGCTCCAAGCAAATAACAAAATCGATCGTTTCCGCATCAGGCTTGGCAATAAGATTGCAGGATCGATTGAAAAACGAATGACAAAAGCCTACCCGAAGGCAAGCTTTGTGGAAAAGGTCACAAAGGATAAAACCGTTTTTGCAAAGGGCTGTGATTTTTATAAAATCGTGATGTTATTTTTTGTGGGAGCATTCCTGGGAGATATCACGGAGACGATTTTCTGTCGCATCACAGCAGGGGTATGGATGAGCCGCAGCAGTGTGGTGTGGGGACCATTCAGTATCGTGTGGGGACTTGCGATTGCAATGGTGACGGCAATGTTATATAAATATAAGGACAGAAGTGACGGATTTCTGTTCTGGACAGGCACTTTTTTAGGCGGTGCTTACGAGTATCTGTGCAGTGTATTCACGGAGCTGGTATTTGGAAAAGTATTCTGGGATTACAGCTGGATGCCGTTTAACCTCGGCGGAAGGATTAACCTGTTGTACTGCTTTTTCTGGGGAATCGCAGCCGTTGTGTGGTTTAAGATTCTGTATCCGAAAATTTCAGGATTGATTGAAAAAATTCCTGTTGTGATCGGTAAGACAGTGACATGGATGCTGATCGTATTTATGTGCTGCAATGTTGTGGTGTCCTGCATGGCGTTAATACGCTATGATGAGAGAGGCAGGAAGGTGGAAGCAACGCAGAGCTGGCAGGTGTACATGGACGAGCATTATGATGATGCAAAGATGGCGCATATTTACCCGAACGCCAAGACAAAATAAGAGGAAAAACAATGAAATTAATTAAAACAGAGGAAGCGGTCGGTCATGTTTTATGTCATGACATGACGCAGATTATAAAGGGTGTCACGAAAGATGCGAGATTCCGCAAGGGGCATATCGTGACAGAAGAGGATATCCCGGTGTTATTATCCATGGGAAAAGAAAATCTCTATGTGTGGGAGAAAAACGAAAACATGCTTCATGAGGATGAGGCGGCAGAGATCCTGCGTGAGATCTGTCAGGGAGAACATATGCATGCCTCCCAGCCGAAAGAGGGGAAAATCGAGCTGACCTCGGACATTGACGGAATTTTAACAATCAATGTGGAAAAACTTCTGGCAGTCAATTCACTTGGTGAGATGATGATCGCAACGAGACATTCCTACACCCCGGTGAAAAAGGGGGCGAAGCTTGCGGCAACCAGAATTATCCCACTGATCATTGAGAAAGAGAAGATGGAAGCAGCAAAACGGTGTGCGGGCAAAGAGCCGCTTGTCAATGTGCTTCCTTATAAATTAAAGTCGGCGGCGCTCATCACGACGGGCGGTGAAGTGGCAAAAGGACTGATCCGGGACACCTTTTCCGATGTGGTCATTGAGAAGCTGAAAGCCTATGGCATTGAGACGGTAGAGCATTGTTATCCGGGGGATGACGAGGCGCTTATCACGGAAAAAATAGCAGAGTACAAAGCAAAAGGTGTGGATATGATCTTATGTACCGGAGGCATGAGCGTTGATCCGGACGACCGCACGCCGGGAGCAATTAAACGTTCGGGAGCGCAGATTGTCACCTACGGTGCGCCGGTGCTGCCGGGAGCTATGTTTCTGCTCGGATATTTTGAGGACGGAACGCCGGTCATGGGACTGCCGGGCTGCGTGATGTACGCAAAGAGCACTATTTTCGACATTATGCTGCCGAGGATCGCAGCCGGGATCCCGGTGAAAGCGGAAGATTTTTATGTGCTGGGACATGGGGGCTTATGCCTCGGATGTGCAGAGTGCAGATTCCCGGACTGTTCTTTTGGAAAGGTTTAAAGAGGTATGGAATGGAATCATTTTGATGAGAATGGCAATGCCGTGATGGTGGATGTCTCCGAAAAAGAGATCACAGAGCGCATTGCGGTGGCGAGCGGCAAGATCCGTGTGAATGACGCGGTAATGTCTGCAATCGTCAACCACACGGCAAAAAAAGGTGACGTGCTGACCGTAGCGCGTGTGGCAGGCATTATGGGAACAAAACAGACGTCAAATCTGATCCCGATGTGTCATCCGCTCTGCCTGAATAAATGTACCGTTGATTTTGAGGTAAAGGAAACGGAAAACATTATAAAGGCACTGTGCACGGTCAAAGTTTCCGGGAAGACCGGAGTGGAGATGGAGGCACTGATGGGCGTGAATGTGGCGCTTCTGACGATTTATGACATGTGCAAGGCAATGGACCGCGCAATGGAAATTTTTGACGTTCATTTAGAAAAAAAAGACGGTGGAAAATCCGGACTTTTTGAGCGAAGTAAGGAAAGAGAACAATGTTAGATCAATACAGCCGCAATATCGACTATATCCGCATTTCGGTCACAGACCGCTGTAATCTGCGCTGTATTTATTGTATGCCGCAGACGCGTAAGACGTATCTGAGACAGGAAGAACTTCTGACTTATGACGAGATCGTAAAACTTGCTGGAATTTACCGCAGTCTCGGGATCAAAAATGTTAAGCTGACCGGGGGTGAGCCTCTGGTGAGGGAACATATTGAAGAACTTATTTTCCGGCTAAAAAAGGAATGCGGCATGGGAAAAGTGACACTGACGACGAACGGGATCCTTTTGGAACAACAGCTGGATGGTCTTGTAAAAGCGGGACTCGATGGTGTGAATATCAGTCTGGATACATTAAACCCGGAACATTACAATTCCCTCACAGGAGGATGTCATGTGGACAGGAATCCCTCTGACGGTAATCTGGAAGCAGTGCTGCGGGGAATGCGAAAGGCGCAAAAACAGGCAGGGATCTCTGTAAAAGTGAATTGTGTGCTGATGCACCAGACCAGAGAGGAGCTGCTTGCGCTGGCAGAACTTGCAAAAGACGGCGTAAATGTCCGTTTTATCGAACTGATGCCAATCGGTCAGGGAAAAGAAAAACATACATTAAAAGAGGCAGAGGTGAAGCACATACTCAGTGAAACTTATGGGACGATCAGACCGTGCGTGGAAAAACTTGGAAGCGGACCGGCATATTATAGGAAAATTGATGGATTTGAAGGAAAAATTGGATTTATCAGTGCAATTTCACATAAATTCTGCAGTGGATGCAATCGTGTCCGCATGACGGCGGATGGTTTTTTAAAACCATGTCTGCAATATGAGACAGGAATGGATCTGCGCACGCTGTTAAGAGACGGCGTTTCGGATGCGGAGTTAAAAGCGCAGATCGAAATGACTATCACACAAAAACCGAAGTGCCATCATTTTGGGGAAATCAATGAGCCGAAGCAGACAGATCACAGAGGAATGTCTGAAATTGGAGGCTAGTACAGAGACACAATCTTTGCAGGTTGTGGGAAAGGCTGGGTTTTTAAATGGGAAAAGTAAGGGCTGTGTGCATCAGTGAAAAGCGTGGCACACAGAAGAAAAATATAGAATCCGCAGTATTTGTGGAGAACTGGGGAATTGAGGGAGATGCCCATGCAGGAAACTGGCACAGGCAGATTTCCTTATTATCAGAGGAAACAATCGCCGCATTTAAGGCGCGTGGTGCAGAGGTTACAGATGGGGCTTTCGGAGAAAATCTCGTCGTGAGCGGCTATGATTTTACCAAGTTCCCGGTCGGGACAAGGTTTACGTGCAAAGATGTGGTGCTGGAATTAACGCAGATCGGAAAAGAATGTCATCACGGCTGTGAGATTTTTCAGAAAATGGGAGAGTGCATCATGCCGACAAACGGCGTGTTTGCGAAAGTGCTTCACGGCGGAAAAATCAGTGTCGGGGATGAATTTCATGTGCAGTACCGGGCGGCAGTCATCACGTTAAGCGATACCGCCTCTAAGGGAGAGCGGGAGGATGCGAGCGGAGCGGCGGTCGAAGAAATTGTGAGAAAAGAGGGCTATGAGGTAGTTTTCAAAAAAATCATCCCGGATGATGGAGACTCGCTGACCGCACTGTTGTGTGAACTTTCGGATGAAGATAAAGCGGACCTGATCTTAACGACAGGTGGAACAGGTTTTTCCAAAAGAGACAATACGCCGGAGGCAACCATGCGTGCAGTTGAGCGCGAAACACCGGGAATCTCGGAAGCCATGCGCTATTATTCCCTGCAGATCACGCCGAGGGCAATGCTCTCCAGGGGCGTGTCGGGAATCCGGAAAGAGGCGTTGATCGTCAACCTTCCGGGAAGCCCGAAGGCGGTAAGAGAGTGTCTGGAATATGCGATTGGTGCACTGACGCATGGAATTGATATTTTAAAGGGAAATACCGGAAATTGTGCAGGAAAATAAAAGAACCATAAATTTGCAAACAATTTGCAGTTTTGTATAAAAATAATCAGAAGCAAAATGAGGAAAAATGATGAAAAAATGGACAGCAGTTCTATTACTGACTGCTATGACCGCAGGACTTGCAGCCTGTGGCAGCAATAAAGGAGCAGATACAAACACAGATGCTCCGGTACAGAATGAAAGCACAGAGGAAACAGTGACAACAGAAACATCTGGTGCAGCACAGAATGCAGACATCCAGGGAACGATCACACTGGCGGCAGCTGCAAGTCTGGAAAAAACTTTTACAGAGCATCTGATCCCAATATTTGAGACACAGTACCCGGAAGTGTCGATCGAGGGAACTTATGACAGTTCCGGAAAATTACAGTCACAGATCGAGGCTGGCGCAGATGTGGACATCTTCTTTTCCGCAGCGTTAAAACAGATGGAGGCATTGCAGGAGGAGGGCTATATCGCAGAGGATGCATCTGTGGATCTTCTGGAAAATAAAATCGTTCTGATCGTTCCGGCGGGAAATGAGAGCGGCTACACTTCTTTTGAGGACATCGTGAATGCAGATATGATCGCAATCGGTGATCCGGAGAGTGTTCCGGCAGGACAGTACGGCAAAGAGGCATTGGAGAATCTGGATCTCTGGAGCAGTGCGGAAGGTAAATTAAGTCTTGGAACCAACGTGACAGAGGTATTAAACTGGGTGGCTGAGGGAAGTGCAGACGCCGGGATCGTTTACGCAACAGACGCAGCTTCCATGACTGACAAGGTTTCAGTTGTGGCAGAAGCACCGGAGGAAAGTGTTTCCAGAGTCATTTATCCGGTGGCGGAGTTAAAAGAGACAAAGAACAAAGACGCAGCAGAGGCATTCATGGAGTTTTTACAGTCCGGTGAAGCGCTAGACGTATTCAAGGCGGCAGGATTTTCTGTCAACGCACAGGAATAAGACAGGATAGTAATTCAGGAGGCATAAAAATGGATCTTTCTCCGGTATGGATCTCGTTAAAAACATCGGTCGTATCGATCATCATCACATTTTTTCTGGGGCTTTGGGCAGCACGGGGCGTTGTGTCTGTCCGTTCCACAAAAGCAAAAGCATGGCTGGATGGATTGCTGACACTGCCGCTCGTACTGCCTCCGACCGTAGCGGGCTTTTTTTTGTTATATCTGTTTGGAGCAAAAAGACCGGCCGGTATCTTTTTAGAAAAAGTATTTCATTATAAAATCGTGTTCAGCTGGCAGGCAACCGTTCTGGCGGCTGTCGTGATCTCGTTTCCACTGATGTACCGCTCGGCGAGAGGTGCGATCGAGCAGGTCGATGCAAATCTGATCTATGCGGGCAGAACACTTGGCATGAGTGAGCGCACCATTTTCTGGAAAATTGTCCTGCCGCAGGCAAGACCGGGAATCCTCTCCGGCGGCGTGCTCGCATTCACAAGAGGGCTCGGTGAATTCGGAGCGACTGCGATGATCGCCGGGAATATTGCAGGAAAAACAAGGACGCTGCCACTCGCCATTTATTCTGAGGTGGCAGCCGGGGATATGGATACCGCAGGAAAATACGTGTTGATCATTGTTGCTTTTTCCCTGCTCATCGTGGCAGGAATGAATCTGCGTGGAGAGAAAAAAGATGAGTTTACAGGTGGAGATCGAAAAAAAACTAAATGACAAGGTGCTGTCTGTTTCTTTTGATACTGAAGGAAAACAGGGAATCACCGGAATCCTCGGTGCGTCCGGCTGTGGCAAGAGCATGACGTTAAAATGCATTGCCGGCATTGAGACACCGGATCGTGGGAAAATTGTTTTGAATGGCAGGGTATTGTTTGATTCCGGTAAAAAGATCAATCTGTGCGTGCAGGACAGACATGTCGGTTATTTATTCCAGAATTATGCACTGTTTCCGAACATGACGGTGGAGAAGAACATTGCAGCCGGTTTTCAGTATCGTCCCGGTCAGAAAATGACTGCGGAGGAGATAAAAAAGCAGACGGCAGACTATATGGAACTGCTGCATGTGACAGAGTTAAAATCCTCTTATCCGAGAAAATTATCCGGCGGGCAGCAGCAGCGTGTGGCGCTGGCGAGAATCCTTGCGTCAGACCCGGAGGTTTTGATGCTGGATGAGCCTTTCTCTGCGCTGGACGCATTTTTGAAAGAAAAATTGCAGTTGGAACTGTTGGAACTTTTGTCCGGTTATGACAAAGACATTCTGATGGTGACGCACAGCCGCGATGAGATTTACCGTTTCTGTGAGCATATGCTGATCGTGGAGGATGGCAGACAGGCGGGATTTGGCGTCACAAAAGAGATTTTTAAAAATCCCGGCACACCGGCGGCAGCGAAGCTGACAGGCTGCAAAAATATTGAAAAAATCGAGAGAGTGGACGACCATACGATGGTTCTGCCAAACTGGAATACAACGGTCTGCGTAAAGGGCATGATCCCGGAAAATACGACACATATCGGCATCCGCGCACATTATTTAAGACTGCCGGAGAATGGACAGCGTGAAAATCTGGTGGAGTGCCAAAACGGAAAGATCCTCGACGATCCTTTTGAACTGGTGGTTGTTTTCGAACATGATGTCTGGTGGAAAATCCCGAAAGAAAGCTGGCAGAAAGAATATCAGGAAAAAATGCCGCAGTATCTCGCTATCCCGGAGGAGAGTATTCTATATCTGCACGGATAAAACTTGCAAACTGTAAAGTTATTTTTTATAATAAAAATAACATGTGCTTAGGAAGTGTAAATGGAACGGAGGAAGAACAAATGCCGGAAAATACGCAGAGAGTGAGCGTTGGTGGATTTTCTTTTGAAAATAAGGATGAAGCAGAACAGGCGAAAAAGGAAATCGAGGGGATCAGATATATCAAGACCAAGACCGATATGAATGATCCGGAGGTCATATTGCAGGTTTATAACAAAATGATCGGACAGAAACTGTTTGAAACAGCAGTCGGATACAGTTATTTAAAGGATCTGCAGGAATACCTGACGACAATTCCTTTTATCAAAAATGAAGATATCCTGCCGATTCCGGTCACACATCCGAGACTTGAGGAAAGCTTAAAAAAGCAGAAGCGTGAGATCGCACAGAAGGAACGTGTGCGGGCGGTCAGGGCGAGACAGCGTGAAAAAAATCTTGCAAAGATCGACAGGAAGGCATTAGAGACAGAGTCCTCCGGAAAATTGAAGATTTCCCTGTGTGTGAATGCAATCCTTGTGGTGTGCGTTGTGGCAATGTTTGCCATGGCGCTGACGAGCGACAGTCCGACGATCGTGGACTATCAGTCGAAACTTTTAAACCGCTATGCATCCTGGGAGCAGGAACTGACGGAGCGGGAAAAGGCAGTGAGCGAAAAAGAACAGGAACTTGGGATCCAGGTGGATACAGAACAGACAGATTTCACAGATTCGCCATAAAATCATGATATGATGAACAGAGAACAGACATAACCGGAGGACGATATGGAGAGATTAAAGATTCTTGTAGTAGATGATGAGAGCAGGATGCGTAAACTGGTCCGAGACTTTTTAGTGCGGGAAGATTATGAAGTGTTAGAAGCCGGAGACGGTGAGGAGGCACTGGATATTTTTTATAAAGAAAAGAATATCGCACTGATTATTTTAGACGTCATGATGCCAAAGATCAACGGATGGGATGTCTGCCGTGAAGTGCGTGAAACATCCAAAGTTCCGATCATTATGCTGACTGCAAAAAGCGATGAGAGCGATGAACTGACCGGATTTGAACTTGGAGTGGACGAATATATTTCCAAACCATTTTCACCGAAAATCCTTGTGGCAAGGGTAAATGCACTGCTTCGCAGAAGCGGACTGACTGCCGGAAATGATGAAAAATTTGTTGAGGCGGGCGGTATTAAACTGGATAAGACGGCGCATCTTGTGACCGTGGATGGCAGACCGATCGAATTAAGTATTAAAGAATTTGAACTGCTGGACTATTTTATGGAGAATCAGGGAATTGCACTATCCCGTGAAAAGATATTGAACAACGTGTGGAATTATGATTACTTTGGAGATGCAAGGACAATTGACACACATGTCAAAAAACTCCGTGCCAAAATCGGGGAAAAAGGGGAGTATATCAAGACAATCTGGGGTGTTGGCTACAAGTTTATAGTGGAGTAGGACATTGCCGATTATTTGCAAAACTGATTGACATTACAGGATGGTTGTCATAATATGAAAAGAGATAAAAAAGGGTCACTGACCCGCGAACTTGCAGTGATATTAGTCGGACTTGTAGCAGGGACGATTATGTTATGCTGGTTTATCAATACTTCCTTTTTGGAAAAATATTATATGTTGAATAAGCAGGATTCGCTGATCGACGGATATGATGTGATCAACGGTGCCAGTGAGACAGGTGAACTGAATTCCAGTGAGTTTGATGTCACTTTTGACAATCTGTGTGCCAATGGTAATATTGCAGTTATGATCATCAGTTCCAACCGTGCGATCGTGAGGTCGTCGGTGAATGACAATCAGGTCATTCTGATGGAATTTATGAATATTTTGTTTGGTGATGACAGAAACCAGACCGAGATCTTACAGAGATCAGACAATTACGTCATACAGAAACAGACAGATACAAGGTTATCATCTGAGTACATGGTTCTTTATGGAACACTTTCCAATGGAAATCTGATCCTGATGCGTACCGCAGTGGAGAGTATCCGTGAGAGTGCAAAAATTTCAAATCAGTTTCTGGTTTACGTGGGCGTTCTGGCAATTGCGATCAGTGCGATTGTCACAGTGTTTGTGTCTAAGAGGATAACAACACCGATCTCAGAACTCACGGACATATCAAAAAGAATGACAGAACTTGATTTTGATGCCAAGTATGTTTCCAAAGGACACAGAAAAAATGAGATAGATGAACTCGGTGAACATTTTAACCGGTTGTCATGTGCGCTTGAAAGCACAATCTCAGAACTTAAGAGTGCAAATAACGAATTAAAACAGGATATTGAGAAAAAAACAGAAATCGATGAGATGCGCAAGGAGTTTCTATCCAATGTATCTCATGAGCTGAAGACACCGCTGGCGTTGATCCAGGGTTATGCAGAGGGATTGCAGGAGTGTATCAATGATGATGCACAGAGCCGTGATTTCTACTGTGAAGTGATCATGGACGAGGCGGATAAAATGAATCAGATGGTCAAAAAACTTCTGACTTTAAACCAGTTAGAGTTTGGAAATGAAGTTGTTCCTATGGAGCGCTTTAATCTGACAGAACTGATCCATGGAATTATTAATTCATCTTCTATTTTATTAGAGCAGAATGATATCTCGGTCACATTTGATGAGAGCGGACCGATGGATGCATGGGGAGATGAATTCAAGGTGGAAGAGGTTGTGACAAATTATCTGAGCAATGCGATCCACCATGCAGAATTTGATAAGAAGATCAGAATCTGGTACACAAGAAAAGACAGTGTTGTCCGGGTGAGTGTATTCAATACCGGAAAACAGATTCCGGAAGAAGATCTTGATAATGTCTGGATCAAGTTTTATAAAGTGGACAAGGCAAGAACGAGGGAATATGGTGGAAGTGGAATAGGACTTTCTATCGTAAAGGCAATCATGGAGTCATTTCACAGGGAATGTGGCGTGTTAAATCATGAAGATGGCGTAGAATTCTGGTTCGAACTTGACACGGAAAAAACAGGGATTGGTTCCGGACAGGCGGAGGATGATACAGTATGAGAAGAAAAAAGATAGAAGGAATCTTATGTCTGACAGGTATGCTTTTGCTGACAGGATGTGGAACGAAAGCATATGATCTCACAGAGGCAGAGGAAAGTCAGATCGTCAATTATGCAGTACACGTTGTTTCCAAGCATAATTCATATCAGAAGGATGGTCTGGTCTATGTGGATCAGAGCGTGGAAGAAACAGAGCCGGAAGAAACTGTCACAGGCAGTGAGAGTGTGGATGGCACAGAAATAATGGATGAGACACCAGCCGGAAATACGCTGGAGGATGTATTTGGAGCGGATGGACTGGAAGTTGCCTATGGAGGAGTAAGCCTTGCCGGAAACTATACAGAGTCGGAAGTGCTTGATGTAAGAGCCTCGAATGGAAAACAGTTTATGGCACTTGAAATCGATATGACCAATCCTACAGAAGAGGGTATTACTCTGGATAATCTCACTTCAAAGGTAAAGTTTACAGCGGATTATTCTGCGGATGGAGCAGAGAGTACGCAGGTTTCTGCTTATACAACGATCATGACAACGGATTTTTCAACTTATGATGATGAGATCCCGGCGGGAGAAACAAAATCAGCGGTTCTTTTATTTGAGATACCGGATTCCGTGACAGAAGTTTCTGATATTGTGCTCCATGTGACAAGAGATGACACAACTTATGAAATAAAATTGTAAAAATAGGAAGAGTTATGATATAATGTGCGTAAGCAATGAGCAGTGCCAACCGAGAATATACAGACCGGACATGCTTGCATGGTGAGGTCTGTATATATCGAGAGTGATAGGGCGAATGCCCGACAGCCAGGAAAATCTCTGATTTTTCTGGCGTGCACTGCGGACTGAGGTTCATATATTAAATCAAATTAAAAACAAGAGAACATATACGTGGGAGGAAGACACAATGGATACAAATATTCTTTTAGAGTCAGGTACAAATGAATTAGAAGTTCTTGAATTTACGTTAGGTGACAATTATTATGGAATCAACGTGGCAAAGATCAGAGAGATCCTTACCTATCAGCAGGTAACACCGGTTCCAAATGCACATCCTTGTGTGGAAGGAATTTTTATGCCGCGTGATACGATGATGACGGTTATTGACCTGAAAAAGTGTCTGGGAATGGAACCATCCGAGAAAAAGGGCTTATTCATTATCACAAACTTTAATAAATTAAACATTGCATTCCATGTAGATGAAGTGATCGGTATCCACAGAGTATCATGGGAGGACATCATTAAACCGGATTCTACGATCAACACGGAAGATAAGAGTGCTGCAACAGGGGTTATCAAGCTGGAAGGAAAATTAGTGGTGATCCTTGATTTTGAAAAGATAGTTACGGACATCAGCCCGGAAACCGGACTGAAAGTATCAGATGTGGAGGAGAGAACAGCCAGAGACAGAAGCGATTCTCCAATCCTCATTGCAGAGGATTCCCCACTGCTTGGAAAAATGATCTCAGAGTGTCTGAAAAAATCAGGATACACGAATCTGATCATGACAATGAACGGACAGGAGGCGTGGGATAAGCTGACTGAGTTCAAGAAGAAAGGAACAGTCCGTCAGGACGTACACTGTATCATCACAGATATTGAGATGCCTCTCATGGATGGACACAGATTGACAAAACTCTGCAAATCAGATGATGAGATCAAGAAGATACCACTTATTATTTTTTCATCTCTTGTGAATGAGGAGATGCGCAAAAAGGGAGAACAGTTAGGAGCAGATGCCCAGTTGACAAAGCCGGAGATCGGTATGCTGGTAGAGGCAATTGACAATCTGATCGATAAGAGCGTAGATTAAGTCAGAAAAAGGGGTGTGAGTTTTTTCACATCCCTGATTTACTATAATCGAAAAATAAATATATGATAGTTACAAAGAAATCAATAGCAGGAGAATATTACCATGAATGAATCAGAAAATTACCTGGATCAGTTATTAAATGCCGTCGATGGCAGATCTGATTTAAATGACAGTGATCCTGTAAATCCAGAAGAAATTGAGAGTAAAGAACAAATGCCACAGAAGAGTACAAGAGAGACAATTGATATTCCGGATTCCAATGATCTGTTTATGGATCAGTTTGAACAGGAACTCCGGAAAGATAATGATCCCGATGAATTTTTAAAACAGTTCGAGCAAGAATTAGACAGGGACGAAAGTTCACAGGGTGTGACAAAAGCAACACAGCCGATGCTTGATGATATTGACCAGATCATGGAGAGCGTGAATCAGGAAGCCGCAAATGATACAGCAGAGATGGAAACATCAGCAGTGGAGAAAACAGCAGAGCAGAAAGAGGATACTGCCGAAGTAAAAAATGATGAGGGTGCCAGTGAAGATGGAATTGATGATCTGGCAATCGATGATATCGGAATTGATGATTTTGGACTGGATGATCCGGAAACAGAAAACGAAAAAGCGGTATCGGATGAAGATGATGAATTAATGAAAATTCTGAGTGGAACAGGCGAAGATTCCGAAATACCGGAGGCAGACAATGCAAAAGCAGAAGTGCAGCCGGATGACGAGGTAAAAGAAGAAAAGAAGCCAAAGAAACAGGGATTTCTGGCAAAGCTGTCCAAGTTACTGTTCGGTGATGATGAACCAGATGAGGAAGAAATTTCCGGAATGCAGGCAGAACCTGCTGTTACTGAGATGTCTATGGATGATATGGACATCTTAAAAGAGTTAGAAGGTTCTTCGGACGGTGATAAGAAGGGCGGGAAAGAAAAAAAGAAAAAAGAGAAAAAGAAGAAAGAAAAAGCACCAAAGCAGCCGAAAGAGAAAAAAGTAAAACCAAAGAAAGAGAAGAAACCAAAGCCACCGGCAGAACCGGATAACACACCGCCGCTGCCAAAAGTGCCGGTGATCCTCGTTTTTGTGATGGCAGCATCCATTCTGGTACTTGTTTTGGCAGGTACACATTTACTCGGATATTCAAACAGTTTTGCAGATGCAGACCAGGCATTTGCAGAAGGAAGATATTCGGATGCTTTTCAGGCTGTGGCAGGGGAGAAAGTAAAGGAAAAAGACACGGATACCTATGAGAAATATCGTATTACAGCTATGGTTTCAGCAGAGTATGAAGCTTACGAGAGCATGATGGATGCAGAGGTTTACGATATGGCTCTGGATTCTCTGATCCGCACGGTGCAGCGATATGACAAGTATCTGCAGGATGCAGAGACTTATGGATGCAGGGGCGAGTTTGATAAGATTGAAAGTGCAGCAGAGACAGCATTACAGCAGGATTTTGGATTGACAGCAGAGGATGCAAGAACCATGTATGCACTGTCCAATAAAGAGACTTATTCCAGAGAAATTTATAAAGTATTAGAGAAGGCAGGCTTATCAGAGGTGACAGAATGATAGCAATCATTGACTATGATGCAGGAAATTTAAAAAGCGTAGAAAAGGCGTTACAGTTTCTTGGGCAGGAGTGCGTGATCACAAGAGCTTTTCATGAGATCAAAAAGGCAGACAAAGTGATCCTTCCGGGTGTTGGATCTTTCGGAGATGCCATGAGTCAGTTGAAGAAGTTTGAACTTGATAAGGTCATTCATGAAGTGGCGGCAGAACAGAAACCATTTTTGGGAATCTGTCTGGGATTACAGCTTTTGTTTGAAGGAAGTGAAGAGTCTGATGGAGTGGAAGGGTTACATCTGTTGGATGGAGAAATCCTTCGAATCCCGGAACAGGAAGGACTGAAAATTCCAAATATTGGATGGAATTCGCTGGATCTGCAGAACAATGGACGACTGTTTGAAAATCTGAATGGCAATCCATTTGTTTATTTTGTTCATTCCTATTATTTAAAAGCCAGAGAAGAGTCAATTGTCAAAGCAACCATCGAGTACAGCACACATATTCATGCGTCTGTGGAAAAAGATAATATTTTTGCATGTCAGTTCCATCCGGAAAAAAGTGGAACAGTAGGATTACAGATACTTTCTAACTTTGCAAAATTGTAGGAGGAACGTCAATGTTTACAAAAAGAATTATTCCGTGTCTGGATGTAAATCAGGGACGCGTGGTAAAAGGTGTTAATTTTGTTAACTTAAGAGATGCAGGTGATCCGGTAGAAATTGCGGCAGCGTATGATAAGGCAGGAGCAGATGAATTAGTATTTTTAGACATCACAGCAACGTCTGATGCGCGGGAGACTGTGGTCGATATGGTGCGAAAGGTCGCAGAAAAGGTATTTATCCCGTTTACCGTGGGTGGAGGAATCCGCACGGTAGATGATTTTAAGGCGTTGCTTCGCGAGGGAGCAGATAAGATCTCCATCAACTCATCTGCCATCAATAACCCGAATCTGATCAGTGAGGCCGCAGATAAATTTGGAAGTCAGTGTGTGGTTGTAGCCATTGATGCAAGACGAAGAGAAGATGGTTCCGGTTGGAATATTTATAAAAATGGCGGTCGTATCGATGTTGGCATGGATGCTGTTGAATGGGCGATGAAAGCAGACAGACTGGGTGCGGGGGAGATTTTGCTGACCAGCATGGACTGTGATGGCACAAAAGCCGGTTATGATCTGGAACTCACCAGAATGATCGCTGAAAATGTATCCATTCCGGTAATCGCATCCGGTGGAGCCGGAACAAAAGAGCATTTTTATGATGCGCTGACGGAAGGAAAAGCAGACGCAGCGTTAGCAGCTTCTCTGTTCCATTATAAAGAGCTGGAAATCGCTGATCTGAAAGATTATCTTGCAGGCCGGGGAGTTCCGGTGCGGCGCTGAAACATCAGACAACAGCCGGCTGGCTGTCCCGGACAAATGCAGTAGTACAGGAGAAATTCTAAGAAGGTAACAAAAATGTCAATGATTACAAATGACTGGCTGGATGAAATCCAAGGTGAATTCAAAAAGCCATATTATAGAGAGTTATATCAGTTTGTCCGCGATGAATACAGTAAAGCGGTGATTTATCCACCGGCGGACGATATTTTTAATGCAATGCATTTTACACCGTTAAGCAAGGTGAAAGTGCTTTTGCTTGGGCAGGATCCATATCATAATGTAAATCAGGCGCACGGATTATCTTTTTCCGTATTACCGGAGCAGAAAGAAATACCGCCTTCCTTACAGAATATCTATAAGGAACTGCATGATGATCTCGGCTGTTATATCCCGAATAATGGATATCTGAAAAAATGGGCAGATCAGGGTGTGCTTTTGTTAAATACAGTACTGACTGTGCGTGCACATCAGGCAAACTCCCATCAGGGACATGGCTGGGAACAGTTTACAGATGCAATCATCCAGGCTGTGAATGCACAGGACAGACCGATTGTATACATGCTGTGGGGAAGACCGGCACAGAGCAAGATACCGATGCTGACCAATCCAAAGCATCTGATTTTGACAGCGCCGCATCCAAGCCCACTGTCTGCGTACCGGGGATTTTTCGGATGCAGGCATTTCAGCAAGGCAAATGAGTTTTTACAGGCGAATGGTGTGGAACCGATTGACTGGCAGATTGAGAATATATAAAAAAACAGATGGTGTTCTGCCATCTGAAAAAACCTCTGAAATGAGGAGTGCCCAGACACCAATGGCGTCTGGGCTATTATGAAAAAATTTATCAAGTATTAAAAACTTATTTCCGTTTCATTTATGAGTTTATTGTAACAGTAATATGTGAATAAAGTATGAACAATTGTTGAATAATTAAAAATTTTTGTGCAAAACTACAGAAATGACCTTGAAAAACTAATAAAATGAAGCTAAAATGACGATGTAATGATAAGAGAGAGGTAATTATGAGGGAGAATGCATAATTACACAACGATATTGTTTTACATGGATGATTGCTGATCAAAGGAGTGAGAAATATGGCAACAATTTCAGGATATGATTCATCTTCCATCGGCGTATTGTTTTCCAGTTTGAATTCAGGAAGTACGAAAACAAGTGCAATGTTTGGAACATCAGATTTACTTGGTATTAGTTATTCTGACTATGCCACAATCCAAAATGGAAGTTACACAAAGCTGATGAAGGCTTATTACAAAAAGGCGGCATCGGATGATTCATCATCTTCGTCTGTGTCTGCTGCTACATCGACTTCCAAAGATTCTTCGAAGACACTTGCAAATATCGAGAGCGCTGCAGATGATTTGAAGAAAGCATCTGAGGCACTGAGAACAAACGGAGATAAATCTCTGTTTACAAAGAAACAGACGACAGATAAAGATGGAAAAGTATCTTATGAGTATGATACAGACAAGATTTACAAGGCAGTCAGTGATTTTGTGGACAGCTACAACAAGATGTTAAAAGAGGGTGGGGATTCCAATACCAACAACATCTTAAGAAGTACAAAGTCCATGGTCAATCTGACAAAGGCAAATTCCAACATGCTCAGCAAGGTCGGAATCACGATCGGAACCGACAATAAGCTTTCCATTGATGAGACAGCATTTAAGAAAGCAGATATGAACACAGTGAAATCCTTATTCTATACGACTGGTGGATTTGGTTACCAGACATCGGTTCAGGCGGGTATGATTGAGAGTTATGCGAAGAGTGAGGCAGAGAAAGCCAATACTTACAATAAGTCAGGCATGTATACATACAATTATACGACAGGTGAGATCTATAATACCACAACCTAAACGGTTGCAAAATAAATACAGACATGATATGTTATGAGAAGCTCATAAAAATGGGTTTCTCATAATTTTTTTATGGCGGGAAAAGAGGTAAACTATGGCAAAAAAAGTAGTAGTAGGAATGTCGGGAGGCGTGGATTCTTCCGTTGCAGCATATTTATTAAAGAAGCAAGGGTACGATGTGATCGGTGTCACTATGCAGATCTGGCAGGACGAGGATGAATTTACACAGGAAAAAAATGGTGGCTGCTGTGGACTCAGTGCTGTTGATGATGCACGAAGAGTGGCAGACCGTCTGGAAATTCCGTATTACGTCATGAATTTTAAGCAGGAATTCAAAAAGAATGTCATGGATTATTTTACAGCAGAATATCTGAAGGGAAGAACGCCGAATCCATGTATCGCATGTAACCGCTATGTGAAGTGGGAGGCATTATTAGATCGGAGCCTTGCTATTGGTGCAGATTACATTGCAACCGGACACTACGCAAGAATTGAGCAGCTTCCAAATGGCCGCTATGCAATCAAAAATTCTGTCACAGCCGCAAAAGACCAGACTTATGCGCTTTACAATCTGACACAGGCACAGTTATCGAGAACACTCATGCCGGTCGGAGATTACCATAAGGACGAAATCCGCCAGATTGCAGAAGAAATCGGGCTGATGGTTGCACACAAAAAGGACAGTATGGAGATTTGCTTTATTCCAGATGATGATTATGCAGGATTTATTGATAAAGAGTGTGGAAATCTTGTACCACCACCTGGAAATTTTGTATCCAAAGATGGGAAAATACTTGGCAGACATAAAGGAATCACACATTACACGGTAGGACAGAGAAAAGGTCTTGGAATTGCACTTGGTTACCCGGTGTTTGTGACAGAGATCCGCCCGGAGACAAATGAGGTTGTATTAGGTTCGAATGAGGATGTGTTTACGACAGAACTGTATGCGGATCATGTGAACTTCATGTCGATCCCAGACATTGAAGGCGAAGTGAAGTTAAAGGCAAAAATCCGCTACTCCCACAGTGGAAGTATGTGTAAAGTGACACGTACCGGAGAAGATCAGATTCACTGTGTATTTGAAGAACCGGTACGTGCAGTGACACCGGGACAGGCGGTTGTGCTTTACGATGGCGATTATGTTGCCGGTGGTGGAATCATCATCTGAAATTCTGTACGGAATCTTATGGAAAAATCTTATAAAAATTAAAGGCAGAATTAACAAATGAAGAATACTTTCTGGAAGAGAGAACGAATTGAGATCATGATTGCTCTGGCGTTATTTAATTATGTGTTTCTGGGAGCAGAATATTTATTTGACAATATGATGGCATTTCAGACGGATTCAGGTGGAGTGGTGCTGGCACAGAGTTATGTGCTCGGAAGCAGTACGGTTGGTTTTCTTCTGTTTGGCATACTGGATGGTAAACTGCGGGAAAGAGCAAAGAAGGCAGGCAGTGCTGGTGCCGGAGTCCTCGCGGCTGTATGTCTTTGGGGGATCCAGGTACATCAGAGTTATGGAAGCATACTTGCAGCAGGACTGATTTTATATGTGCTGCTTGGAATAGCCGGAAGTCTGGTACACTACCGGGCAGCGTGCCGCTATGGTATGGAAGAACATCTGGCGGAAACGGTGGGGGTATCGTATGCAACTGGACTTTTTTTACAGTTTCTCGAAAACAATCTGATCCATAATGCAGCGGTGGAAGCAGTGATTTTGACTGTGGCATTCTGGGCACTTCTTTTTCTGGTGGAGAAAAGGAAGGTGGCAGAAAGCCTGATGGAGCGGAATCTATATGAGTCAGATCCCATCAGACATCCGTATGCAGCGGCAGGTACGCTCATTTTCACAATCGCCCTTATGACCTGTATTTTTGCAACATTAGACAATGCAGTGACATTAGGGCATGCAGGTGGAAGTATGGATATCGGACAGTGGCCAAGACTGATCCTGGCGGTCAGCGGACTTGTGTCAGGCGTATTGTTTGATTATGGAAAAGGCAGATATAGGAACCTTATCATGTACTGCGTGACGCTGCTTTCCACGGTGTGTATACTTGTGATCGTTTCCGGCGGCTCTTTTTTGCTTGGGCTGATCGTATTTTATCTGTCGGCAGGCTTCTTTGTTGTGTTTTTCTCGACCGGTTTTGTGCGGCTGGCGGGGTATATGAGAGTGCCGCAGTTTTGGGCTGGCATGGGAAGAGCAGTGAACAATCTCTGCGCCATACTCATTGGAAGTTTTTCAGTAGCACTGATCCGGTCCGGCGACAGTACGAAGATCATGATCGCATCGATCGGGTTATTTGTGCTGATCAGCATTGCGATTTATATTTACACGGTGATGGGACAGACGGATGTGGAATTGCCTGATCAGGAGCGGAAACAGGAAGAGGAGCAGGATTATTTTTCAGCATTTGCAGATACCTATGCGCTGACAGAACGGGAGCAGGAGGTGTTGAAAATGCTTTTGGCATCGGATGAGGAGGTGCAGGAGATCGCAAATAGGCTTTATATTTCAAGGGCAATGTTATATCGATATATTTCAGCACTCAACAAAAAAACAGATACAAATTCAAGGATTGGCCTGATCCAGTTTTATTATACATGGAAACCGGAAAAAAGGCTGATCGTGACGATTGAGACATATGTAAACTCCCGGATCGTGCAATTTTATGTTAAGCTTTTTTCAGTATATTCCTGGTATGGAGATAGGAGGCTTGAATGAGACATAAGGTGCGTGATCTGGGAGTCTTTTTTTGTCTGGCGGTGATGTTGTTTACTGTGACTTCCTGTGGAAAAGAAGTGAGTGATCAGACGATCGCAGCGACCGAACAGAGTTCTGAAGAAAGCCGTGATGCAGAAGCAGTCATGGGGACAGAAACGGTGGAAACTTTTTCGACGGAGAAAGCCGGATGGTTCTGCATGCAGACATTGTGGCGGCGCAGGAAAAATTGTCTGCGAACTCTGTGGCGGTTCGCATGGAAAGCCGTGTTCTATTTGTCATGGCAAGGGTGTGATCACGGATGATTGTATTCTCTGTCATGGAGCGAAGAAATGTACGGTATGTGGCGGAAGCGGAAAAGTGTAGAGAAGAGTCCCAAAATGGGAGAACAAAATTGCACAAAAAAGTAGTATAGGAGGAAAAGCAGATGAGAAAGGCGTGGAAGAAAGCAGTCAGTGTCCTGCTGACATTGGTACTGATATTCGGTGTCCTGCCGGGGATGAATGTGTCGGCAGAGAATGAAGGAGGACAAGGCAGCAGATCAATTGAGTTGAATTTTGCAGGTACTGTGAATGGCAGCACTGTCACGTATGACGTAGAGGGCACAGATGTTGCGTTAACGGTGGAAGGTGCAGAATTAAATGATTCTAAAGTTTCTATATCAGAGGGGAATTTAGGGAGTGTAAAATTTAAACTCGAGAACTTTGATCCAGATAAGATGCAGATTCGTGTGTATTCAAACGATGGATTTCAAACATATCTTACGGTAAATCAGAATGAAACTTCACTGGCAGAACGGGAGGGTGAAGGAGGATTCCCAGATTCTATTACACTGGTCGTAGAAAAAAAGGGTTCGCAAGGACAGCCGGGGCAGTCAACAGATAACAGGATTCGCTTACAATTGGAGGGGGATGCCTGTAACGGCTTTGCAGACATGGTTTCTAAAGATATACAGATATATGTAAGCAAGGATGGTGGCAGCAGTTTCAGTCAATTGACAGGTTTAGATACCAACAGTACAAAAGAATATGTGTTTGAAGCTGACATAACATCTATACAATTTTACGTTTCCTGTGATGAAACAAAATACAGTCTGCAGTTTCCGGGAAAGTCCGCAGATGAGGGAAAATCCGAGCAGACAGCGATAGCGTTAAATGCAGCGGGAACACAGCATATCCAGATCGATCATTCTGTGAGAACCATTACATGGGCATATGACAGACAGACCTATGGAGAAGATGCCTATTTAGAGCATGGAAAAGCGCAGGTGGTTGCGGTAGAAGGTGTATATGATTTATATAGTATACCGTTTGCAAACAATCCAGGGGATGAGAAAGGTGGACATATTGCAGTAGAAGCCGGAAAACAAGTTACGGTAAGATTAACCCCGGATTATGGTTATCAGTTGAAAGGTGTATCACTTAATGGAGGAGTTACGTTGGCACCGCAGGCGGAGGTATCCACCTTCACCTTCACAATGCCGGATACCAACGTGCATTTTAAAGGAATCTTCACACAGACACAGGATGAAATTAATACAACAGGAACAAAAGTTTCTTCCGCCTCTGTTGAAAATGGAGCAAATGCGGCTCCAAGTGGAAATCTGCGTCTTACCGTGGAGGATTCGGATGCAAATACAACAAATGCACTTGCACAGGTAGAAAATGCAGTAAGTGCAGAAGCAGTAAAACTGACTTTAGACCAGATTGTCAGCAAGGGAGATGGAACTAACTGGGAGAATCCAGTCACGCAGTTAGACCAGCCTGTAAAAATGAAACTACAAGTGGCTGATTATGACACGGCGGCAGGATATGAGGTTGTAAGGGAGCATAACGGAAACCTCACAAAACTTACAACGTCTGTGTCGGAAAATGGTACGCTGACTTTTGAGACAAATCAGTTCTCAACTTATTTTATTGTGAAAACAGCAAAGAAAGCGGATAATGGTAATGCAAAAACGGAAAAAAGTTCCAATACATCTTCCACAACTGCCTCTTCGGCTGCGGGATCTACAGATAATGCGATAACTGCACAGTCAGTAAGCGGAGAGGGAGTCCCTGCAATCAATATCGCAAGTGCAGCAGATCAGCTTCTGAATCTTGCAAAGTTAAGTGAAGACGAGAACAAGGCAGTAAAAGCCGGAAACAAGACGCAGTTTGTTTTGAGTGCATCCGGCATGACACCAACAAAAGAAGAGATTGCACTCATTCAGAGTGTTCTTGGAAACAATGTGATTGGACAATACTTAAATCTTGATTTAACATTGAAGATATCAGGAAGAGCGGATCGCCAGATTACAGATTTATCCGCACCAATGTATATAGCAATCACAATTCCGCAGAACCTTGTGAACCATGACAGCAGTATTGAACGCACTTACAGGATTGTCAGAATCCATGATGGTGTAGCAACACTGATCGATGGAAATTACGATGCAGCCACGAATCAGTTTACATTTGCAACGGATGGTTTCTCAACCTATGCATTGGTATATGAGGATGTGAATACCACTCTGACAGGCAGATCGCCAAAAACAGGAGACAACTCCCTGTGGATGGTATGGACGCTCATTCTCTGTGCAGGATGCAGTATTCTGTTTGCAGCAGGAAAGAGATACAAAAAAAGGGAATGGTAATCATGAAAAATAGGATCATGTAAAAAATCTGAAAGAGGTAAAAAGGGCGTGTGAAAAAACGAGAGTTTTTTCACACGCCCTTTTTATCTTATGCGAAACGACGTTAAAAAACATATTATCGCTGCATCAGGCGTCTGCAATAAGTTCCACCGGACAATGGTCAGAGCCGTACACTTCCGTATGGATTCCGGCAGACTGCAGCTTTGCATCCAGACATCTGGAAGTGATAAAATAGTCAATACGCCATCCAGCGTTCTTCTCACGTGCCTTGAACCGGTAAGACCACCAGGAGTAGATGCCCTCTTTATCCGGATAAAAATAGCGGAAAGTATCTGTGAATCCGGAGTTTAACAGAGTGGTCATCTTTGCACGTTCTTCATCGGAAAAACCGGCATTTTTGCGGTTGGTTTTTGGATTCTTCAAATCAATTTCTTCATGTGCAACATTCAGATCTCCACAGACAATGACAGGTTTTACCTCGTCGAGCCTTTTCAGAAAGGCAAGAAAATCTTCTTCCCACTGCATGCGGTAAGGAAGTCTTGCCAGTTCGTTCTGGGAATTCGGAGTGTAACAGGTAACCAGATAAAAAGCATCGTATTCCAATGTGATGACACGCCCCTCATGGTCATGCTCCGGGATGCCGATGCCATAAGAGACAGAGAGTGGTTCGTGTTTTGTAAAAATAGCAGTGCCCGAATAGCCTTTTTTTTCGGCATAATTCCAGAACTGATAGTACCCGGGGAGATCAAGGGCAATCTGCCCCTCCTGTAATTTTGTCTCCTGGACACAGAAAAAATCTGCATCCACTTCATTGAAAAAATCTAAAAATCCATTTTGCATGCAGGCGCGAAGTCCGTTTACATTCCAGGAAATAAATTTCATAGTTTTATCCATCCTTTTCCTGCGGCAGTGACCATGGAGGCATCTGCCGCTGATTTTTTTCTATATACTCTGCCGCTGATTTTTTTCTATATACTCTGACGCAGTGTGGGTTATTCTGTTGTATTGTGGTAATAAGTGTTTAGGCAACCAGAAGTTATTTGCCCAGATGAGCAAATTCTTCCTCCGTGTCCATTGTAGTCCATTTGCCGAATGCTTGAGAATCCAGACTTGGAACATAGCCAAGATTCTTATATCCTAATTTCTTAAGCAATTCAATACTAGCTATATTTTCACATTCTGTAAAACTAATAAACTCCCATTCCGGAGCCATCTTGTGAAGATGTTCAGTCAAAACAGTTAAGGCTTCAAAAGCATATCCTTGTCGATGATATTTATAAGAAAAGGTATATCCGAGAGAAAATGTATGATCCTTTGGCATAACAACTATTTCACCAATCATTTCATTTGTATCCTTTAGTGCTACTGCTATCATACAAGGAAAATCAATTGATATCTCATCATTTCTTCGGCGTTCAATCAAACTTACAATTCCTTCATAGTCTTTTACCTGTCCTCTCTGATATCGAGCACATATTTCATTATTTCTATAATCAAATATTACATCCACATCATTTTGCAATACATTCCGAAGATGGAGTCTTTTGGTATCAATGGAAATCATCTATTTGTTCTCCTCTGTAATTTCAATCATTCACCTGTTCATGTAAATATGATTAGTCAAACTCATTAACACCATGATTCTACCATAATTACACTTGAAAATCTATTTTATTCTATTAAAATTCATTCAAAGAAGTTGAAATTAAATTATGATGGGAATACAGATTGATTTCTGTCGTTATCCAATAGGCACTCCTCCCATAACCGTGAGTTCCATAACGTAAATTGCAGATTCTGTGGTGCAAGCCACAGCGTAAATTGGGCATGTATAAGCGTTCTCCCACAAGTCACTCATAACGTAAATGAAAGAAAAACGGTATAAACAAATATTATTTTCTTTGTGAGCCATGGAGATGGGATTCTAACAATCATGGAAGCCTTTGCTGAACATGATTGTTGTTCAGAAGCCCATCGTAATGCCCGGCGAACAGAAACATAATATTTCGTTTATACCATTTTTCTTTTTCATTACATATAAATTTGCCTTGTGAGAGGGCGCTTATATCTGCCCCTCACAACCCATAAAAGCACTGCAGAATCTGCGACACTACGTTCGTTAAACTCCGGTATATTTCGATTTATTTTGCCAGCAGCATCATGATTTTATTGCTGCGCTCCACGAATTTTGTCATCTCATCTACAGATAACGGATGGTTGGAGAGCACAGCCAGATCGTATAACTGCTCGCAGAACATCGGAACGTTCTCGGAATCTTTGTGCTCGAAAATGTATTTTACAAGTTCGTTGTTAGCATTTAAAGTAAGTGTCTGGTCAGCAGCAAACATATTCATGTCCATGCCGCCCATACCGTTCATGGCATACATCTTCATCATATCCTGCATACGTCTTCCTTCTTCGGAAAGTGTGATGATAGAAGAGATGTTCTCATTTTTCAGCTTCTCCACTTTCACAGTGAGTTTATCGTTGTTCAGAGCTTTTTTGAATACTTCTGTCAAAGCATCTGTCTCAGCTTTCAGATCTTCTGCAGAAGTCTCATCCTTTAAGGATTCTGTCACATCCGCATCAATACGCATGAATTTGTATTTTTCATTGCGCTGCTCTAACTGTGTGATGAAAGAGGTATCAATGTTGTGATCTAAGATCACTGCCTGCATGTTCTGTTCTTTGAAGAGCTTAATGTACTGACCCTGCTGGACTTTATCGGTAACATAGTAGATAACTTTACGTTCATCCTTTTCGCTGTCAGCAGAAGTGTCGCTGCCATCAGCAGTATTATCAGATGCAGCAGCATCGCCAGTGTTTGTAATTGGATTACCATCTTTGTCTAATACCTCCGCATCGTCTTTCTTTTCTTCTTCCTTCACTAATAATTCAGGAAGAGTCAGATACTTGTCATCTAAGTTTTTGAACAGGATGTAGTCGTTCATCTTGTCACAGAACTTTGTATCTTTTAAGCAGCCAAATTTGATAAATGGGCTGATGTCATCCCAGTATTTCTCATAGCTTTCCTTTTCGGTCTTGCACATGCCGATGAGTTTGTCTGCAACTTTCTTGGTGATATATTCGGAGATCTTCTTTACAAATCCATCGTTCTGCAAAGCGGAACGGGATACGTTCAGTGGAAGATCCGGGCAGTCGATCACACCTTTTAATAACATTAAGAATTCAGGAATGACTTCTTTGATGTTATCTGCGATGAACACCTGATTGTTATATAACTTAATAGTTCCCTCAATAGAATCGTATTCTGTATTGATCTTCGGGAAGTATAAAATTCCTTTTAAGTTGAATGGATAGTCCATGTTCAGGTGGATCCAGAACAGAGGCTCTTTGTAGTCTAAGAATACTTTGCGGTAAAATTCCTTGTATTCTTCGTCAGTGCAGTCTTTTGGATTCTTTGCCCATAATGGGTTGGTATCGTTCAATGGAACCGGACGTTTTACAATTTTTAATTTTTCTTTTGCAGGGGAAACTTCAATGACTTCTTTTTCACCGTTTTCCTTTTCCTTTTCCTCTGTTTTTGCTTCCTCGTGGATTTCTTCCACAACGGTATCAGTATCTAACTTATCTGCTGCATCGATGGTTTCATATTGTGTCTCAGCATTTGCCTTAGATAAGAAGATTGGGGTTGGCATGAAAGAGCAGTACTTCTCAATGACTTCTCTTGCGCGGTATTCGTTTGCAAATTCGAGACAGTCTTCATTCAGGTATAAAGTGATCTCAGTACCGACACCTTCTTTTGTGCCGTCTGTCATATCGAATTCTGTGCCTCCGTCACATGCCCAGTGGACAGGTGTGGCATCTTTTTTATAAGATAAAGTATCGATCGTCACCTGATCCGCTACCATGAATGCAGAGTAGAAACCAAGTCCGAAATGACCGATGATCTGATCGTCGTTTGCCTTGTCTTTGTATTTTTCGATGAAATCAGTAGCACCGGAAAATGCAATCTGGTTGATATATTCCTCTACTTCATCAGCTGTCATACCAAGACCGTTATCAATGAATTTTAACGTTTTTTCGTCCGGGTTTACAATAACCTGAATCTGTGGTTTGTAATCAGCAGGTAATTCGTACTCGCCCATCATATCCAGTTTTTTTAATTTTGTGATGGCGTCGCAGCCATTACTGATCAATTCACGATAGAAGATATCGTGATCGGAATATAACCATTTCTTGATGATCCCAGCTGAAGCGGAACGGTGTCAAGCTTATGTCGGCTACGGAAATCATTTCCGAGGGGCTGGAGGGCATCATTCTGGAATCGGTGCTGGAGGGCTATGCGGAATACTACTCCGCTGACCTTGCCGAAAAGGTCGTGCGTGGACAGACAGAGAACATCCTGAAAGGCCGCTGTAATGGTGGCCGTGGAACCTTTGGCTATACGCTGGATTCCGAGCGGAAATTCCACATTGACCCGCTTGTCTCCCCTTTCGTGCTGGAATTGTTCAAGAAGTACCGGGATGGTCTTACAATGAAAGAGATCCGGGACTGGCTGAACGAAAACGGTATCAAGAACCCGGTGGACGGTGCGTTTACTTATAACAGTGTCGAACACATGCTCAAGAATCGGCGGTACATCGGAGAATTGAAATTCCGGGACGTGGTCGTGCCGGATGCCATCCCGCCCATCGTGCCGCTGGAACTGTTCGATGATGTTCAGGAAAAAATCGCCAAAAACAAGAAAGCCCCTGCCCGGAGAAAGGCAGAGGACGACTATCTGCTCACCACCAAGCTGTTCTGCGGCTGCTGCGGTGCATTGATGTTTGGTGAAAGCGGCACGAGCCGGACGGGAGAAGTCCATCGCTATTATAAATGTGCTACCGCAAAAAAGCACAAGGGCTGCAAGAAAAAGACCGTCCGCAAGCAGTGGTTGGAAGATCTGGTGGTCAATCAGACGATGCAGCTTGTCCGAGACGATGCTGCTATGGAATCCATCATCGCCAAGGTCATGGAGCTGCAAGACCGGGAGAACACCAATCTTCCCCTCTATGAAAAGCAGCTCCGGGATGCGGAATCGGGTATCCAGAATATGCTCAATGCGATTCAGGCGGGCATCCTGACCAGTTCCACCAAGGAGCGATTGGAGCAACTCGAAGAAACCAAGCGGGAGCTTGAAGCCCGCATTGCAGAGGAACGGCTGGCCAAGCCGAAGATGAAAGAAGAGTTCGTCCGGTTTTGGCTGCTTCGCTTCCGTAAGCTGGACATGAGCCTGAAAGACCAGCGGCAGGCGTTGGTGGATACGTTCATCAATTCGATTTATCTGTACGATGATAAGGTTTTGATAACCTTCAATTATAAAGAAGGAACACAGACCGTCACCTTTGGAGAAGCGACAGAAGTTGCATCCGAGGGAAATGGTTCGGATTTGGATTGCTTTACTGCACCAAGAAAGGCCCATACACAATGTGTATGGGCCTTTCTTTATTGCAGACGCCGTTTTCTGCCAGCCGGTAGAGTTCGTTTTCAGAAGCCAAGAAGCCTCAAATCATATTGCAAAAAAGTAAAACTCCTTTATAATAGAGCTTGTGCCCCGGTGTGCGCGGGTACTGTTTTGGGATAAGAAAAGGAAAAAAGAAACTATGAGTTCATCCGCAAAGTCTCTGACCGAAGGGCCTCTGGCCAAACAGATCTTCCTGGTCAGCCTGCCGCTGGTCCTGTCCAATCTGCTGCAGGTGCTCTTTAATATGTCGGACGTGGCTGTGGTGGGCCGGTTCGCAGGCTCCACGGCTCTCGGCTCGGTAGGCTCCACCAGCATCTTCGTCACCCTGTTCACCGGTTTCCTCATCGGCCTGAGCAACGGTATCAACGTGCTGGTGGCCCGGTTCTACGGTGCGCGCCATGCCGACGATGTGGAGAAGACCGTCCACTCGGCTCTGCTGGTCAGTCTGGCAGCGGGCGTACTGCTCCTGCTCATCGGCCTGCTGGGCTCTCCGGCCCTGCTCCATCTGCTCAACACCAAAGAAGACCTCTACCCCGGCGCTGTGCTCTACCTGCGGGTGTACTTCCTCGGTATGCCGGCGCTGGCTCTTTATAACTACGGCAACGCCATCTTCAGCGCCATTGGCGAGACGAAAAAGCCACTGTACTACCTGTGCATCGCAGGCGTGCTGAACATCCTGCTCAACCTCTTCTTCGTCATCGTCTGCCATCTGGACGTGGCGGGCGTGGCGCTGGCAAGTGCCATTTCCCAGTGCGTCTCAGCCTTCCTTGTTCTGCGGGCGCTGACCCACGTGCAGGACTGCTACGCCCTGGACTTCCACAAGGTCGCCCTCGACCCTGCCACCACCCAGCGCATCCTCGCGCTGGGCCTGCCCGCCGGGTTCCAGAACGCCGTCTTCGCCATTGCAAACCTCTTCATTCAGGCCGGTGTCAACTCCTTTGACTCCCTCATGGTCAAGGGCAACTCCGCCGCCGCCAACGCCGACAATATGATATACGACGCAATGGCCGCGTTCTATATGGCCTGCGCCAGCTTCATGAGCCAGAATTACGGCGCGGGCAAGCCCGACCGCGTGAAGAAGAGCTACTTCATCGCCCTCGCCTATTCCTTCGGCGCCGGCCTCGTGCTGGGCGGTTCGCTGTTCATCTTCGGGCGGCAGTTCCTCGCCCTCTTCACCACCGAGGGCGCCGTCATCGACGCCGGCATGAAGCGTGTGGGCGTCATGGGCTTTGCCTACTGCATCTCGGCCTTCATGGACTGCACTATCGCGGCCTCCCGCGGCCTGGGCAAGACAGTAGTGCCGACCATCATCGTCGTTCTCGGCTCCTGCGTGTTCCGGGTCATCTGGGTCTACACCATCTTCGCCCACTTCCATACCATCCCCTCGCTCTACCTGCTCTACCCCTGCTCCTGGACGCTGACCGCCATCGCAGAGATCGTCTACTTCATCCACGCCTACAAGGACAGCATGAAGATATTCACTCAGCCCCAGCCCGCAGAAGTCTGATAAGACACAAAAATGCCATCGCCTCGCGGCGATGGCATTTCTTTCTTTCGTTACTGATAATCGTGGTTGAGGAACATGGCCTTGATCTGGACGATCTCGTCGTACTCTTCCTGCTCCACCTGAACGTCGGCGTTGACCTCTTTGAGGCGGTTCTTCACAGCCTCGAGGGCTTCGGGCAGGGTGACGGCCCGGCCCTCCTGAAGAGCATCGGTCATCTGCTTGAGCACCACAGGGTGAGCGTAGATGTCCGGCACCGGGAAGTTCCCGCCGGGATAGGCTTTGATGTACTCGGCCATGGCCGCTTCGGCCCTGTCGGCACGCTTCATGATGGCGTTATGGTTGTTGTGGGCCGTAGGCATCATGTTGTAGCTGGAGAAGAGGAAGATGGCCGCAAAGCCGAACAGCGCAAAGTAGATACCGTAGTTTCCGGTGTGGTTGATGATGCTCTGGATGCCATAGGCCGCAGACACCACGCCGAACAGACTGATGATGAGCGCCACATATTTATACACCGGCTTGCTCTGCAGCTGGGCGCGCTTGCGGCGCTCGGCAGCGCTGAGCTCTTTGGCAAGCTCCGGTTTCCTGGCGAGGTAGTCCGATGCGCGCTTGAGCTGGCCCACGCTCTGCTCTGCCTCTTTCGAGAGCTGGGGCAGCCTCCGGGCGGCTTTCTCGGCCTTCTGGCGGACAATTTCCGCCTCGCCTGCGGCGCTCAGACGCGGGATGTTGGGCTGTTCTTTCGCCAGAACTTCCAGCAGGGCATCCACATCCCGCTCGTCCTTGAAGTTGCACTGCTTCTGCTTGCCGCCGTCGTACTCCACCACGAGGTAAGCCATCGAGGCAAACATCCCCTTGCCGGAGAAGCCTCCCTGGCTCATGGCCACCCGCTTGAACACACGGCTGATGCTGCCATAGGGCAGATAATACCGGCGGTCGATGTAGAAGCTGTTGAGGTAGAGGGCCTTTTTGCCCACGCCGCAGGGGCCGATCTTTTTGCAGGCTTTCTTATCGGCTTCCAGCGTTGCTTTGTCCAGATGGGCGAGGCCCAGTTGTGCAGGATGAAACAGCATAGAGAATCCCCTTCTTCCATTTCTTTCCCTCATTCTGCCACTCTGAGCCGAAAAAAGCAAGAGGCAGTTTCAGATGACCTTCTGCTCAAGCCATTTTCCCCGGACAAAACGCACCATAAAGCAGATGGAGCGGAACGCCCAGTCGAGATACATCCCCATCCAGATGCTGAGCAGTCCGCCGCCCATCTTCAGGACCCACAGGTAGCAGAAGCCCACGCGGAACACCCACATGGACACGATGCTGACGGTCATGGTGAAGCTGGCGTCGCCGGCGGAACGGAGGATGTTGGGCAGGGTGAAGCTGGAGGGCCAGAAGAAGAGGGAGACGATGTTGAACCACATCATGACTTCCAGCGCCATGGCCGAAGCCTCCGGCGAGAGGCTGAACCAGGACAGCGCCCAGCGGTCGGCGAAGAAGAAGGCCGACAGGTTCATGACCCAGGCACCGCAGTAGGCCACCAGCAGCAGGCGGCGGGCATACCAGACAGCCTGCTCTTTCTCGCCTGCACCGAGGCACTGGCCCACCACCGTGAGCACCGCCATGCCGACGGCGCTGGCCGGGATGTTCAGGAAGGTGCTGGTGGTGTTGGCCACGGCATTGGCCGCGATGGCGGCGGTGCCGAGGGTGCTGGTGAGGCTGGCCACCGACAGTTTGCCGATTTGGAACATCCCGTTCTCGATGCCCGCCGGGATGCCCACCCGCAGGATGCGCCGGATGAGCTTTCCGTCCGGCTTCAGGGCCGACAGGCCGGTGACGCGGAGCATACAACCCGGCTTCTGGAGCAGGAAGAGGACGGCACAGCAGGCCACCGCGCGGGAGACGAGGCTGGCCAGCGCCGCGCCCATGACGCCCATCTTGAAGCCAAAGATGAGGATGGCATTGCCGCCGATGTTGACGACATTCATCACAAGGCTGGACATCATGCTGATCTTGCTGTTGCCCTGCGCCCGGAAGAGGGCCGCGCCTGCGTTATACAGGCCGATGAAAGGGTAGCTCAGGGCCGACAGCAGGAAATACGTCTCGGCGTACTTCATCACATCGGCGTCGATGGAGCCGAAAATGCCCCGCAGGATGGCGTGGCGCCCCACCACGACCACCGCTGCCACAAGAATGCTGAAGCTGGACATGATGAACATGATCTGTGCGGCGGCAGCCCGGGCGCTCTTCTCCTCCCGATGGCCGATGTACTGGCTGGCGACCACCGCGCCGCCGGTGGCCAGCGCTGTCATGATCTGTATCATCAGGGTGTTGAAGGTATCCACAAGGCTCACGCCCGACACCGCCGCCTCGCCCACCGACGACACCATGAGGGTATCGGCCAGGCCGATGGTCACGCTCAGGGCCTGCTCCGCAATGAGCGGCAGCAGCAGGGCCGTCAGCTGTCGGCGGGTAAACAAAGGCTTCGTTTCAAATTTTGTGCTCGTCATTCGCTCCTCCGCGCCGCCCCCGAAGGGGCTTTCTTAAAGTATACAGACTTATCCCTATGATACAGCGTCTTTCCCCAAAAGGCAAGAAGATGTATACAAGAATCTCTCAAAATTTTAAGGATCCTGCCCCTCTGCGCCACTTTACCCCCATTCCATCTTGTGTTACAATGAAAGTTACCAGAGGGCTTCCCTTTTCTGCGCCGTGCAGGGACGCGGACAAAACGGCGCTCCGGTATCATGATAAGAAGGACAACCCAAGACCCATAAGGGGGAAGGAATCTATGCCAAAGACAGCTCATAAAGTCGTGGTCATCGGACATCGCAATCCGGACACCGACTCTATCTGCTCTGCCATTGCGTACGCAGAGCTGAAAAATAAGACAAGCTCCCTCGTCTGCGAGGCCCGCCGGGCCGGACGGATGAACCAGGAGACGGAATTCGTGCTCAAGCGGTTCGGCGTCGCGCCGCCCCGGATGTGTACCGATGTCAACCCGAAGATCCGTGATGTGGACTACCGCGAGATGCCCGGCATCCCCGGCTCCACCAGTCTGCGCAAGGCATGGGAGATCATGCGCGACCAGAAGATCGACACCCTGCCCATCACGAGCGCCGACAACGAGCTGGAAGGCATCATCACCGTGAAGGACATCGCCACGGCCAACATGGACGTGTTCGACACCGGTGTGCTTGCCACCAGCCGCACCACCTATAAGAATATCCTCGAGACCCTCGGCGGCACCATGGTCGTCGGCAACGAGAACGCCGTCTGCACCACCGGTCATATCAAAATCGGCACTGCCACCCCTGAGATGCTGGAAAACAACGTCGAAAAGGGCGACATCGTCATCCTGACCAACCGCTATGAGAGCCAGCTGTGCGCCATCGAGAAGGAAGCATCCCTCCTCATCATCTGCAACGGCGCCAAGGTGGGCCGCACCATCCAGCGCATCGCCGAGGAGACCGGCGTCGCCATCATGACCGCCCCCTGCGACACTGTTCCGAAGATTGACGAGAAGACACTGCACATGGGATTCCGTCCCGTCTATGAAACCTATGTGGATATGGTCATAGAACATCTTGGCGGCAAAAGTTTCCGTGAAACTGCGGAAGAGGAACTGCTCAAACGTTTTTTGCAAACGGTCACGCCTTCCTGTTGGAGCAAGGCCAAGCCCGAACTGAAGAAAGACAAAATCATATTCCCTGACATCGTTCGCTGGGATAATATTCATCTTGAATATCACCAAGAGTACGAGTTTGAATATGGCACAAAACAAAAGGTGGATACCTTCTGCGAGGGCATTGCTTTCGGTACGGATGACGTCTTATGTGGAGGTATCGGAATGATTATCGGCTTATGTGACAGGAATGTCGATATAACCGGATGGTACGACCTCACGACCACCCATGCCGAGCAGATTAAGTTCTACAAGAACGGTCGTATAGACGTCAAATTCAAGGACAGCATAGCTGCCCGGAACTGTTTCGACCGTCTTCGATTGGGCGAAATCAAACTGAGAAACGAGAACTGACCATGAGAGACCAGCCACAGCCACCCCGTAAGGAAGTCCTTGCGGGGTGTTTTTCGTCTTACCAACAATCATCAAAGATATGTATGCAATCATTCCCCAACAGATACCGCAAGACAAGCGGGCTGAAGTCAACGAGAAGATCCTGTTTGCCATAAACTCCGGCAAGGACCTGATTCCCGCGGAGAGCATATACAACTGCTATACCGGCGTCGGCGGGCTGCATAACCTCAGGCAATCAGACTTTGCCAGCTATCACGAGTATGCCCGGGCCAAGAAAGAGTTCGAGCTGGGACAGTTCTTCACCCCTCACGAGATATGCTGGGAGATGGTCGATGTATTGTCGCCAACTTCCTCGGAAATGGTTCTTGATATGTGCTGCGGCATGGGCAACTTCTTCAACCACCTGCCCAACCGGCACAACACCTACGGTTTCGATATCGATGGCAAGGCTGTCGCCGTTGCACGGTATCTCTATCCGGACGCACATATCGAGAAGTGCGACATACAGCAATACCGTCCGGAGCAACGTTTCGACATCATCATCGGCAACCCGCCGTTCAACCTGAAGTTCGACTTCCGGCTGTCACAGGAGTATTACATGGATAAGGCCTATGACCTGCTCAATCCGGCGGGCATCCTGATGATTGTCGTCCCGTCTTCGTTCATGCAGAGCGAGTTCTGGGAGAAACGCAGGATAACGGACATCAACGATAAGTTTTCCTTTATCGGGCAATGCGGGCTCGCACCCCATGCTTTCACATCCGTCGGCGTGGATAACTTCAACACGAAGGTCATGGTATTCCTGCGGCATTCCCGGCATATAGGGATGCAGCCCTACAATGCCGACGAGTTTGTCACGAGGGAGGAACTGAAAGAGCGCGTCATGCAAGCCCGTGAGATGAAGCATCGGTTGCGTTTTGACCTGATGCGTGAAACCAGCCGGATAGACAAGGAAGAGCTGGAGCAGTTTGAGTACAAGCTCGCCAAATATATGTACGAGTTGAAAGCCCACGCAAGTCTGAACAGGCATATCGACAAGGCGACGGCTCTTGTCACGAAATTCCGCAACCAAAAGCCGCCCGAAAATGCCACCAACGAGCAGGTCAAGGAGTGGGAACACAAGAAGCTGACGACTGCCAAAGTGCTTGCCGTCATCCGCAAGTACATCACAACACAGAATGTCGTGCCCCGGAAGGAAATCGCGCTGGTCAAGACCTCATACGGTTTCAAACTGAAAGCCTATGCGCCACGTCTGCTGGATAAGGTGGAACACAAGGCGGCCGGCATCAACAGCCTGATACTGGAGCGGACAGCATTGCCGGAACCGGAATTTCTTACCGAAGCCAACATCAGACAACTGAAAGCCGCTCGCAAATTCATCGCACGTAAACAGCGGCAGTATGACATACAGAACCGGGAATTTCCCGATATGCAGCCCGACCCCAAACCGGCGGAGTATCTGGACAACGCGACATTCGTCAATAAGGACTACGAAACCTGCCAATTCACCCACCTGCAAAAACATGACCTCAATCTTGTCCTGCAAAAGAGGTACGCCCTTCTTAACTGGCAACAAGGTTCCGGCAAGACCGCCGCCGCATACCACCGGGCCAAATACCTGCTTAAATTCCGCAAAGTGCGCAATGTCGTCATACTGGCTCCCGCCATCGCCATCAACATGACCTGGGACGCTTTCCTGAAAACCAATAAGGAACAATACCGTGTGATCCGTACCTCCAAAGACCTCGAAGATGTGCCGGAGGGCATCTTCCTGATTGTTTCCACCTCCATGCTCGGCAAACTGAAACGGGGGCTTGCCCGGTTCATAAAGCTCCGCAACCGTAAGCTGTGCCTTGTTTTCGACGAGTCGGACGAAATCACCAACCCCAACTCACAACGGACGAAATATGTCCTCTGCCTCTTTCGCAGGCTGAAATACAAGCTGCTCGACACGGGAACCACTACACGCAACAACATATCGGAACTGTACAGCCAATTCGAGTTGCTGTATAACAACTCAGTGAACATGATATGCCGGTGTGACCGTATCTATCGCGAGAACAAGGAGCGTGAAATAGAATCGGAAAGCAATTCTTATTATGGAGAACCATTTCCTGCCTTTCGGGGACATGTGCTGTTTAAGGCCTGCCACTGCCCCGGCAAGGCGTCCGTGTTCGGTATCGAGAAGCAGAACCAGGATGTGTATAACAAGGACGAATTGTTCTCACTTATTGCCAGGACAATCATCACGCGCAAGTTCAAGGACTTCGCCGGCGAGAAATACAAGGTCAGGATGCACACCGTTACCCCGTCGGACGGCGAGCACGAGGTGTACCGTGTCATCATCGAGGAGTTCTGCCGTATCTGCGAACTTTATTATAACAGCACCGGCGACACCCGCAAGGAAGCCGGTCTGCGGCTGATGCGCCAAATCAAGCTGCTGATAAAAGCCTGCTCGGTCCCGCATCTGATAGAGGGTTATTCGGGAGACCCCTATCCGGGCAAGACGAGATACATCCACAAACTGGTCAGGAAAATTCCGGGTAAGGTGGCCATCGGCTGCACCTCCATCGCCGCTTTCGACCTCTACCGCCAATACTTTGAGGAACATTTCCCCGAACGGCCGCTATTCATTGTCCGGGGGGACGTATCGTTCAGGAAACGGCAGGAAATCGTGAGCCGTTTCGATGCCACAATAAACGGCGTGCTGATATGCACCCAGCAGAGCCTGAGCAGTTCCGTAAACATCCCTTCCTGCAACGATGTCATTCTCGAATCGCTCCAATGGAACATACCGCGTATGGAGCAATACTACTTCCGTTTCATACGGCTGGATTCCCGTGACACGAAGAACGTGCATTTCATTACTTACGAGGATTCCGTGGAACAGAACCTCATGGCACTGGTGCTGACCAAGGAGCGGCTGAACGAGTTTATCAAGAGCGGCGAGGTCAAGGAGCAGTCCGAGATATTCGACGAGTTCGACATTACGATGTCCGTTATCGACAGCCTGCTCATACGCACGCAGGACAGCGAGGGCAAGATACATATCAGCTGGGGCAGCCAACGCATAGCAAACCGACCATGAAAACGAATCCGCATATATATCCGGCATCCGTCCTCCCCGAAGGCAATGCCGGATTTTTCGTACCTGACAGCAGGAAGGAAATAACCATGTCAAATCCGCAGAGCCCACTCCCACAGGCAAAGGTAACTCCGTGTTCTTGTCGGCTGTGCAAGGTCGGGCCGCAAGCGGTTTTGCGGAAAATCATCCTCGCTGCGCTCCGGTATTTTCCGCAAAAACCCTGCACCGCCGGAACACGGACCTTTTGAAGCCTGTGGAAGTGAACCCTGCGGATTCATCATCCATAATCATAAAAATAAGAACCATGAATCTGAATGAAGCAGAAATAGCAGTAACGACAAAACGGCTGGTAACGGCCAATCCGAAGAAAAGCTACCGGATGGAACTGGCAGACTATTGCGACATAGATGAGTTCCACCATGCCTGTGCCACCCGTTTCCCGGAAGAAGCCGAGCCCGAATACCGTTACACGGATTGGGAGAACATTCCGGAATACATGGTCAGCAGCGAATGGCTATGCCCGAACTTTTTCGAGGTACGGGACGCAATGGAACGGCTGGACGAGTTTCAGCAGGACTGTTTCGAGCAGTGGTGCGGACATTACGGCTACAACCTGGCGACGGAAGATCCGCACCTGCTCGTTTCCTACTTTCAGGACAGCCCCCATGCTCGGTTGGTTGTGTGGGAGGAGGAAGAACCCGATGTGGAGGAGGACAACCTGGTCTATCAGGGTATCTCTTCCTACTATTCATTCGTGACGAGTTACCCGTATGAGGTATTTGACGACAATTACGACTAACACATACAATTATGAATATGAATTTCATAGGACCGATATTCCCGATAGACCCTTGTGCGCCGAGGGCGTTTATCGAAATCATGAACATCATTCTGATGTCGGCCAACATCATGGAGGTAAACAGGCGACTGATAGAGAGAAACGTCCACCCGCATTACAGGTCGCTCTCCGGTTATTTCCGGTGGTCGTTCCGCAATGACCGTTTCACGCTGTGGCAGAGGGCGGAGTACAACTCGGATGTCTGTTTCGGACACAAGATAATGGAAATACACTTCGTGGCTCTCGTGTGCGAAGACCGCGTAAAGGCAAATACCATAAGCAATTAACCAGTAATAACTCAAAAACAACCGAATCATGAACACTTCATTAGAAATCATCCGTTCGGCAGGAACGGACCACCTGTGCTACCGGGTGGAGAAAGATACATTCGTGGCAGTCCATAACCAGATGCTTTCTTTCACGGAAATGGAAGACGAGTTTGAAATCGTTCCGACTGACAAATCCTATCGGGACAAGCTCTACATCTATCAGGGGCAGGCTGTACGGCTGGTTCCGCAAATCTATCACAACGGCTGGCTCGCTCTCTGTCTGGAACTGGCCGATACGGAAGAGCCTTACACGATTCTGACGGTCAATCTGGAAGAGATGGATGCCATCGGACTGCCCGACAAGGCTTTCATCGACATCAACAACAATCCCGACGCGATGGAGTTTCTGGTTTTGAACAACCTTGCTACCGATACCGGCTACCGGAGAGGCAGCGGATGGGTGGAGTACCCGATGGTACACGTCAATCTGCCGCTTGTCTTCCAGCATTGTCCGGAATCGTTCAATCGCATCAATATCTACGTATAATGTTTCCGATAAATAAACCGAATGTCTAATCGGGTTGTCGGATTCAGCCGGTTATCAGCGTGGTATAACCTATTTGTATTTCCCATTCTATTCGTAGCGTACACGCTGCTTGTCATCAAGACTCTGCCTTATTTCATCCGGCGTCATGCCCAATCCGATGATAGCATTTTCGGGTTAAGCCGGGAAGAATCGGCTTTCTACTTCCGCTTTGAAACCGCCTCCGGGCCGCTGGTCATCCATAAGCCGCAGCAGAATGTCTATATCGACGGCGGTCCGGGAAGCGGTAAATCAGAGAGCTGGATCAAGGGAATCATCTACCAGTGCGCCGAGCGCAACTATGCCGGATTCGTGTACGATTGGGAGGGTGATCCCACCAAGTATAAAGCAAAATCAAGCTATTATTTTTAATCAACATAGACAGGAAGCCAGAAATCAAACTATGATTGACCAAAATCAAAAAATGTTATCTACATTGAGAAGAACAGAAGCGAATACAGAGCAAACTGCTCAATATGCAAAATTATCTGCTAACTATAGCAGGACATGTGCTTATTTTTCAATGGCAAACTATTTAGAAAAGAATTTTTAAAAACCATAGATTGTCGGCGAATGATGAACTGACAGTATTGTATTGAAAAGAATTACAATACTGTCAGTTTTTTCTATGTATAAAAGGAAAATATGCAAAGCCAACAAATATTACAAATCGTATTGACAAAAAAAGAAAAGGATACCTATAATGAAATTAGATATGAAATGGGTTTCAAAAAATGAAGAAAAAAGCTAGGAAATAGATTATAAAATGAAGGAGAAAGAAAAATGAGGCTTGCAGTTGTAGGAAGTATCAATACGGATATGACAGTTACTGCGGAGAGAATCCCTTTAAAGGGTGAGACGCTGATGGGAAGCTCCCTTTCTTATATTCCAGGAGGAAAAGGGGCGAATCAGGCAGTAGCAATGGCAAAGCTTGGTGCAGCGGTGGAGATGTTTGGATGTGTCGGAGACGACAGCAATGGAGAAAAAATGCTGGAAAATCTGAAAGCAGTCGGAGTCGGAACAGAACATATTCCGATTCTGAAAGGCGTTCCGACGGGTATCGCAATGATTACGGTCGGAGACAATGACAATACGATCATCGTTGTACCGGGAGCAAATGGCAAGGTAGACAGAGCCTATATTGACAGCATTAAATCAGAACTTGGCGTTTCGGCTTCTACATCATGATGGCTATCCTGACTCTTTTCATTTCAGCCAAGTTCGGATTGTCTGAAACGACTA
>ENA-UPWM01000035-UPWM01000035.1-human-gut-metagenome-genome-assembly--contig:-NODE-35-length-35555-cov-8.875021_pt1 | contig 35555 bp, 26 predicted proteins | sample MGYA00250051_ERZ773379 | MGnify/ENA primary metagenome ERZ773379 (study PRJEB29103, sample SAMN06112020) | human gut metagenome | biome: human gut; feature: ankylosing spondylitis patient; material...
CGAACCGCCCCGGTTTCTGTAACAGGAAGCCGGGGCGGTTTTTGTATCATTTGCTGAATCTGAAGGATCCGCTTGTAAAGTTGGGAAAAAAGGTGTAATATTGGTGTACAGAGATTTAGAACAATGCATGATATGTAATGTCTCTGTGATCTGCATCAGCGGATGTGCTCCGAATGCTTGATAGGGAGCAACACTTTCCCCGCCTTGCGGGGGTAATAGACGAAAAACGGCAAACATCAAAAAAACTGAAAAAACCATGAAAAAAGCAGCAAACATCCGCTTTATAGGACTTTTTGCGTGCTATTCTATCCTCAGAGGAACCCCGATGATGCGGAAAAAGCGATTTTCCTGACTGCAGTGGAGGTGGAACAGGATGAAACAACGCGGTATTCCCTACGAAGTGCGGCTGTTTGCAGGCAAAACAGACCCGATGAACAGCGGCTTCTGGCTGCCGCTCTGGATGCACCTGCGGGATACGGCGGGTATTATGGTATATCTGGTGCAGAGGTGGCTGCCGGAAAGCGTCCGTCAGCACATCGGATTGGACGAGAACCTGCTGACACAGACCGCCTGCTTTTTGGGGTGGGTCCATGATCTTGGAAAGACTTCCGCAAATTTCCAGGGCCCTATCATGGCACAACTACCGGAGCCCAGACAGTGCCTGGAAAAATACACAACGCTCAGTTACCGGGAACAGAACCGCAAGTATTCACGTCACGCGTTGGCGAGCGAGGCCATTTTGCGATGGCTGGAATGCCCCGACGGGCTTGCATCGGTAGCAGGTGCACACCACGGCAAGCCACAAACCGGGAAGGACGTACTTGACCAGCTGGGCGATGAGGAAGAAGAAGGCTGCTGGGAATCCAACTACTGGCCCGAGGGCGAGCAGAAATTCTGGGAGAGCTGCTGGCGGGAACTGTTTGACTACGCCTTGCAGGAAAGCGGCTTTTCCAGCGTGGACGAGCTGCCGCAGCTGACCATCCCGGCTGAGATCTTGCTGACAGGTCTGCTCATCATGGCGGACTGGGTCGCCAGCAATACCCGGTATTTTCCGCTCATCCCTGTGGAAGAGGTGGGCAGCGATACCCTGTATCCCGCCCGTGTCGATCGGGCGTGGGAAGCGCTGGACCTGACCTCTCCGTGGGAGGCGCAGTCGGATGTGTCTGACCCGGGAGCATTTGAACAACGGTTTGGCTTTCCGCCCAACGAAGTCCAGCGGGCCATGCTGGAAGCTGTCAGCCAGGCCCAGGAGCCGGGTATCTTTATTCTGGAAGCACAGATGGGCGTGGGCAAGACGGAAGCCGCGCTGGGTGCGGCAGAGATTTTAGCCAAGCACGGCGGCGAGGGCGGCATCTTCTTTGGTCTGCCCACCCAGGCCACCGCCAACGGCATCTTTGGGCGGCTGCTGGCATGGGCTGAAAAGCAGCCGGATGGGCTGGAGCACTCCATCAAGCTGGCCCACGGCATGGCCGAACTGAACGAGGCCTACCTCCGATTGCAGCAGGACACGGTGCGGGTGGAGGAGGATCTGGAAGCAGACCCCGATGCTGACCCGGAGAGCCGGGTGATGGTGCATCAGTGGTTCCGCGGCAATAAGCAGGGGCTGCTGGCTGATTTTGTCATCGGCACGGTGGATCAGCTGTTACTGGCGGCGTTACAGCAAAAACATGTGATGCTGCGCCATCTTGGTCTTGCGGGCAAGGTGGTGGTCATTGACGAGTGCCACGCCTACGATGCCTATATGAACTGCTATCTTGACCGGGCGCTGACCTGGCTGGGCCGGTACAAAGTACCGGTGATCCTGCTTTCCGCTACCCTGCCCGCCAAGCGCCGGGTCGAGCTGGTCAGGGCCTACCTGAATGGAAGAACCGCCCCGGACGGCTTATGGCAGACCTGCCGGGGCTATCCGCTGCTGACCTGGACGGATGGCGAGAAGGTGGAGCAGACGACTATCCCACTGGAAACCGAACCACGCAGAGTGGAGACATTCCCGCTGACCGAGGAACAGCTGACTGACACTCTGCGCAGTGCCTTGCGGGAGGGCGGCTGTGCGGGCGTGATCGTCAATACCGTGAAAAAAGCGCAGGCCATTGCGGCCCGTCTGCGGGCAGAACTGCCGGAGTATGAGGTGGTGGTATTCCACGCTCAGTTCCTTATGCCCGACCGTGCCGCCAAAGAAGAGGCGCTGATGAAACGCATCGGTAAGCACTCCACCCCGGAACAGCGGGATAAGCTCATTGTGGTGGGCACGCAGGTGCTCGAGCAATCCCTTGATATCGATCTGGATTTTCTGGTCACAGAGCTCTGCCCCATGGATCTGCTTTTACAGCGCATCGGACGGCTGCACCGCCACGAGGGGCGGGCTCGTCCCCGGCCGGTGGCGCAGGCCCGCTGTGCCGTGCTGGACACTGGGATGGAGGAGTTCGACGAGGGCAGCAAGGCGGTTTACGGGGAATGGCTGCTCTGGCGCACCCGCAAGTTCCTGCCCACCGCCATCACCCTGCCCCATGATATCGCCCCGCTGGTGCAGGATGTCTATGGCTGGGAGCCCGACCCGCTGCCCGCCAGCCCGCAGAGCACTGCGGCCCGGGTGGAGTACGAAAAGGCCCAACAAATCAAAATGGGCAAGGCGAAGACTTTTACCATCCTGCCGCCAGAAGAGCACAGAAAGCGCCCTTCCCGGAATACGCTGGACAATTGGATGGATGATGTGGGTGCGGTCAGTGACAACGGTGCCCGCGCGGCGGTGCGTGACGGTGACCCTTCTGTTGACGTGCTGGTCCTGATGCGGGATGCGGCGGGAAATGTCCGCTTCCTGCCCGATGAAACGGGGCATCCCGGTGCCTGCGTGCCCACGGACGAGCCGCCTCAGCCGGAGATGGCGCTTCAAATTGCACGGCAGAAGCTGCGCCTGCCCGGATATTTCAGCAAACGGTGGTCGGTGGAACAGACCATCGATGCACTGGAAGCCCGGAACCGGGAAGTGTTCGGGCTGTGGCAGCAGTCGCCGTTGCTGCGGGGAGAACTGATCTTACTGCTGGATGACCACCTGACCGCACAGCTTGCCGGGCAGGTGCTGCAATACGACCGTGAAAACGGTCTGACCTACCGGAAGGAGGAAGAGAATGAAGCAAATTGAGTATAATTTGCTGGAGGAACGCTGGGTGCGGGTGCGCGGGCAGGACTATACCGTGCAGGAAGTCTCTCTGCCGGATGCCCTGCTGCACGCCCACGAATACCGCGACCTGGCCGGAGAACTGCCCACGCAGGATGCCGCCATGCTGCGGCTACTGCTGGCGGTTCTGCACACGGTGTTTTCCCGGGTGGATGGAAACGGTACGCCGGCCCCCTTTGAGGAAACGGACGATGCCCTGATCCGCTGGGAGGAACTGTACCGGCTGGGGCATTTTCCGGAAGCGCCTATCCGGGCCTATCTGGAGCAGTGGCGGGACCGCTTCTGGCTTTTCCACCCGGAACGCCCCTTCTGGCAGGTGCCGGAAGCGAAGATCGGCACAGAATACACCGCTTCCAAGCTGAACGGGGAACTTTCTGAGAGCAGCAACAAGCTGCGGCTGTTCTCATCCTATGCGGGTGAGGGCAAGGAGGGCCTGACTTATGCCCAAGCGGCCCGCTGGCTGCTGAGTGTGAATGGCTACGATGACACCTCTGCAAAGCCCAAGGGCAAGGGTCTGCCCTCGGTGGGCGCTGGCTGGCTGGGAAAGCTGGGGTACATTCAGGCGCAGGGCAGCAACCTGTTCGAGACTTTGATGCTGAACCTCACTCTGCTCAAGGATGGCGTGAAGCTGTGGGGGGAGAATCATCCCTGCTGGGAACTGGAACAGCCCCACAGTGCAGAGCGCACAGAAATCGCCCTGCCGGACAATCCTGCGCAGCTGCTGACCCTGCAATCCCGGCGGCTCCTGCTCAACCGGGAAGGGGAGACCGTGACCGGCTTTACCCTGCTGGGCGGCGATTTCTTCCCCCGGGAGAACGCATTTGCAGAACAAATGACCGTCTGGCGTGACCCGGATGCCAAAAAGAGCAAAAAGACCGGGCAGGTCACCTTTGTGCCCAGCCGTCACGACCCGGCAAAGCAGTTCTGGCGGGAGTTTCCGGCAGTGTTCTGTGAGAAAGGGGAAAGCGTCCGCAGGCCCGGCGTTGTCCGCTGGGTGGAAATGCTTCAAAATGACCCGGACTGCCCGCTGGAACGCAAGCGGCTGATCCGCTTTGCCATCAGCGGCATGAAGTATGGCGATAAGGATTTCTTCGTGAACGATTCTTTCAGCGACAGCCTGACCTTTCAGGCTGCGTTGCTGGGAGAACTGGGACGGCGCTGGACAGTGCCCATCCGGGATGAGATCGGGCGCTGCGAGCAGGCCGCGCAATGCGTCGGCCGCCTTGCCTGGGAGCTCTCCCTTGCGGCGGGAGATAAGAACGATACGACCGCGGAATCCGCCCGCACCCAGTTCTACTTTACCATCGACCAGCCGTTCCGGCTTTGGCTGCAGAGCATTGACCCCGAAACGGACAAGCTGGACGAAAAAGCCGATGAATGGCAGGAGAAAGCCCGCAAACTGGCCGCAGAGCTGGGTCGCCAGATGGTGGAGCGGGCCGGGAATGCCGCCTTTGTGGGCCATAGGGTCGAGGTGAAAACAGGCGGTAAAAAGGACGAAAAGAAAACCGTTCTGTATACGGCCCCCAAGGCCTACAATAGCTTCCTGTACAATCTGCGGAAGCTCTATCCGAAGAAAGAAGGAGGAACAGCATGATAACGGATGCGATCCATGATTATGTGGCCGGACAGCTGAGCGGGCTGTGGAGCCTGCCCAAACCCCAGCGGCGTGCCCGGCTGGCAGAGCTGCGCCGGGGCGTTGGGCATCAGCCCGGCGACCTGCCGGCGCTGTGGGGCAGCTTCCTGCAGGAACTGCCCAAAGAGCTCTGGGGCAGGGAAACGGCGGCAGGAGAGTGCCGGGAACCATCGGAAGCCGAGTGGGCGGTCTACCTTGCCCTGACTCTCTACGCCCTGCACCAGCAGGGAGAAGAGAACGTTTCCATGAATGAAAAGGGCTGCACGCTGGGCAGAGCGGTGCGCCTGCTGGCCCAGAATTCCGCAGCTGCCGCGCAGGACTGGACCGAGAGCAGCGTCCTGCGCCGGTTCAACGCACTGGCCACAGCGGATTCCATGCCCGAGGTGTCCCACTACCTCCGGGGGATGGTGCAGCTGTTCCGGGGAAACGAACCGAAGTTGAAACTGGATTACCCCCGGCTGGCTGTGGAGCTGTATCGGTTCCAGCTCCCGGATCAGGCAGCCAATGTCCGCCTGCAGTGGGGCCGGGACCTCTACCAGATGAATGCCGACACACCTGAAACCGAAGAAAAGGAGAATTGAAATGGATACCAAGCGTCTGTATGTTGATTTTCATGTGCTGCAAACGGTGCCGCCCAGCTGTGTGAACCGCGACGATACCGGCAGCCCCAAGACGGCTGTCTATGGCGGTGCCACCCGCGCCCGGGTATCCTCTCAGGCGTGGAAGCACGCGATCCGCAAAATGTTTGCCGAAGAAATGGCCGACATAGTCGAGACTGGAAAACGTACCCTGAAAGCAACTGACCTTGTGGCCGGGGAACTGGCCGCACTGGCTCCTGAACTGGACGATGCCAGACTGAAAAAGGATGCAAAAAAGGCACTGGAAAATGCAGGCATCAAGCTGAAAGATGACAACAACGCCGCCCTGCTCTTTTTGAGCACGGCCCAGGCCCGGGCGCTGGCCCGGCTGGCCGCCGAGGACTGCGAGGAGAAAGATGACTACAAAAAGGCCCTGAAGGAGAACCCTTCGGTGGATATGGCTCTGTTTGGCCGGATGGTCGCCAGCGATCCTTCCCTGAATTACGATGCCGCCGCTCAGGTGGCCCACAGCATCTCCACCCATGCCGTACAGAACGAGTTTGATTACTTCACCGCTGTGGATGACTGTGCCCCGGAGGATTCGGCAGGTGCGGGCCATCTGGGCACGGTGGAGTACAACTCTTCCACCCTGTATCGCTATGCCACCGTCAACATGGTGGAACTGGTGCACCTGCTTGGGGCTGAAAAGGCAGCCCAGGCTGTCCGGGTGTTCGGCGAAGCCTTCATCCGCTCCATGCCCACCGGAAAGCAGAACAGCTTTGCCAACCGCACCCTGCCGGATGCTGTCTATGTCACCCTGCGGGAGGATCAGCCTGTGAACCTCTGCGGTGCCTTTGAAAAGCCGGTGCGCAAGAGCCCCGAGGGCTATGCGGAACCCTCCAAGACGGCGCTGAAGCAATACGCGCAGCAGGTGTATGCCTGCTATGCGGATGCTCCGGCCCAGAGCTTTGCTGTGGGCATCGGGCTGGACGAGCTGGCCCCGGCCATGCCCCTGAACCAGATGCTCACCGCGCTGGAACGTGCCGTAAAGGAGAAGCTGCCCGGAAATGAGGTGTGACCATGGCAACGCTGTTGCTTCGGCTGGCCGCGCCCCTGCAATCGTGGGGTGCGGATTCCAAATTTGAGACCCGCAAAACGAACCGGGAACCCACCAAAAGCGGTGTCATTGGCCTGTTGGCAGCGGCTCTGGGCCTGCGCCGGGACGATGCCGCAGGCCTTGCCCGGCTGAACGGCCTGCACTTTGCCGTCCGTGCTGACCGGGAGGGCAGCCTGCTGGTGGATTTCCACACCGCCAACCGGCTGAGTGAGCGCCAGCAGAAAGAAAACCGAGAAAAAGGGAAAAAGCCGGAAGCTCCCTATGTGACCTACCGCCATTACCTGCAGGATGCGGTCTTTCTGGTGGGGCTGGAAAGCGAGGACACTGCCCTGTTACAGGAGCTGGAAACGGCCCTGAAACATCCGGTCTATCCGCTGTATCTGGGGCGGCGTTCCTGCCCGCCCACCCTGCCGCTCTTCCTTGGTATCCGGGCCGGGAAACTGCTGGATACCCTGCGGGCAGAACCGCTGCTGGTGAAACAGAGGAATGGAGCCCCCTTGCACATCGTGGCAGACGCGGACCCGGCGGATGCTGCTGCCGTGCCCCGGCGTGATCTGGCGGTGTCGTTCAGTCCCATCCACCGGCAGTACGGCTTCCGCCCAGTGCGGGAGTGGAACACAAACCCGCCGGAAATGCCCGGCGCGACCGAACATGACGCAATGGCAGAATTGAGGTGAGGAATCATGTATCTATCCCGCGCAGAACTTGACCCGACCCGCCGTGAGACCATGGTGGCGCTGATCTCGCCCCAGAAATTCCATGGTGCGGTGGAAAACGCTTTTCCCGGTGCGCGCCGCCGCAGGCTGTGGCGGCTGGATCAGCTGGGAGAAAAACTGTACCTGCTCCTGCTCAGTGAGGAACGGCCGGACCTGACCGCCCTGTGTGCGCAGTTCGGCACCGGTGCGCCCCCGGAGACCCGGCCCTATGACCCGCTGCTGGAACGGGTGACAGCGGGCAGCTGCTGGCAGTTCCGCCTGACTGCCAACCCCACCCGCAGCAAAAAAGACTCTGCCGACCATACGGCCCGGGGCACCCTGAAACCCTGCTATCTCGAGGTGGAGCAGGAGGAATGGCTGTGGGCGCAGGCCGCAAAGCACGGCTTTGCCGTCTCGGAGGGGTCCTTCGCAGTGACCCGGAAGCAGACCTATCACTTCAAGAAAAACGGCACCCGGCCTGTTACCCTGCTGGCTGTGACCTACGAGGGCATTCTGCAGGTGACGGACCCGGAGGCCTTCAAGGCCCTGCTGTGCGAGGGCGTTGGCCGGGGCAAGGCCTATGGCCTTGGCCTGATGACCATCATCCACAGGGGAGGAGACCATGGCTGAGATGCCGGGCATTGCGCGGCCCGAACGGCAGGCGCTGCCGCAGCTCCGGGACCGGATGACCTTTCTGTATCTGGAACACTGCACCCTTGGCCGGGACAATGGAGCCATTACCGTAACGGATGAAAAGGGAATCGTTCAGGTTCCGGCAGCGGGCATCTCTGTCCTGCTGCTGGGGCCCGGCACCCGTGTGACCCACCGTGCCATGGAGCTGATGGGGGATACCGGTGTGGCAGCGGTCTGGGTGGGGGAGCATGGCGTGCGGTTCTACGCCCATGGCCGTGCCCTGAGTGAGCACTCCCGCCTGCTGGAACGGCAGGCTGAGCGCTTTTCCAACCAGCGGGAGCATCTGGAAGTGGTGCGCAAAATGTACCAGCTCCGTTTCCCGGATGAGGATGTTTCCCGCCTGACCACCCAGCAGCTCCGGGGCCGGGAGGGCAGCCGGGTACGCACGGCATACCGCAAGGCCGCAAAGGTCACCGGTGTCAAATGGAATGGCCGGGTGTATGACCCCAATGATTTTTCTGCAGGAGACCTCGTCAATCAGGCCCTTTCGGCGGGCACGGCCTGCCTGTACGGCCTGGCCTTTGCGGTCATCACTGCGCTGGGCTGCGCGCCGGGACTGGGATTTGTCCACGTCAAGCACGAGGGCTCTTTTGTGTACGATATCGCCGACCTGTACAAAGCCGAGGTGGTCATCCCGCTGGCCTTCGAGGTGGCGGCGCAGGCTCCGCAGGATCTGCCCTCCGTTATGCGCCGCCGTGTGCGGGATGCCATGGTGGAACATCATATTCTGGAGCGGATGGTGCACGATGTCCGCTGGCTGCTCCTGAACGAAGAGGAGCAGGCGGCGGAACCGGAAGCGGTCTATCTCTGGGACAGCAAGATCGGCACCGTTGCCAACGGCGTAAACTACTTCGATGCGGAAGAAGGTGAGGAGCCATCGTTGTCCTGACTATGACAAACTGTCCGCCCAGCCTGCGGGGTGACCTATCCAAGTGGCTGTGCGAGATCAACACCGGCGTGTATGTGGGCAATGTGAGCAGCCGTGTGCGGGATGCCATCTGGGATCGCGTCTGCGAAAACCTGAAAAATGGGCAGGCAACGCTGGTGTTCAACACCAACAACGAACAGCGGATGGATTTCCGCACCCACAACACCAGCTGGGAGGCCGTTGATTTCGAGGGCATCAAGCTGATGCGCCGCCCGCTGCCCCGGACGCAGGCCCCGGCGGCTGATCTCAAACCGGGATTCAGCAACGCGGCCAAACGCCAGATGGCTCAGAAGATGGCCCGGAAGAAAGCCGCCGCCCCTGCCAAGGAAGAAAGCTACACCGTGATCGACCTTGAAACCACCGGTCTGAACGCCGCCTCAGATGCCATTGTGGAATACGGCGCTCTCCGTGTGCGGGATGGTCAGCCTGCCGAAGAATTTTCGGCCCTTGTCCGGGGCACAGAACCTCTGCCGGATGTGGTGGCAAAGCTCACCGGCATCACGCCGGAGGAGCGGAGCGGCGGTATGGAGCCGCTGGCCGCGCTGGAGGCGTTCCTCGCATTCGTGGGCAAAGACACGCTGGTGGGCTATCACCTGAAATTTGATCTCGATTTCTTGCGTGCAGCCTGCATTCGGAATGACAGACCCCTGCTTACCAACCGCAGCATCGATGTTTTGCCCCTTGCCCGCCGTAAGGTGTCGGGGGTGATGAACTATAAGCTGCTCACGCTGGCCCGGTATTTTGAGGTTGCCCAGCAGGAGACCCATCGCGCCCTGCCCGACTGCCGCCTGATCCAGCAGGTCTATGCAAAACTGAATGAAACGGGATCGGCCCGCTGATAAAAATGCCGCTTCTATGGGATCTTTTTAGTCTTTTCCCCGCCCACGCGGGGGTGATCCCGTTGCGCGGGTGCGCGGCCTTGGGGTCAATCCCTTTTCCCCGCCCACGCGGGGGTGATCCTATTGCCAGTCCAAGTGCTGTGCTGCTCAATGCCTTTTCCCCGCCCACGCGGGGGTGATCCTGCTTTTTACTGCTTTGATTCTCGCTATTATCGCTTTTCCCCGCCCACGCGGGGGTGATCCCAAAAACCCTATTAGCCTCCGTGAGGGCCATGCCTTTTCCCCGCCCACGCGGGGGTGATCCTTTCGATTGTTTTGCTCATTCAAACGTCACCTCCTTTTCCCCGCCCACGCGGGGGTGATCCCAAGATGCTGGCGGAACAGCGGCGCGCCGCGAGCTTTTCCCCGCCCACGCGGGGGTGATCCTCTTGGGCCGCACACGGCCCGCAAGTATGCGGCCTTTTCCCCGCCCACGCGGGGGTGATCCCCATTTTCGGCCCTTGCGCAATCTGTACCTTCACTTTTCCCCGCCCACGCGGGGGTGATCCTTCTCTGGATATCGAAATCACCGAATAAGAAAGCTTTTCCCCGCCCACGCGGGGGTGATCCCCCAATGCCTACCTCGTTCTGCTCTACTGGGATCTTTTCCCCGCCCACGCGGGGGTGATCCCCCGGCACCGCGTTGGTGCGGAAGATTACCTGTCTTTTCCCCGCCCACGCGGGGGTGATCCTCTACCTGAGCTTTTCTTCCGGCAAGGATAGCCCTTTTCCCCGCCCACGCGGGGGTGATCCCTGGACGGTGTCGGCCTCTTTGATGAGCAGGGTCTTTTCCCCGCCTGCGCGGGGGTGATCCGGCGCAGCGTCCCACCCTCGCCGCCGCTTTTATCTTTTCCCCGCCCACGCGGGGGGTGATCCCAGTTGCAGCACCATGCACAAGCTGACGGCCAACTTTTCCCCGCCCACGCGGGGGTGATCCCAAGCCCATTGATGACTTCAATCATCTGATGGACTTTTCCCCGCCCACGCGGGGGTGATCCTAACCTTCTTACGCTGTCCAACTCTGTATATTCCTTTTCCCCGCCCACGCGGGGGTGATCCCGCCAAGGCCAGCGAGACCGCCGCCAAGCAGGCCTTTTCCCCGCCCACGAGGGGGTGATCCTACTATATCCGACCTGTGGAGTACACGGGCACGCTTTTCCCCGCCCACGCGGGGGTGATCCCATCTGGCTGAATGGTCTGGTCGGTGCAGGCTACTTTTCCCCGCCCACGCGGGGGTTCCACATTGACAACCCTGCGCAAAAAGCAGATAATAGGTTTATCTTGAATGCAGAGCGAGGGAAAGTATATGCTGTATTTTGAAAACGATTACTGCGAGGGTGCGCATCCGGCGATCTTACAGAAGCTGGTGGAGACCAACTTTGAGAAGGTCTCCGGCTACGGCACCGATCCCTATTGCGCCAGTGCGCGGGAGAAGATCCGCGCGGCGTGCGGCGCACCGGATGCCGATGTCTGGTTCATTTCGGGCGGCACCCAGAGCAACGCCATCGTCATTGCATCGATGCTGCGCCGCTGGGAGGGTGTGCTGGCCGCATCCACCGGCCATGTGGCCGCTCACGAGGCCGGTGCTGTCGAGTTCACGGGCCACAAGGTCATCGGCCTGCCGCACACCAACGGCAAGCTGGATGCCGGGACTGTTGAGGACTGGTGCAGGACCTTCTATGCCGATGGCAATGTGGACCACCTCGTGTTCCCGGGCATGGTGTACATCTCCCACCCGTCGGAGTACGGCACCCTGTACACCAAGGCAGAGCTGGAAGCGCTGTCCGCTGTCTGCCATAAGTACCACATGCCGCTGTTTATGGACGGTGCCCGTCTGGGCTATGGTCTGGCCGCCGAGGGCACCGATGTGACGCTGGCCGATGTGGCCCGCCTGACCGATGTGTTCTACATCGGCGGCACCAAGGTGGGTGCGCTCTGCGGCGAGGCAGTTGTGTTCCCCCACGGCGCACCGGCTCACTTTATGACCATGGTCAAGCAGCAGGGCGCTCTGCTGGCAAAGGGCCGTCTGCTGGGCATCCAGTTCGATGTGCTGTTCACCGATGACCTGTACCAGACCATCAGCAAAAATGCCATTGAGACCGCCGCCGTGCTCAAGAAGGGACTGGCCGAAAAGGGCTATTCGTTCTTCATGGATTCGCCCACGAATCAGGTGTTCATCGTGTTGTCCAACGAGCAGCTGGCCGCGCTGGAAGGCAAGGCCAAGTTCGGCTTCTGGGAGAAGTACGATGATACCCACACCGTTGTCCGCATTGCCACCAGCTGGGCCACCCGGATGGAAGAGGTGGAGCAGCTGCTGGAGCTGATGTAAGGGCACACCTGCCAAATGGCGGAGCGTCTCTTTGTGCAGGATGCAGATTGTATTTCCTGCGCGGATATGCTATTCTTAACTGGATAAAGGCTGCACTTTGTGCACCGTGGAAGGATGGTTTGTATTATGGGCTTTTTTGACAAGCTTTTTGGCGGCAAGGCCGCATCCGAGACGAAATTTTCCGGCCAGAAGATGACGGTCATGCTTCCCATTGACGGCAAGGTGATCCCGCTGGAGCAGCTGCCTGACGAGACCTTTGCCTCCGCGATTCTGGGCCCCGGCTGCGGCGTGGAGCCCACCGGCAACACCGTTTATGCTCCCTTTGACGGCACCGTTACGCAGGTGCCCGAAAGCCTGCACGCCGTTGGTATGATGAGCGATGACGGCATTGAGCTGCTGATCCATGTCGGCATGGACACGGTGGAGATGAAAGGACAGGGCTTTACCTCCCTGACCAAAGAAGGGGCCAAGGTCAAGGCCGGCACCCCGCTGCTGAAGGTGGATCTGGAAGCCATCCGTGCCGCAGGTCACCCCACGGCAACGGCCCTCATCGTGACCAACAGTGATGACTTGCCGGAGATCAGTGTTACTGCAAACGGCGATGCTGTCGCTGGCACGCCGGTGTTCAAGTTCAAGAAATAAGTGAGCAGATCCCCCGGAGGCAGAGTGCTTTCGGGGGATTTTTGCGGAGAAAAGTCGTACTTATTTGCAAAAAAGCTGTATTTTGCGCGGTTTTCTCTTGCATTGCAGGGGAAGCTGTGCTAGAGTAGACAAAGTGTGAGCCAAAAACCGGTACTGTGAGAGGAAAAGTATATGGAAACAAAAAAGAAACACGAATTATCCCTTGCAAAACGCATGGCGATCTCTCTGGTCTGCGGCCTGGTGGCCGGTCTGGCCTTTATGTTCCTGCGGGAGCATCTGAACGCCAGCGGTCAGGCACAGACCTGGTCCACCATCAACAACCTGCTGTTCCAGGATATCACCGCCGAGGGCGCTGAGCGTGCCTTTGGCATCTTCTACATCATCGGCCAGCTCTTCATCAAGGCGCTGCAGCTGGTGATCATCCCCATGGTCTTTACCTCCATTTCGCTGGCCATCGGCAGCATTGCAGACACCCGCACCATGGGCCGCATTTCCGCAAAGACCCTGTTCTGGTTCCTGCTGTGCTCCTTCCTGGCGCTGCTGCTGGCAGGCTGTGTGGGCTACGGCGCCTACTCCATGGGCCTGTTCAACACCCGCATCGAGGGTCTGGCAGAAGCCAGCGGTTCCACCGGTTCCAACCCCCTGAACGTGGTGCTGAACATCATCCCCTCCAACATCGTCACTGCCTTTGGCAGCAATGGCGCTGTGCTTTCCAGCGTGTTCCTGGCAGTGGCCATCGGCCTGAGCATGAACACCCTGGGCGAGAGCCGCACCGCGACCCTGCGCCGCCTGCTGGGCGAGGTCAACGATGTGGTGGTCGTGTTCCTGAACTTCATCGTCAGCAACTTTGCCCCCTTTGCAGTCTTTGTGCTGCTGACCCGTACCTTCGCCATCTACGGCATCGATTACCTCAAGCCCGCGCTGGTCTATGTGGTGGTCACGGTGGTCCTGCTGCTGGCCTTCCTGGTCATTGCCTACCCGCTGGTCATTGCACTGGGTGCCAAGCTGAACCCCTTCACCTTCATCCGCAAGATCGCCAACGTGGCAGTGTTTGGCTTCTCCACCTCCTCCAGCGCCGCCACCCTGCCCCTGAACATCAAGGTGTGCGAGGAAGAGTTCGGCGTGGATGAGAGCATCGCTTCCTTCGTCCTGCCGCTGGGTATGACCATCAACATGGACGGCACCGCCATCATGCAGGTCATTGCTACCGTGTTCATTGCAGGCTGTGCCGGTTACACCGTCACCCCCGGCCAGCTGGTCGTGGTCGCCCTGCTGGCCCTGCTGGCATCTGTGGGCACCCCCGCCGCTCCCGGTGCTGGTGCTGTCATCCTGTTCACCATCCTGTCCGGCATGGGCTTCGTCAACGACGGCGCTCTGCTGGCCTACTCCCTGATCCTGGCCATCAACCGCCCCATCGAGATGCTGGTCACCTCCCTGAACGTGGTGGGTGATGCAGTTGCCAGCATCTGCGTTGCCAGGAGCGAGGGCCTGCTGAACGAGGAGACCTTCAATAAGTAACAATACGCCGTAACAGGCGCAGCAAAAACTCCCATGCACAGCATCTTCCGATGTGAGCATGGGAGTTTTTTTGTGTGGTAGTAATTGCGGAAAGAGTGTGATATACTCGGCTTAGTTCAACAACTCGGAATTTGATAAAGGAGTGTGATTCTATGAAAAAGAAATTACCCATAATCCTCTTGGGTGTTATTTTGGCTTGTGTGTTGGTTTTCGGTTTCCTTTATGCAAACAATGACATTGGTAAAACCGCAAACAGTTTAGAAGCAGACATTCGCCAATCTCAAAAAATTTTGGATGATTGGATTGTTGATGGAAGCATTTCCGACACAATGGCTGCATTTATTTCTTACCCACAGGACAAGACAGACCACACTTTTTCTGTCTATGTAAATCGCCCTGGCTTGTCTTTTGGATATTTCTTCCGTGGTGGTGGAGATATAGTTGAGGTTGATGATTACATTGCAGAGTTTGTTGTTGAGGGAAATAACGAAAGGGCATTTATCTCAATGAATACCCAAAATATTGTTCGACTTGAAGTAGATGATGGCAACGGCATTCAGGTGATTGATATTGATAGTGGCAAGCCTTTCGCCATTGTCCTGCCCCTCAATGTAGGAAACATCTGTTTCTATGATACGAATGGAAATGTTGTGGAATATCTTCGCCAACAACTTTGACCAACTTCAATTTACCGAACTGAACACAACAACTGAATACCGAAAAACTGACCGTTGACTGGTCGCAATCTGCGAAAAGTTGACGGTCTTTTTTTATCCCCAAAATCAAAAATAGGAGGTCACGAAAAATGGCAAAACCGAAAAACCTTGAACAGCTCCGAGCCGAAAAGGAACAGGTCGAGACACAGCTTGCACAGGAACAGCACAAGCTGGAGCGTCTGGAGAACAGAAAGAAGTATCTGGAGAAAGGCGAGAGTTAACAAGGCGTGACCGTAGCGCCGATTGCGCGGGCCACGCTTGCCGTACCGCAATCGACTCCGTATACGAGCGTAAGGAGCAATGATGAGCAGACTCATCAGATTCTTCACCAAAATTCTCGACATCTGCAAGCTTGTGCCGATGCTTCCGGTCGTCGTCATCGCCGCAATTCCGTTGGCTTTACTAGGCGATTGGCGTCCGTGGGGCAATGCGATGGCGATTCCGGTACTCGGCAATCCGGGCTTCGGCCAGTGGCTGGTTATCGCACTGGTGCTGATTATCGTGATTGACACTGTGCGCGGCATGATTGACGATTTGCGTCATGGGCAGGTTGGAGTCGATGTGCTGGCCGTGGTCGCGATCCTCTCCACCGTGGCCGTCGCCGAATACTGGGCAAGTTGGGCGGTGACGCTGATGATCACGTCCGGCGAGGCCATTGAGGAATACGCTCAAGCCAAGGCCGAGCGCAGCCTGACCGCGCTGATGGAGGCCGCGCCGCAAACCGCGCACGTCGTCAACCTGCCTGGCGTGGGGCGTGGGTTTGCTGCCGATAAGGGCGATTCGTCCGATGGCTTCCGGCGTGTGGGCTTGGCATCGGCTGCCGCCGCCGCGCACCGCTTCGACACGGTGCCGGTCGAGCAGGTGCAGCTGGGCGACGTACTCATGGTGTTGCCGGGCGAAACTGTGCCGGTTGACGGCGAGCTGCTGTCCGGCACGGCCACGCTCGACCTGAGCAATATCAACGGTGAGCCGGTGCCGCGTGAAGTGTTCGCCGGCGCCCGTGTGATGTCCGGGGCGGTGAACGGCTCGACTGCATTGACCATGCGTGCCACCCAGGTGGCCGCCGATTCGCAGTACCAGCGCATCCTCGAGCTCGTGGCCTCCGCGCAGGAGTCGCGCCCGGCCGTGGTAAAAACCGCTGACCGCTTGGCCGTGCCCTTTACCGTGCTTTCGTTGGTGATTGCCGGCGTCGCATGGGCGGTGTCCGGGGTACCGACGCGATTCGCCCAGGTGCTGGTGCTGGCCACGCCCTGCCCGCTGCTCATCGCCGCACCGGTGGCATACATCGCCGGAACCGGACGCCTCGCCGCAGCCGGCGTGCTTATCAAAGCACAGGACGTGCTGGAAAACCTTGGCCGCGTCACGCAGGTGTTCTTCGACAAAACCGGTACGCTCACCGTCAAGCAGCCGCAGGTGGTGCGCGTCGAGATGCTGCCCGGTGCTGCAACCCGTCTCAACGAAGACCATGTGCTGATGATGGCCGGCGCGGTGGAAAGCTACTCGGTGCACATCCTGTCCAAAGGCATTGCCAAGGCCGGCGCGGAGGCGCTGGCCCGACTGCGCCAGCGGTTCGAGGATGGCCAGCGCCTGTGCCCAGAGCCGGAGGCCAGCTGGCCTGGCCATGGCCGGGAGTATCCGGTCGTCAAGAACATCAATGAAGACGCCGGCAAGGGCGTTTCCGGCGAGGTGAACGGACACGCGGTGCGCGTTGGCCGGCTGTCTTTCGCGGCTGCTGGGGAGGATGGATTCCTGGCGGTCGGCGAGGCTGCCCCCCTCAGCCCGCGAAGCGGCCAGCTCCCCCTAAGAGGGGGAGCTCAGCAAAAAGATGACCTGCGCACTCGCTTTGGCCTGCTGCAGCCGGATGAGATGGCGTCCTACGTGTCCGTTGACGGCCGGCTGATCGCGCGCATTGTGCTGCGCGATGTGCCGCGTGCCAACGCCAAGGCAGTGCTCGCCAAACTGCATGAGTTGGGCGTCACCGAGCTCGCCATGCTTACCGGTGACAAGCGGGCTTCCGCCAATATCATTGCCAGCGAAGTCGGCATTGACGAGGTTCACGCCGAACTGTTCCCGGAGGATAAGGTAGCCGCAGTCAGGGCCGCTACAGGAGCCGGCAAAACCGTCACGATGATGGTTGGTGACGGTGTGAATGATGCCCCGGTGCTCGCTGTTGCCGATATCGGCGTGGCCATGACCGATGGCACGTCCACCGCCGCTTCCGAAAGCGCTCAGGTGGTCATTATGAATGACAATATCGCCGCCGTGCCGCGCGCCATCGCCATTGCACGCCGCACCAAGCGCGTGATGCTTCAAGCCGTAATCGCGGGCCTTGTGCTTGCCACCATCGGCATGATTGCCGCCGCGTTCAACCTTATCCCGGTCGTCGTCGGTGCCTTCCTCCAGGAGGCCATCGACGTGGTGAGCATCCTCTGGGCCCTCACTGCCCTAATTGATCGGGACTGATTAAGAATATGAGGCTTCTGCTGTTTTTGTAGGTCAGTTGACTGACTGGGATGGTCGTATGTCGAGTCCACCGCATCGAAACATAATCGGGGCGATACGGTTGGTGACGTGGCGGAAACGGAAATCCCACCCACGAAAGCAGCAATAGCATCGGAGTTATTCATTAGGTCGATTTGACGTTTATTAGGTCGGTCCTTGGTCGGAGCGGCCCTTGAAACCCCGCCGTTCCAAGGGATGGCTTCAGCACCCTCCGACCTAATGGACGAAGAAATGACCTAATGAATGCAATCGAGGTCGTAAAGAGCCGTTGGAGGTGACGTCTTTAATGCCTCAAGGGATTCACTGATTGCACAGAATTCCTACTGCTCTGCGGCGGCTCTTTACCGTCGGCCTTCCAGCCAATCGAGGGCGGAAGTGACGCGGATTCCTTGTGAGACGTAACTTTGCTCAACCCGACTGGTTACGTACTGTTGCTCACACGGTATGCCGAGAACATTGCCAATTAAAGTGAGGTGCCGAGCGAATCGGTCATGATAGGTTTGTCCGGATTTGATTTCTATGAGCATACGGTTGTTAGGATCGGTGAAATCCAACAAATCCACCTCGACCTTGCTGGCATCGCGGTAGAAGAATAATTGTGGCTCCTGATTGGCGTTCAAATGCTGTTTCATGGTTTCCGCAATGATGAGGTTTTCAAATATATCGCCGAACTTGGGGTGCGCAACCAGTGCTTCGACCGTCCGAATGCCCAAGAGATGGCACAGCAAGCCAGTGTCATAAAAATAGAGTTTCGGCGTTTTGACCACCTGTTTGCGTGCGTTCGTGTAGAACGGCATGAGATGGAATGCGATGTAACTTGATTCCAGAATCGACATCCATGCCTTTACGGTTCGCGGACTTACACCAAGTTCATTGGCGATGTTGGTGTAGTTTATGAGTGCTCCGGAACTGAGTGCGCAAAGAGTCAAGAATCGGCGGAAGTCAGCCAAATTGCGTACATCAAGATATTCGGAAACATCACGTTCGATATAAGTGTCGATGTAGTTCGAGAAGAACAGATTGAGCGGCATTCTCGTGTCGTAAATGCGTGGATAACCGCCTTGCAGCATAAACGTATCCGGAGTAAGGGCCTGATCCGCCTTGCATGCTTCTTGGAATGAGAACGGCAATAACTTGACCAATAGGGAAACCCATAATCTGACATTAGCAGTGCTCGTAGGTTTCCCAAACGCACAAACTATGGCCTAATACACAGAATTCCCACCACTCTCCCTCTGTCGCAACGGAAGGCTTTGCGTTAGGCTAGAGCGCGTGACTGAATCCGTGAATACTGAACTCCGCATTGCTGTAATCGGCGCTGGCCCGGCCGGCGTCTACTCATCCGATATCTTCCTGCGCCAGCTCAAGAAGCTGGGCGAAGAACTTGGCCTCGGCACCGAAGCGCGCATCGACCTGTTCGAGAAGCTGCCGGTGCCGTTCGGCCTGGTGCGTTACGGTGTGGCCCCGGACCACCCGTCCATCAAGTTCATCGCCTCCGCGCTTGAGAAGACGCTCGACAACCCGAACATCCACCTCTACTGCGACGTGGAATTCGGCAAGGACGTGACTCTTGACGACCTGTTGGCCCGTTACGACGCCGTGCTGTTCGCCACCGGCGCGGTCAAGGACAAGCCGCTGAACCTGCCCGGTGCCGACCTTGAAGGCGTGTACGGCGCCGCCAAGTTCGTCGAATGGTATGACGGCTACCCCACCGGTGCCCGCGAATGGCCGCTTACGGCCGAGAACGTCGCCGTAATCGGCGGCGGCAACGTGGCCATGGACGTGGCCCGCGAACTCATGCGCAACGCCGACGACCTCAAGGTCAAGACCGACATTCCGGACAACGTGTACGAGGGCATCGGCCAGAACAAGGCCAAGGTGCTCCACCTGTTCATCCGCCGTGGCGTGGCCCAGGCCAAGTTCAGCGTGCAGGAACTGCGCGAGATGGAGAAGCTGCCCGGCGTGCAGCTCATCATCAACGAGGACGACTTCGATCTGGACGACGAGACCATCGAGGTGGCCGGCAAGGACAAGCTCACCCGCCAGATGGTCGAGGAGCTGTTCGCCGTCCGCGAGATGGCCGAAGACATGGAAGATGACGGCGACGTCGACTTCGAAGGCAACCCGGCCGACCGCAAGTACTACGTGCACTTCAACTCCGCCCCCACCGAGATCCTCGGCGAGGACGGCAAGGTCAAGGCCATCCGCGTGGAGCGCACCGAAACCGGTGCCGACGGCAAGATGCACCGCACCGGCGAGTTCACCGACTACCCGGTCGAGGCCGTCTACCACGCCATCGGCTACAAGCCCGCCGAAGCTCCCGGTATCACCTACGACGAGCACGGCGCCCACCTGGCCAACGCCAACGGCGACGGCCGCATCACCACCGAGGCCGACGGCGGCAAAGTGCGCGACCGCCTGTACGCCACCGGTTGGGCCAAGCGCGGCCCGGTGGGCCTGATCGGCTCCACCAAGTCCGATGCGCTCGCCATCGTGACCAACATGCTCGAGGATCTGGCCAAGGCCGCTGAAGGTGGCCGTGTGGCAGCCGACCGCGACCCCGAATCCATCGACCGACTGCTGGCCGAGCGCGGCATTCGCCCGATCGACTTCGCCGGCTGGAAGAAGGTCGACGCTTTCGAGCGCGCCGAGGGTGCCAAGGAAGGCCGCGAGCACAAGAAGGTCATCGAGCCCGACCAGATGCGCGAGCTCGCCCACGCCTGACGGCCCGCCCACGCCCGTCCGGCATTCGTCCGGCATTCGTCCGGCATTCGTCCACCCGGCCGCGCCCCGTGCGGACGCGGCCGGGCTCGGGGCCGGACGGGCCGGGCGAATATGGGACATTTCTCGCGGCGCATATCCAGCAATCATTCAGCATGCGATTTTAGTGTGTGCATTATGGATGCCAAAGTACGGGTGCACGGCCATTTCAACGGCCTGAAGACAACGCTGCTGTTTGCCCTGATGTGGGCCATCATCATGCTGATTTGGTGGGCCACGGGCGGCAGTCGGCAAACCCTGAGCATCTATATCGTCATCGGCCTGATTACCACGTTCGGCACCTACTGGTTCTCCGACAAACTCGCCATCGCCTCCATGGGTGCGCGGGAAGTCAGCGAACAGGAAGCCCCGGAAATCTACCAGATCGTGCGTGAACTGAGCGCCAAGGCCGGCAAGCCGATGCCGCGCATCTACATCGCCCCCACCATGAGCCCGAACGCCTTCGCCACCGGACGCAACGAACGGCACGCGGCTGTCTGCTGCACCCAAGGCATCCTGCAGATTCTCAACGCCCGTGAACTGCGTGGTGTGCTGGGCCACGAACTTATGCACGTGTACAACCACGACATCCTGACTTCCGCCATCGCCTCTGCCATGGCCACTGTCATCTCCTATCTGGGCTATTCGCTGATGTATTTCGGTGGCGGCTCGCGAGACGACCGCGATAGTTCCGGTGGCCTCGGCCTGATCGGCGCATTGCTGAGCGTGATTCTCGCGCCGATTGCCGCGTCTTTGATCCAGATGGCCATCTCCCGCACCCGCGAATACGACGCCGATGAAGACGGCAGCTTGCTCACCGGCGATCCCGAGGCCCTGGCTTCCGCGCTGAACAAGATTTCCTACGGCGCACAGACCGCGCCGATGCGCAAAACCGCCGGCACCCAGTCCGTCTCCGCAATGATGATCGCCAACCCGTTCTCCGCGGTCGGTTTCTCGCGCTTGTTCTCCACGCACCCGCCGACCGATGAGCGCATCGCGCGCCTCATGCAGATGGCCAACGAAATGAACGGCACGCCGATCGCTCCGCCCACCTACTCCACGCGCGTCGGCAGGTGACGTGCTAGGATAACTACTCGTACCTCGTTTGGCTGAGCATGCTCGTCACGTGAGGTGCAGCAGCCGTAAGGCATGCGGACATAGTTCATCGGTAGAATGAAAGCTTCCCAAGCTTTAGAGGCGGGTTCGACTCCCGTTGTCCGCTCCATTGATTTTCAATGATTTTCATTATTTCCGGGAAAGTGTCGCGCATGATCGCAAAACTACGCGCTATTTGAGCGCTTTGCCCGCGGAACCCAGCTGCCGGCAAGCCTCGACCACGCGGGCGGACATGGAATCCTCGGCCTTACGGCCCCAAGAACGCGGATCGTAGAACTTCTTCTCGCCCACTTCGCCGTCGATTTTCAGCACCTTGTCGTAGTTCTCGAACACGTGGTCGGCGATTGGACGGGTGAAGGCGTACTGGGTATCGGTGTCGATGTTCATCTTGATCACGCCGTAGCTTACAGCTTCGGCGATTTCTTCCGGGCGTGAACCGGAGCCGCCGTGGAACACCAGCTCAAACGGCTTGCCGTTGGGGAAATCGACTATGCCGGCCGCGCTAGGCAACTCGCCTTCGGCCACCGCGCGCGCCGCACGCGCCTGAATGTCGCCGAGTAGCGACGGACGCAGCTTGACCACGCCGGGCTTGTAGGCACCATGCACATTGCCGAATGTGAAAGCGGCCATGTACCGGCCACGTTCGCCCAAACCCAGTCGGCGGGCGACTTCGAGGCCATCTTCCGGAGTGGAATACAGCTTTTCATTGATTTCGGCGGAGTGACCGTCTTCCTCACCGCCGACCGCGCCGATTTCGATTTCGAGCACGGTGTGCGCCTTCTGCGACTTGTCGAGCAGTTCCTCGGCGATGTCCAGATTTTCCTTGAGCGGCACGGTGGAGCCATCCCACATATGCGACTGGAATGTAGGCTCCTGGCCTCGTGCCACCTGATCGGCCTCATGCGCGAGCAGAGGACGCACCCACTCATCCAGATACTGCTTGGCGCAGTGATCGGTGTGCAGAGCGATGGTGATGTTCGGGTATTTCGCAGCCACTTCATGTGCGAAAGCCGCCAGCGCCAGCGAGCCGGTAACGCGATCATTGACCCCCCTGCCGGAGACGTAGGCCGCGCCTCCCACGGAAATCTGGATGATGCCGTCGGACTCGGCGTCTGCGAAGCCCTTCAACGCAGCATTCAGTGTCTGTGAGCTGGTTACGTTGATGGCTGGATAGGCGTAACCGCCTCGGCGGGCGGCCTCGAGCATTTCGGCATAGCGTTCCGGTGTTGCGATCGTCATGGCTTCATTATCGCGCGAGGCATGCCCTCTAGGCCCCGTTCTTCAACCTGTGCGCTGTGCGATTGGTCACAGCATCGCCTCGTACGAGTAGAAATTCGTCGCCCATTCCGGGTTGTCGCACCTCCAGCCTCGCCCTGCGTGAGACGAAACTTCGCAGGGTAGAGGGTGTACGGTAGTCTGTTTCCGGCGGAATCGTGCGAATGCGGAGGTGCATCATGCCTGGAATTGTTCTTATTGGTGCTCAGTGGGGCGACGAGGGTAAAGGCAAGGCTACCGATTTGATCGGCACCAAGGTCGATTACGTCGCGCGCTTCAACGGCGGCAACAACGCGGGCCATAGCGTGGTGGTCGGCGATGAGTCGTACGCCCTGCACCTGCTGCCTTCCGGTATTATCAACCCGAACCTGACCCCGGTGATCGGCAACGGCGTGGTCGTGGACCCGGAAGTGCTCTTCGAGGAGATTGACGGCCTGGAATCCCGCGGCATCGATTGCTCCCACCTCAAGGTGAGCGAGGCCGCACACATCATCGCGCCCTACCACCGCACACTCGACAAGGTGACCGAACGCTTCCTTGGCAAGCACAAGATCGGCACCACCGGCCGTGGCATCGGCCCGGCCTACGCGGACAAGATCAACCGTGTCGGCATCCGCGTGCATGACCTGTTCAACGCCGACCATCTGCACGACAAGGTGGAGGCCAGCCTGCACCAGAAGAACCAGATGCTGGTCAAGCTCTACAACCGTCGTCCGATCGACGTGGACCAGACCACCGAGGAGCTGCTGAAGCTCGGCGAACGCCTCAAGCCGTACGTGGCCAACACCGGCCTGATTCTCAACAAGGCGCTTGACGAAGGCAAGACCGTACTGTTCGAAGGCGCTCAGGCCACCATGCTTGATGTGGACCACGGCACCTACCCGTTCGTCACCTCTTCCAACCCGACCGCCGGCGGCGCCTGCACCGGCACCGGCGTGGGCCCCACCAAGATCACCCGCGTAATCGGCGTCTCCAAGGCCTACGTCACTCGCGTGGGCGAAGGCCCATTCCCCACCGAACTGCTGGACGAGTCCGGCGAATGGCTGCGTCAGCAGGGCCACGAATTCGGCGTGACCACCGGCCGCCCGCGTCGCTGTGGTTGGTTCGATGCAGTCGTCAACCGGTACGCCTCCCAGGTCAACGGCCTGACCGACATCGTGCTCACCAAGCTTGACGTGCTCACCGGTCTGAAGGAGATTCCGATCTGCGTGGCTTACGACGTGGACGGCGAACGTCACGACGATATGCCGACCGATCAGGCCGCTTTCGCCGCCGCCAAGCCGATTTACGAGACCATGCCCGGCTGGGATGAAGACATCTCCAACTGCCACTCCTTCGACGAGCTGCCTGCCACCTGCCAGGCCTACGTCAAGCGTTTGGAAGAGCTGAGCGGCTGCCGTATCTCCGCGATCGGCACCGGTCCGCAGCGCGATCATGTCATCCAGATCAATTCGCTGGTCGACTGACCGTCTGCAACGAATTTCCCGGCTTGACTGGTAACGACGCGGCACATGATATCCGCCGGCTGATTCCGCGATTCGACCACTTGAAGTGGAAGATGGCGGCGGCCGGCATAGTCATTGGTCTGGTTTCAGGATTGCTGGTTGTCGTATACCGTCTCGGCATCGAATACGGCACGGATGCGTCCCGTTGGATATATGCGCGGATTCGCGAGACCCCGTGGCTGATTGCGCCGTGGGCGGTTGCCGCGGTGGCGGCCGCGCTGGCGATCGCGTGGATGGTCGGCAAGGAGCCGATGGCTGGTGGCAGCGGCATCCCGCAGACCAACGGCGTGGTGATATGCGGCTTGAAGATGCGTTGGCAGACGATTCTGCCAGTCCGTTTCGTCGGTGGACTGTTGGGCGCGTTGTTTGGTCTGTCGCTCGGCCGTGAGGGGCCGTCCATTCAGATTGGTGCGTCGGGCGCGCAGTGTGTATCCCACCGTTTGCGCGGCCGCCGCCGTGAGGACATGCAGGAGCATTATCTGGTCACCGCCGGTGCCGCGGCCGGCTTGTCCGCCGCGTTCAGCGCGCCGCTGTCCGGCATGATGTTCGCTTTGGAAGGGGTGCATCGGAGTTTTTCCCCTGCGATTCTGATGGGTGCCACCGCCGCATCGCTGACCGCCGATTTCGTCTCAAAATACTGTTTCGGTCTGCGTCCGGTTTTGGATTTCGGTGATATCGGTCAGCTGTCGTTGGAAGAGTATGTGTGGCTGATTCCGTTGGGATTGGTGGCCGGTTTGGTTGGTTCGCTGATGAACCGCTCGTTGCTTGGCTTCCAGACGCTGTACGGCAAACTGCCGGCATGGAGCCGCCCGATGATTGCGATTGCGATCGCGTTGCCTGTCGGCATCTGGTTGCCCGATGTGCTCGGCGGCGGCTCGAATCTGATTGATACCGCCGAACATGCGCGCGTCGGCTTGGGAATGCTGTGTCTGCTGTTCGTGGCGAAGATGCTGTTCACATCTACAAGTTTCGGCTCAGGCGCGCCTGGCGGTATTTTCATGCCGATTCTTGCGGTCGGTTCGTTGGCCGGCGGCATCTGCGGTGAAGTGTTGCATCGATTCGGTGATCTGCCATCCGACGCAGTGGCGGTGTTTGCGGTGTGCGTGATGACGGGCACGCTCGCCGCGTCCGTGAAAACGCCGATCACGTCGATTCTGTTGGCTGTGGAGATGTCCGGAACGTTGACGCACATGCTGCCGGTCGCGGCCGTCGCTTTCATCGCGCTGTTGATGTCCGATTTGCTGCGCACCAAACCGATCTATGGGGAGTTGCTGGAGCGGTACGTGCGTGCGCAAGGCATGCAGATGGCAATCGCAAGCCATGTGGGCAGCGGCATTATGGAACTGCCATTGGAAATGGGGGCGATTGCGGATGGCAAGCGGGTGCGTGACGTGCGTTGGCCGTCTGGGTGTCTGATCATCGGCCTGTGTCGCGGCGAAAGCGAGATCGTGCCGCGCGGTAATACACGGCTGCGTGCCGGCGACTATCTGGTGGTGCTGTTCAGTGGCGAGGAGGAGCGCGAGGTGCGACCTGCGATGCGGCGGCTGTGTGATGCCCGGCTTGACTGAGCCTGGCTGAATTCGGCTGGACTCTGGATGTCCGAATCTGCGGAATCGGACATCCAGGGTGCATACGTTGGCGCTCCGTGTAAACTCATATGCGTTAGGAAGGCGGCAACCGCGGCCCAGCTCGTTGTTGCACGGCCTATGGGCGGAACAACGCTGTCCGCGGGAGGCCAGTACAGGGGGAGCGCAATGGAATCGCAAGAACAATCGCCGGGAGACGTGGTGACTGCGGGTGAGGACTCGCATCCCATCACGCAGGCAATCGACGCTGTTGAGGTGACGCATGCTGGTGCAACCGCGCCCGCCGCTAACACCATGAATCCGCCTACGATTCCCCTGGCACCGATGAAACGTATGCAGGCGCGGTTCAATCCGCTCGCCGACGGACTGATGTATGTTGTGGTGTTCGTCGGTGGATTTGTTGGAGTCGGCTGTCGGCATGCGTTGGATATGCTTCTGCCGTCGGTTAGCGGGACGCCGTTCGTTGTGGGCACGTTTGTGTCGAATATGGTCGCCTGCTTCCTGTTCGCGATGCTGACCGAATTCATGGCGACCGCTTCGTGGCTGCGTCGCCGGGTGCGGCGGGTTGTCAGCCGTGGTGTTGGGCTCGGCTTGCTCGGTGGGCTTTCGACGATGTCCGGCGTGATGCTGGAAACGATGGAAGGTCTGCACGAGCGGCATATCGCCAGTGCGCTTGGCTATCTTGCGGGAAATTTTGCAGGCGGTTTGCTCACTGCCGCCGCCGGCGTGGTTCTGATGCAGGCACTGCTGTCACGGAGTACTCGAAAGCGGGTTCGGGGTGCGTTTTCAGCTGTTTCCGTGTCCGATTCTGCCGAATCGGACACGCAGGGCGTACGCCATGTGAAAGTGGCCGACGTGGCGCGTTCTGCCGCACAGGCCGCAATGGAAGCCGCGCAGGCGGCCCAGCAGATTGCACAGACGGGACAGGTTCCGCGAGTCGAAACACCAACCGTGCCGCCGCCAGCCAGCCAGCCTATGCAGACAGGCCGCGTTCCGCAGATTCCTCCGCTGGCCGTTCCTCAGCTGACACAGCCATCGCATCCGTTGCTGCGCGAGCCGGATACTCCAGACTTGGGGCAGCTGCCCGAGCCGATTCAGCAGTCGCAGCCGATCCAGCAGCCGGCCAACCCGCTTCCACCCAGCTTCGAGCCCAAACCGATCACTGCGGAGATTTCGCTTGTCGCCGACCCGACTACCGGGGAGGTGCGCTGATGATGTGGATGATCTGTCTGTTCGGCGGTCTGGGAGCCATGGCCCGTTACGTGCTCGACGTGTCAATTCAACGAGGCTGGAACCGCGAGAATCGAAGAACGAACCGCAACTTCCCGCTATCCACGCTCGTCATCAACGGCGTCGCCTCGCTATGCGCGGGCATCGCCATGATGTCCTACTATTCGCAATCGGTGGATATGGACACGGTCATGATGTTCGTTGTCGGATTTCTCGGTGGTTTCTCAACATTCTCCACGGCGCTCAACGAAGTGGTTTCATTGATTCGCCAGCGTCGTTTTACGCTGGCTCTGGGCTATGGAATAGCAACCGTCGCGGTGCCTCTCATTTGCGTGGCCACCGGTTTCGGCATTGCGCTGCTTGCCAATCCGGCGTAATTTTCACGTTACACGGACGGTCGCTGAGTAACGTGAAAGAAATCTGAGCGCCACCGCCATCAAGGCCGCCAGTCCGGATGCAACGCTGGTGATTGCATTCGACCAGACCAAGCCGCTGCTGAAGGCCTTCGCCTCCGCAGGAGTCGACACTAAGAAGCTGTATTTCGTTGCCGGACTGTCGAACAGGTTCGAGAGAATGTAAATGAATGTAATATTTCGTGGTAAGCACGTGAGCATACAACGATAGAACAGTGATAACGGGGAAGGTGCGATCATGGTCGGCATGCGCGATGTGGCGAAGAAGGCCGGGGTGTCTCTGAGCACCGTCTCGCTGGTGGTGAACGGCAACGGGTACGTGTCTGATGACATGCGCGAACGTGTGCGCAAAGCCATGCAAGCCCTCAATTATGTGCCGAACGAGCTTGCCCGCAATCTGTATCATGATTGCACGAATCTGGTCGGCGTCATCGTGCCTACCATCCGCCACCCGTTCTTTGCGACGTTTACCGCACATCTGCAGCATGCACTCGCCGCGCAAGGATTACGCACTATGCTGTGCTCTACCGCAGATGAGGCGGATGGCGAAATCCAGTATGTCGACATGTTGCGTCGGCACATGATGGACGGCATCGTCATGTGTGCGCACACTTCGCATCCCGGCGATTATTGGACGTCGATTCATCGCCCGATCGTCGCGTTCGACCGTGTGCTTGGAGACGGTATTTCGTCAATCGGATCCGACCACGAGCAGGGTGGGCGATTGATTGCGCAGATGCTGATCCGCAATGGTGCCAAACATGTGGTGATGATTGGCGGTCCGCGAGATCAATTCTTCGATTTGGCTGCGCGCGGAGAAGTCGAGGAAGGACCGTTCGATTTGGGAAAGACCACGTTCCCGACGGTGCGCTACTACCTCACGTTGGAACAGGAATTGACCTCCGCAGGCGTGAAATACGAGTATGTTGAAGCTGGCGAAGTGATGGATTTTGCCGGCTATCATCGTGCGGTCAGCAATGCGCTCGACAAGGTGACGACCGACGGCGTCGATGCCGTGGTCAGTTCCGATATTGGTGCATCGTTCTGCGTGCGCGAAGCGTTGGGCCGTGGAATTTCCATTCCTGACGAGCTGCAGATCGTTGCCTACGATGGTACGTATTTGACTGATTTGGCCGGCATGAAGCTGACCGCGGTCGCGCAGGATTTCTCGGCGATCGCACAGTCGGCGGCCGACCATATCGTGCAGGCGATTGCCAATGAGGAAGTGGCCGCGGCTAACGCTTCACGCAAGAACATCCCCAAGCCGTTCGAGCCGAACGTGCTTATTCCCATGACACTGGTGCCAGGCGATACCACGCGTTGATACTGTGCGTCTTCATGCGTGTGCCCGGTGTGGATCGCATCGATTTCAGCGGCGTCCACAACCGGCGAACGCCCGTCGATAGTCGTGCTCATCATTCGACTTGTGCACATGTGTCCGATTCTGCCGAATCGGACGTCTGAGTTCCGAAAAATGTGTTCTGTGTGTCCGATTCTGGAGAATCGGTCATGTGTGATGTGAATTGGGATGTTTGGATGTCCGATTTTGCAGAAACGGACACATTGGGGTCGGACAGGCTGGGTTGTGTAGAACACCGCATCAAACCGGTTCGACACGCCGGCGATTGGACTGTAAGGTGCTCCCGGCGTTAATATCGAACCGGTTCGATGCAACGAGAACGTGATGGTAAAGACGGCGGTTCAGTCGCACACATCCACGTCATCGCACGCGCCCGAGTCCCGGCAGGAACAATGCTGACGCAACCGGAAACACAACACAGGAGTTGCCATGAAGAACACAGTTCAACTCATCACCTACGCAGATCGTCTCGGCGACGGCACCATCGCCAGCATGACCGACATTCTGCGCACCCGCTTCAACGGCGTGTATGACGGCGTTCATATCCTGCCGTTCTTCACCCCGTTTGACGGCGCGGACGCCGGCTTCGACCCGATCGACCACACCAAGGTCGACCCGCGCCTCGGCTCGTGGGATGACGTCGCCGAACTCTCCACAACCCACGACATCATGGTCGACGCCATCGTCAACCACATGAGCTGGGAATCCGCCCAATTCCAGGACGTGCTGAAGAACGGCGAGAACTCCGAGTACTACCCGATGTTCCTGACCATGAGCTCCGTCTTCCCGAACGGCGCTACCGAAGAAGACCTGGCCGGCATCTACCGCCCGCGCCCGGGCCTGCCGTTCACCCACTACAACCTCGGCGGCAAGACCCGTTTGGTATGGGTCAGCTTCACCCCGCAGCAGGTGGACATCGACACTGATTCCGCCAAGGGCTGGGAATACCTGATGTCCATCTTCGATCAGATGGCCGCCAGCCACGTGCGCTACATCCGTCTCGACGCCGTGGGCTACGGCGCCAAGGAAGCCGGCACCAGCTGCTTCATGACCCCCAAGACCTTTAAGCTCATCTCCCGTCTGCGCGAGGAGGGCGTCAAGCGCGGCCTTGAAATCCTCATCGAGGTTCACAGCTATTACAAGAAGCAGGTGGAGATCGCCTCCAAGGTGGACCGCGTCTACGATTTCGCCCTGCCGCCGCTGCTTCTGCACTCGCTGTTCACCGGTCACGTCGAACCCGTGGCCCACTGGACCGAGATCCGCCCGAACAACGCCGTCACCGTGCTCGATACGCACGATGGCATCGGCGTGATCGACATCGGCTCCGACCAGCTCGACCGCTCCCTCAAGGGCCTCGTGCCCGACGAGGACGTCGACAACCTGGTCAACACCATCCATGCCAACACCCACGGCGAATCCCAGGCCGCCACCGGTGCCGCCGCGTCCAACCTCGACCTCTACCAGGTCAACTCCACGTACTACTCGGCCCTCGGCTGCAACGACCAGCACTACTTGGCCGCCCGCGCCGTGCAGTTCTTCCTGCCGGGCGTGCCGCAGGTCTACTACGTGGGCGCGCTCGCCGGCCGCAACGACATGGAACTGCTGCGCCGCACCAACAACGGCCGCGACATCAACCGCCACTACTACTCCACCGCCGAAATCGATGAAAACCTCGAACGCCCGGTGGTCAAGGCCCTGAACGCCCTGGCCAAGTTCCGCAACGAGCTGTCTGCATTCGATGGCGAGTTCAGCTACGAGGTCGATGGCGACACGTCCATCACCTTCCGCTGGACCGCCGCCGACGGCGCGTCCACGGCCGCCCTCACCTTCGAGCCCGGACGCGGCCTCGGCACAGACAACGCCACCCCGGTCGCCAGCCTTGCCTGGAGCGATGCCGCCGGCGACCACGAAACCCACGATCTGCTCGCCAACCCGCCGATTGCCGATATCGACTAACCGTTGGCCCATAAACGTCACTCCGCTGTGCGCGCTCCAAGTAGTGCGCCCGGCGTAAGCTGGGTTCATGGAAAGCAAACCGCCCGCAGTGCACTGAAGCCAGTGCGCTCGGGCGGTTTTGCGTATGCGGGGTTGAAGGTCGTGCTCCTGCGGGCGCGGCCCAAGCATCCCGCCGGAATCGACGAGACGAGCAGCAGAACAGAGAAACAGCAGCATCATGTTGGAACCGGATGTGCGTCCGGGTATTGATGATCGCCCGGATTTGGACAAGGTCCTAAGTCCCGAAGACAAAGCCGCCGTGGCCAGACTGGCCATCAAGAATCGCCGCCGCCCGCCCGAAGCCTCTGCGGACCAGCCTGAGGCTCAGGCTGTGCGATTGGCTTCCGCCGGTTCTTCGGCAGCCGCTGCTGCAGCCGCCAGTGTGGACACTCCCGCGCCGGATATGTCGTCCGCCTACCTCGACATGCGCGATCCCATGGTCGCCGTCAATGGCCAACGCCCTACCGCAGGTCAGGTCTCCCGACTCAACTGGGGTTTCTTCGCTGCTTCAATTCTGGTCGGCGCACCTTGGGTGGCGTTGAACACCATTGCCATGCCCAACGCGATTGCGCGTACATTCGGCTATGACACTGCTGTTGCCGGTCATATCGCCATCAATCCGGCCACTGGCCGCCCGTTGCCCGTCGCCACCGAATTGGCGATGCCCCTGGCCGTGTTGGTGATTGTCGGCGTAGTGGCCTCCATGTTTGCGATGCCGCTGATTTCAGTGTTGTCCGACCACACACGCACGCCATTGGGCCGTCGTACCCCGTGGATGGTTGGCGGAGGTCTGCTGTGCGCGCTGATCACGCTGATTCTGGGGCAGAATATCGGTATCATTGTGCTTTGTATTTTCTGGGTGTTCCTACAGTTCGCCTATGCGATGCTTTCCGTGCCGTTGACCAGCGCCATCAGCGAACGGGTGCCCGACAAGTTCCGCCCTCGCATCGAACGCTGGCATGGCATCGGTGTGATGCTCGGCCAAGCGCTTGGCGTGTGCATGGGTGCACTTGGTGTGATGTTCAATTCGTTTACGCCGTTTAGTTACACCGCCGTGCTATTTGCAGTGTCCGGTATTGCCACCGTATTGATTCTGCCCAAGGAGCCTTCTAGCACTGAGCAGCCGAACCAGCTTTTTGACCGCAGTCAGGTACTTGACCAATTGCGCCCGCCGGCCCACGCTCCCGAGTTCTCCCGGATGTTCGCCGCCCGTACGTGCATGATGGCCGGTGTTGGGCTGACCGGTGTGTTTCTGTGGTATCTCGTACGTTTCTGGGTTTATGGCAAGGCCGTGGTACTTACGTCCGCGCCGCTGACCATTCCGGCCGGATTCCTCATTGCCAGTATGGCTGTGGCCACATTGATCGGTGCCGCGCTCGCCTCCTGGGCCGCCGGGCCGATTTCCGAGCGAATCGAGGAAAAGAACATTCCCGTGGCCCGTGTGGTGGCCGGTGCTTGCCTGCTGTATGCGATTGGTCTGGGGCTCGCATGGGGCCTTGGCGTCTGGTCCACCGGCACTGCCCGTGAAAACGGCATGCTGCTGTTTGCGTTGATCTCCGGATTCGCCTTCGGCATTTACGATTCGCTCGGACTTGAACTGGTGATGGACTCTTTGCCCGACCCGCGCCGAGCCGGCCACGACCTCGGCATTTATGCGCTCGCCAACTCGGCCGGTCTGGCGCTCGCCGCCATCATCGGCGCGCTACTGGTGAACGCCTTCGAGCATAGCTTCGGCTATTACCTGCTCTTCCCGTCCGCCATCGTCATGGTGCTGCTGGCCGGAATCGTCACCCTCACCACCAAATCTGCCGAATAATAAACCGGTTCGAGTACACTGGTCAGCAGTGATCCAGTCCAGTACTCGCAGGGGAGCAAAACCATGGTCGGCATGCGCGACGTAGCCAAAGCGGCAGGGGTGTCCTTAAGCACCGTTTCGTTGGTGGTCAACAACACCGGCTACGTCTCGGCCGATATGCGTGCCAAAGTCGAGTCCGCGATGCGCCAGCTCAACTACATTCCCAACGAGCTGGCCCGCAACCTCTACCGGAACCGCACCAACACCATCGGCGTGATCATACCGACCATCGCCCACCCGTTCTTCTCCACACTCACCGCGCATCTGCAGCGCGAGTTCGCCGCGCGCGACCTCAAAACCCTATTGTGTTCCACCGCCGATGCGGACAAAGGCGAGGGCGAATACGTCGATATGCTGCAGCGGCACATGATGGACGGTATTATCATGGCCGCCCACACCGAGCATCCGGCCGACTACTGGACCTCCATCCATCGGCCAATTGTCGCTTTCGACCGCACGCTCGGTGAGGGTGTGCCGGTCGTCCGGTCTGATCATGAACAGGGAGGCCGTCTGATTGCTCGCCAGCTCATCGATTCCGGAGCGCGCCACGTGGTGCTCGTCGGCGGCCCGCGCTCCCAGTTCGCTGCGGCCACCACGTTCCCCACGATTCGCTACCATCTCACCGTCGAGCGTCTGCTGGCCGATGCCGGCATTGCCTGCGATTACGTGGAAGCCGGCGCCGTGGCCGACATCGCCGCCCACGAAGCCACCGCATGCGCCATTTTCGAACAGTATCCTGATGTCGACGCCATCGTCGGCTCCGATGTGGTGGCATCCGTGGCATTGCAGGAAGCCTCACGACGGGGTATCGAGGTGCCTGCTGATCTGCAAGTCATCGCCTATGACGGCACTCTCATGGCCGAAACCGCCGGCAAACGCCTGACCGCGATTCGACAGGACTTCCCGGCCATCGCCGCCGCGCTCGCCGTCCGCATGGACTCACAGATCGCCGCCGACGGTGGCCCCGCCTCTCCGTCCAAGAACGATAGCGCTTCGGACGTTGACACCCAACCCACTCCCGAAGAAGTCATCCCCGTAGCCCTCATCCCCGGCGAAACCACCCGGTGACTCCTATCTTGGCTCCCCTCTCTGAGGCTGAGCTGTGAAGCAAACAGTCCGGTGGACTGTTTGTAGGCGAAGGCGAGCCGGGAGGCGAGCAGGCAGACTGCGGGCGGTAGCCCGTCTGTAATTGCGGCCGAGCTGGCGGCGTAGGCGACTGAGGGGAGCCGAGTCACGGCCGCCCACAGTCACCCATCTCACATGACTCCTACGTCACAATGTCCACAATGTGAACCCTTGCTGGATTGGCAAGACATACAAACCTATGTTTACATTCCAGTTCAGGTCGAACGGCCTGAGGAAATACCGAAAGGAGGCCACGCGATGACTGGATTCAATGCTTCTGCGTTTGTATCCGCACGAATTATTAGCCCGTCTTCGCTGGCGGACTAATTCGGCACTGATGCTTGAAGCCCCGTCAACGAAGGCAGGGCCAATCAAGCTGACACAATCGGCACGGCCCTGCATGATGCGGGGCTTTTTTTGTTGCGCTCACAAGGCTTACGGCAGAATCCCGCAGACGGAAACGGTAGCGGACAGTACACGGCAACAACACAGCGACAGAACAACAACCTCCCTGTGGGGCGAAATAATCGCCCGCCGATGAGAGTGAACGAGAGCAAAACAGGAGTAACAATGACTGCAGCAGTCGAAGAGACTGGCTTAGGGCAGGCGGCAGGTAAAGCCGCTACCTTGGTACGCGATTCGGTCAAGACCGTGATCGCCGCGTCGATGGTCGGTACCGCCATCGAATTCTATGACTTCTACGCCTACGGCACCGCCGCGGCAAACTACTTCCCGCACATCTTCTTCTCCGCGAAGGACAACCCCACCGTCGCACTGCTGATGAGCTTGCTGACCTTCGCCGTCGCCTTCATCGCCCGCCCGCTGGGCTCGCTGATCTTCGGCCACTTCGGCGATCGCATGGGCCGCAAGACCACGCTGGTCGTCAGCCTGATGACCATGGGTGTCGGCACCTTCCTGATTGGCTGCCTGCCCACCTACGATCAGGTCGGCGTTGGTGCAGTCGCCATCCTCTGCCTGCTGCGTTTCATCCAGGGCATCGGCCTGGGCGGCGAATGGTCCGGCGCGGCACTGGTCGCCACCGAGAACGCGCCTGAAGACAAGCGCGCACTGTACGGCTCCTTCCCGGAGCTCGGCGCCCCGATCGGCTTCTTCCTGTCCAACGGCACCTACTTCGTGCTCGAATCCTTCAACAATCAGGACGCGATGCTGGCTTGGGGCTGGCGTGTGCCGTTCCTGCTGTCCGCCATCCTGGTGATCGTCGGTCTCGTGGTCCGCGTTCACATGGAGGAGACCCCGATCTTCCGTATGGCTCAGGAGCAGAAGAAGGTTGTCAAGTCCCCGCTGACCGAGGTCTTCCGCAAGTCTTGGCGTCAGGTGCTGCAGGCCACCTTCCTTGTGGCTGTGACCTACACGCTGTTCTACACGCTCGCCACCTGGTCCCTCGCTTGGGGCACCAAGGAGCAGGGCGAAGGCGGCGGCAACCTTGGCTTCACCAACCAGGAATACCTGCTCATGCTCATGATCTCCATCTGCGTGTTCGCCCTGTTCATCGTGCTGTCCTGCCTGTACGCGGACAAGATCGGCCGCCGTCGCGTGCTGACCTTCTCCTCCTGCGCACTTGTGGTGTTCGCCGTACTCTTCCCGTTCCTGCTGGACGGTGGTCTGGTCGGCCAGAAGAACTTCTTCGCCAACATGGTGTTCCTGTGCGTCGGCTTTGCCCTGATGGGCATCGCCTTCGGCCCGATCGGCGCCTTCCTGCCTGAGCTGTTCGACGCCAACGTGCGTTACTCCGGCTCCGGCATCGGCTACAACCTGGCCGCCATCGTCGGCGCGGCTTTCGTGCCGACCATCGCCACTTGGCTGAGCTCTCACTGGGGCGTCCACTCCGTGGGCCTCTACCTTGCCGTGATGGCCGTGTGCTGCCTCGTCTCCGTGCTCACCTGCAAGGAGACTAAGGACGTTGACTTTAC
>ENA-UPWM01000040-UPWM01000040.1-human-gut-metagenome-genome-assembly--contig:-NODE-40-length-34224-cov-11.550209_pt1 | contig 34224 bp, 27 predicted proteins | sample MGYA00250051_ERZ773379 | MGnify/ENA primary metagenome ERZ773379 (study PRJEB29103, sample SAMN06112020) | human gut metagenome | biome: human gut; feature: ankylosing spondylitis patient; material...
ATGGAGCCGCCCTTGCCGCCATCCCCGCCGTCCGGCCCGCCGGCTGCCACGTATTTTTCCCGGTGGAAGGCCACGGCGCCGTTTCCGCCGTTTCCGGCCCGAACGGTGATTCGGGCCTTATCAATAAATGTTGTTGCCATTCAAAATGCCTCTCTGTATCTGAAGTTTTCAATATTCTACCCAATTATAAGCATTTTAGCGAAAAACAGAGCAAACGTCAAGAGCAGCGGTGAAAAGGAACCAAAAAAGCGGGGGAAAGGGGCCGTTGATTGGTGCAGCCGCCGATTTACAGCGCTTGCCGGGAATGGTATGATAACTGTAATAAGCGCAATTAATCTATTCTGTATCGGGAGGATTTGCTATGGTTTCCCAGCGTATGCTCCAGTTAGGAACTGCCCGCTCCGTGATTCGGGAGCTGTTTGAGTATGGCCGCCAACGGGCGGCGGAGGTAGGCGCGGAGAATGTGTTTGACTTTTCCCTGGGCAACCCCAGCGTACCGGCACCCGCTGCCGTAAATGAGACTGCCATCCGCCTGCTGCGGGAGCAGGGGGATACCATCCACTGCTACACCAGCGCCCCCGGTGATACCGGTGCCCGGCAGCGCATTGCCGATTCCCTGAACCGCCGCTTCGGTGAGCACTATACGGCGGACGAGCTGTATCTGACGGTAGGCGCGGCAGCCTCCCTGTGCTGCGTGTTCAACGGCCTGACCTGTCCCGGCGATGAATACATCCTCTTTGCACCCTATTTTCCGGAATACAAGGTATTTATTGAGGGAGCCCGGGGCAAGGTGCAGGTGATCGCGCCGGAGATCGAGCAATTCCAAATCGACTTTACTGCCTTTGAAAAGGCTGTGAACTGCCGGACAAAGGGCGTGGTCATCAACTCTCCCAACAATCCCTCCGGTGTGGTTTACTCCCGGCAGACGTTGGAGACGCTGGCGGCGATTCTGCGGGCCAAGGAGGCACTGTACGGCCATCCCATTTACCTCATTTCCGATGAGCCCTATCGGGAGATCGCCTTTGACGGTGTGGAGGTGCCTTGGGTCCCGTCCATTTATCAGGATACCATTGTCTGCTACTCCTTCTCCAAGTCCCTGTCCCTGCCGGGCGAGCGGCTGGGCTATGTGCTGGTGCCGAAGCAGACCACGGACGCGGTTTCCGTCTCTGCTGCTGTGGCCGGTGCGGGGCGTTCTCTGGGCTATGTCAACGCGCCAAGTCTTTTCCAGCAGGTTACGGCGGAGTGCTGCGACCTCACCAGCGACATCAGCGTCTACGAGCGCAACTGCACACTGCTGACGGACGCTCTCCGGGAGATGGGCTACCATGTGGTCCAGCCCGGCGGGGCCTTCTACCTGTTCCCCCGGTCGCTGGAACCGGATGACATGGCGTTCAGCGAGCGAGCCAAAAAATTCGACCTGCTGTTGGTCCCCGGCAGCGGCTTCGGTGCTCCCGGCCACTTCCGGATCGCCTATTGCGTCCAGACGGAAATGATCGAACGGGCGCTGCCTCGGTTCAAGGCACTGGCGGACTCCTATCAATGACATAGCAACGGTAAAATACCCCGGCTCTTTTGAAAAGAGCCGGGGGTTTTTATCAGGCAGCGATCCCCATCCCTTCCGAAGAAAGGACGGGGATCGTTTATTTTGCAGGAAGTCAGCTTAGTAAGCTACACCCCAGTAGATATCAGTGGTGCACTTCTCGCCGCAGACGGGGCAAACGCCCTCAGTGCCGGACTGCTTGAGCGGCATGCAGCGGCTGGAAACACCTGCCAGCTCCTTCATCTTCAGCTCGCACTCCAGCTTGCCGCACCACTTGGTCCGGGCAAAGCCGCCCTTGGTCTCCACCATCTCCTTGACCTCCTGCCAGGAGTTCAGGTCGAAAGTGTTGTCCTCCAGGTTCTTTTCCGCCTGAGCATACAGGTTGTCGTGAACGGCGGTCAGCAGGCTCTGCACCTGGCTTTCCAGCCCGTCCAGAGCGACAAAGCTCTTTTCGCCGGTATCACGGCGGGCCAGGCAGCACTGTCCCTTTTCCAGATCGCGGGGACCGATCTCCACACGGACAGGCACGCCCTTCATTTCATACTCGGCGAACTTCCAACCGGGAGAGTTGTCGGAATCGTCCAGCTTCACCCGCAGGCCGGCAGCCTCCAGACGGGTCTTGATCTCAGCGGCTGCTTCCAGCACGCCGGGCTTGTGGGCCGCCACGGGGATCACTACCACCTGAATGGGGGCGATGGCGGGAGGCAGCACCAGACCGTTGTTATCGCCATGGGTCATGATGACCGCCCCGATGAGCCGGGTGGTGGTGCCCCAAGAGGTCTGGAAAGGATATTGCAGCTTGTTGTCCCGGCCGGTGAAGGTCACATCGTAGGCCCGGGAGAACTTGTCTCCGAAATAATGGCTGGTGCCGGACTGGAGGGCCTTACGGTCCTTCATCATGCACTCGATGGTGTAGGTGGCCTCCGCACCGGCGAACTTTTCCTTGTCGGTCTTGCGGCCCTTCACCACAGGCATAGCCAAAGCGTCCCGGCAGAAATCGGCGTAGCAGTTGAGCTGCTGCTCCGTTTCTGCCATAGCCTCCTCAGCGGTCTCGTGGATGGTGTGGCCCTCCTGCCACCAGAATTCCCGGCTGCGCAGGAAGGGACGGGTGGTCTTTTCCCAGCGGATCACGGAGCACCACTGGTTATAGAGCATGGGCAGCTGCCGGTAGGTCTGCAGCACACTGTGCCAGTGGTCGCAGAACATGGTCTCAGAGGTGGGTCGGAAGGCCAGGCGCTCTTCCAGCTTGTCGCTGCCGCCCATGGTGACCCAAGCCACCTCGGGGGCGAAACCGTTGACCAGTTCGCCTTCCTTTTTCAGCAGGCTCTCCGGGATCAGCGCGGGCATTGCCACGTTCTCGTGTCCGGTCTTTTTAAACTCCCCGTCCATGATCCGCTGAATGTTTTCCCAGATAGCGTAGCCGTATGGACGCAGGATCATAAATCCCTTCACGCTGGAATAGTCGATCAACTCCGCCTTCTTGCAGATGTCCGTATACCACTGGGCGAAATCGTCCTCCATACTGGTGATCTGTTCCACTTTTTTGTCCTGTGCCATGATTCTTCCCTCAACTTTATTCCAGAATTGGAGGCAAACAGCCTCCTTTGAACTCATAACGTCTTATTTTATCGTCTTTTTCCCCTGTTGTCAACCATTTCACCCCAGGGCCAGAGCAACTATAAAGCCCAGCACCGCACCGCAGCACACCTGCATAGGCGTGTGGCCCAGGAACTCCTTCAGCTTCACCTCCGGCGTCTCCTCGCTATCAAGCATTTCCAGCAGCTCATTGATGGCCTTGGCATGGCGTCCCGCCTCCCGACGGACGCCCATGGCGTCATGCATGACGATGACGGCCAGGATCACGCACACGGCAAAAACGGGGGAGTCATAGCCGTATTCCAGACCGGAGGTCACCGCCAGTGCGGTCACGGTGGCAGAGTGACCGCTGGGCATCCCGCCGTCCCCTGTAAGCCGCTTCCAGTCGATGGTGCGGTTCACCGCCAGATAGATAAAGAATTTCAGGAGCTGCGCCGTGGCCCAGGCCAGCAGCGCGTTCATCAACAGGTGGTTGCTGAAAATATCAGAAAGCATAGATACACTCCGATCATGTAGTAGGCGCAAAGCTCTGCGCTGCCCCTACTATACACCAGACGTTAAGAAGCTGTCAATTTTTGCCGGTCAAAACCTTTCATATTTGCAAAAATCCCCACAGCAGCGCAGAGAAAAAAGCAGGACGGCCGTAAACCGGCCGTCCTGCTCATATTGGGGTTCTTTCGGCGTTAGCCCTCCCACTTCCAGTTCCGGACCTCCGGCAGGTCGATACCGTTGTCCCGGATATACTGGCGGTGCTCCACCAGCTTGTCGTTCATCTTCTGCACCAGGTAGGCGCCCCGGTTGCCCAGCTTGGGCAGACGGCGCACGGTGTCGATGACCAGATCGAAGCGGTCAATGTCATTGAGGACCCGCATATCGAAGGGCGTGGTGATGGTGCCCTCCTCCTTGTAGCCCCGGACATGGAGGTTCTTGTTGTGACGGCGGTAGGTCAGCTCATGGATCAGGGTGGGATAGCCGTGATAGGCGAAGATAATAGGCTTATCCTTGGTAAAGAGTGTGTCGTACTCGGAATCAGTCAGGCCGTGAGGATGCTCGGTATGGGGCTGGAGCTTCATCAGGTCCACCACGTTCACCACGCGGATCTTCAGCTCCGGCAGCTCCTTCCGCAGAATGCTGACGGCGGCCAGTGTTTCCAAAGTGGGGGTATCGCCGCAGCAGGCCATCACCACATCCGGCTCCTCGCCAGCATCATTGGAGGCCCACTCCCAGATGCCGATGCCTTGGGTGCAGTGCTTGACCGCCTGCTCCATGGTGAGCCACTGGGGGCGGGGATGCTTGCTGGCCACGATGACGTTCACATAGTTCCGGCTCTTGATGCAGTGGTCGAAGCAGGAGAGCAGGCAGTTGGCATCGGGGGGCAGATACATCCGCACCACGTCCGCCTTCTTGTTGGCCACATGGTCCAGGAAGCCGGGGTCCTGATGGGTAAAGCCATTGTGATCCTGCTGCCAGACGTTGGAGGCCAGAATATAGTTCAAAGAGGCAATATCGTGCCGCCAGGGCAGCTCGTTGCACATTTTCAGCCACTTGGCGTGCTGGGAGAACATGGAGTCCACGATGCGGATGAACGCCTCATAGCTGTCGAAGAAGCCGTGGCGGCCCGTCAGCAGGTAGCCCTCCAAAAAGCCTTCGCAGAAGTGCTCAGAGAGCATGGAGTCCATGACCCGGCCATCGGGGTCCAGGTCCTCGTCCACATTGGGGATCTGCTCATCCAGAAAGCGGCGGCCGGTGACCTCAAACACCGCCTGCAAGCGGTTGGAGGCCGTCTCATCCGGCGCGAAAATGCGGAAGTTCCGGGCGTCCAGATTCAGCTTCATTACGTCCCGGACGTAGGTGCCGAGGACGTACATATCCTGCGCTTCCACCGCGCCGGGAGCCTTCACGTCCACAGCGTAGTCCCGGAAATCGGGGGTGCGGAGATCCCGCAGCAGCAGTCCGCCGTTGGCATGGGGGTTGGCGCCCATGCGGCGGGTTCCGGCAGGGGGGAAGGAGGCCACCAGATCCACGGGGGTGCCGTCAGCGTTGAACAGCTCCTCCGGCTTGTAGGAGCGGAGCCATTCCTCCAGCTCCGGCAGGTGTTTTTCCGTGTCGGGGCCCATGGAGATGGGCACCTGATGGGCCCGCCAGCTCCCCTCCAGAACGTGACCGTCCACTTCCTTGGGGCCGGTCCAGCCCTTGGGGGTGCGCAGGACGATCAGGGGCCAGCGGGGGCGGCTGGCATCGCCGGTGGTGCGGGCGTATTCCTGAATACGCTTGATCTCACGGATGGCCCAGTCCACCGTGGCGGCCATCTTCTGATGCATCTCGGCAGGCTCGCTGCCCTCCACGAAGCGAGGCTCCCAGCCGCAGCCCCGGAAGAAGCTCTCCACTTCCTCATGGCTCATGCGGGAGAAGATGGTGGGGTTGGCAATTTTGAAACCGTTCAGGTGTAGGATAGGCAGCACGGCGCAGTCGGTGAGCTGCGCCCGGTCAAGGCCCGCGTCGGCCAGTCCGTACAGGGCAAAGGCGGTGTCTCCGTCCACGCTCTCCAGCTCCTCGGAGAAGGCCCCGGCCTGGGCGATCTTATCCACGTCGCCGGTGGTATAGGCGCTGCCGCCTGTTCCGCTGCCGCCGCAGCCGGTCAGCGCTGCGGCGCACAGGGCCGCCGCCAGCATCATCCGCAAAAATTTCATGTTGAAAACTTCCTTTCTCTCTATGTCTATCGGAATGGAACACGATCAGACCTGGGGCTGCTCCCCGGTGGGATACAGGGTGTCAAAGTCCACGGTGTGGGTCTGGAGATAGGTCAGCCACTGCTTGCACCAGTCGCTGCGCAGATGGACGCCGTCCTTGCTGGCCTCGGCGGGCAGCTCCCCGTTCTCGTTGACAAATTCAGAGTACAGGTCCAGATAGGCCACCTGCTTCTCCTGGGCGGCCTTTTTGATCAGGTCGTTGTACACCCGCAGGTGCTCGTTGGTGAGATAGGTCCGCTTGGTGGTCTGGGCAATGACCTCCTCGTTCAGGGGGATCAGATTCTGGATATAGATGACCGCGTGGGGCTGGATGCGGCGGATGTCGTCAATGGCCTTGCAATAGCTGTCGTAAAAGCCCTGGTCGTCGTAATAGCCCAGCTCGTTCACCCCCAGGGAGAGATAGACCTTGCCATACTGCTGCAGGGCCAGGGCCTCCAGCAGGGTATATTCTTTTCCGTCGATGGTCAGGGCCTTTTTCTCCTCCAGCTTGAAGATGGACAGGCCGTTGGAGGTCAGATTTTTTCCGGTGCCGATGCCGCTGTAGATGAGAAAGCCGTCGGTGCGGGAGTCGCCCACAAAGGCGGCATCGTCAAAATAGCGGTTGTCCACCGCCTCCCGCTCCGGGACGGGCTGGCTGAAGTCATAGCTGCTCTGGGCGCTGATCGCCGGGGCGGACCCGTCAGGCTGCTGAGACTGGTCCGGCTGGCTGGCATCGGGCTGCTGGGTACTCCCCAAGTTTGCTGCCGACAAGCAGTTTGCCAAGGGAAGCAAGTTCGACGGTCCGGCCTACTATCGCACAACCTTTACACTCGACAAGACCGGAGATACCTTCCTCGACATGTCTACCTGGGGAAAAGGAATGGTATGGGTGAACGGTCATGCAATGGGACGATTCTGGGGGATCGGTCCGCAGCAGACTCTGTTCATGCCGGGATGCTGGCTGAAGAAGGGCAAGAACGAAATCGTGGTTCTCGACCTGCTCGGTCCGGAGGAAACCCAAATTGCGGGTCTGAAACAGCCGATTCTGGACGTTCTCCACAACGAAGAACCTGTCACTCACCGCAAGGAAGGTGAAACCCTCAACCTGAAGGGAGAAACACCCGTTGCTACCGGAGAACTGAAACCCGGAGGCGGATGGCAGACCATACAGTTCAACCGTCCGGTAGAGGGACGCTACTTCTGCCTGGAAGCCCTCAATGCACACGACGGCAAGGATCTTGCTGCCATCGCCGAACTCTATCTGACCGACGAAAACGGCAAAGACATCTCCCGCCAGAAATGGAGCATCACGTATGCAGACAGCGAAAGCTATCAATGGTCAAACAACACGGCCGACAAGATCTACGACCTTCAGGAATCGACAACCTGGTGTACGGACTACGGAACTAAATTCCCGCATTCCATCATCATCGACCTGAAAGACAATCACAAGATCACCGGTTTCCGCTGTCTTCCCAGCTCGGAAGAAGGAAATCCGGCAGCCATCAAAGGCTTCAAGGCTTATGTGAAAAAAGAACCGTTTAAACTGAAATAATCTCATACGCTGAACGTCGGTCAGTTCTACAGGCAAAGACACTTATGTCTCCTCTGTCTGACCGGAACTGGCCGACGTATTTTTCAAGAACCGGAAGATTCACCGGAATCAAGCAGACAATGAAGCCTGATCATACAGACGATGAAGCTGAATCGAGCGGACAATAAGGCCCAATTATACAGACGATTAAACGGTATCGGGCCATACTTTATGAACCTTATATGTAAATACTGAAGAAGCCATGAAAGCAAGACTTATCTATGCCTTTCTGGGACTGTCACTGGTCACTCTGCCGGCAACATCCCAGTCCACCCGGCGCTGGTCGCCACAGGAAGACGGCAGTATCACCTGGAACATCCGGAACGACCTTCCCCATTCCGACCACATTGAAATGAGCGGTAAATCCGTCTCTGTCGTATTGCGCTACGGTGTAGACCGCGAAGGCAACTTTACCTTGAACAAAGGAATGGTATGGCCGCTGCTGCGCACCGTGCCGAACAATACCCATGCCAGCCTGATGCGCCGTTCTGCCTGGAATCCGCTGGATGCAGTCTTCGTGAACAGCCGTTCGCTTACGGAAGAAAAAGTGGAAAGCATCAGCCTCAACGGCATACTGACCGTGGAAAGCCGGTTCGACAAAGGCTACTACGGACAATGGAAACTGATCCGCGAATATTTCCCGTCTACCGACCAGCCCGCTCTCATTGAACAATATAGCCTGATCAATACCGGTAAAAACTCCCTGCAGGTGGAAATTCCCGAAGAACAGACACGCTCGAAAACCAATCCGGAAAACGGAGTTACCGGAGCCTATATCATGGAAGGGACAGTCTACGGAAGCGGCCCGCACACAGTCCTGCCGGGCGATACGCTTTACTTTGCAGCTTCCCTGTCCGCCCATCGTGAAGGAGAACCCTCCATCCGGCTGCAACCGGAAACAGAAAAGGCCAAACGGATGGATTTCCTGAAGCAACTGGCAGACAATCTGATTCTGGAGACTCCCGATCCTGTCATCAACCGCATGTTTGCCTTCTCCAAGATCCGGGCCTGCGAAAGCATCTACGAAACCAAGGGCGGACCGATGCACGGACCTGGAGGCGAATCATACTATGCCGCCATCTGGGCCAATGACCAGGCTGAATACATCAACCCCTATTTCCCCTTCACAGGCTATGCTTACGGCAATGCCTCCGCTCTTAATTCTTTCAGACATTTTGCCCGCTTTATGAACGATGAGTGGAAGCCCATTCCCAGTTCCATCATTGCTGAAGGACTGGACATCTGGAACGGCGCAGGCGACCGCGGAGATGCAGCCATGATTGCCTACGGAGCCTCCCGATTTGCACTGGCCGGAGGAGACCGGCAGCAGGCAGAAACCCTCTGGCCGCTCATCCAGTGGTGTCTGGAATACTGTCACCGCAAGCTGACGCCGGAAGGTGTCGTAGCCTCTGACGCAGACGAACTGGAAGGACGTTTCCCGGCCGGAAAAGCCAACCTCTGTACCTCTTCACTCTACTATGATGCCCTGATTTCTGCTGCCTTTCTGGCAAAGGATCTGGGAAAAGACAAAAAGACAGCAGCCACCTACCGGCAACAGGCTGCCGACTTGCGCAAATCCATTGAAAAATATTTCGGAGGAACCGTGGAAGGCTATGACACTTACCACTATTACGAAGGCAACGATATCCTGCGCTCCTGGATCTGCATTCCGCTGACCGTGGGTATCAGCGAACGGAAAGAAGGAACCATCCAGGCTCTGTTCTCTCCGCGCCTCTGGACAGAAAACGGTCTGCTTACCCAGGCCGGTGACAGCACTTTCTGGGACCGTTCCACCCTGTATGCCCTGCGCGGTGTCTATGCCGTAGGCGAAACTGAAAAAGCAACCGAATACCTGAAGCATTACTCATCCGTCCGTCTGCTGGGTGAACATGTGCCCTATGCCATCGAAGCATGGCCCGAAGGAGGTCAGCGCCACCTTTCCGCCGAAAGTGCTCTCTACGGCCGCATCATTACGGAAGGGCTCTTCGGCATCCGCCCCACCGGACTGAAAAGCTGTGACGTGACTCCCCGTCTTCCCAAAGAGTGGAATCAGGCTGCCCTCCGCCGCATACGGGCTTTCGGCAGCACGTTCGACATTACGGTTGAACGCATCCGGAACGGCAAACTGCGTGTAAACATTGACGGAAAGTCTTATACCATCCGGGAAGGGGAAACCATTCATGCCCGGCTTAAATAAAACCAAACATCATCCTTCATTCAAAACATCATCTGATTATGTGGAAACAAATATCTCTTGCAGTACTTCTGGCAGCAGGTCTCCTCGCCTGCCAGACAAAAGAACGCTACCAGTCCTTCACACCCGGACAGGTCTGGCTGGACAATAACAACGTACATATCAACGCCCACGGAGGAGGCATCCTTTACGACAACGGACGCTACTACTGGTTTGGCGAACACAAGACCGAAGGAGAAGGAGGCAACGTAGCCAATGTCGGAGTGCATTGCTATTCCTCAACTGATCTCTACAACTGGAAAGACGAAGGTATCGCTCTGGCCGTAGCACCGGAAGGCAGCGGAAGTCCGATCGAAAAAGGATGTATCCTGGAACGCCCCAAGGTTCCTCGCCGGTGTGGTTCGCCGACGGAGTCGGCATCCTCAAGCGCATGGCGCAGCTGGGGATCGAGTTCGAGGTCTACAACCGGAAGATGGAACTGCTGGACCATGCGCGCCGCAAAACCACTCAAAAGGTGAACTTGTACGAAAAGGTTCAGATACCCGGGTACGAGGACGCCATACGTAAGATCAAACGCTTCATGGAGGACGAGGAGAACCTCTCCAAGTCGGCCCAGAAGATCGTGAAAACCAAGCAGCAGGCCGCCGGGGAGGGCGCGATGTTATGATAGCCAGAATGTCAAAATACAACTTTGTGCTCTTTGCGGCGCAGAGTGAGGATTTCGTCGAGAAGCTGCGCGGCCTCGGGCTGGTGGACATCACCACCGCGGGTTGGGAACCCTCCGAGGAGGACCGCCAGTTGCTGCTGGACATCGAGAGCCTTGCGAAGGCCGCGGAGTTCCTGAAGAACTTCCGCGCCGGGGAGCGCTGCGACGCTGCCGCCGCGCCGTTCGCTTCGGGCGAGGAGGCCTATGCGCATTACGCCGCCGCGCACCGCGAGGCCGCGACGCTCAACGCCGAGATCGGGCGGCTGGAAAAAGCGGCCGAGGAGCTGCGTCCCTGGGGGGCGTTCGACGTGGAGGCGACGCGGAAACTCGCCGCCCGGGGCATTGTCCTGCGCTATTTCTTCACCCAGCGCAACACCTTCGACAAGCAGTTGGCCGAGTGGTCGGAGCGCTATACGGTTTCGGAGGTCAGCCGCACCGATGCCACGGTGTGGTTCGTCGTCGTGGCCAAGCCCGGCGAGGAGGTTACGCTCGACGCGCAGGAGATGAAGACCCCGACGATGGACATTCGCGAGGCGGAGCGCCGCATCGCCGAAGCCGAAGGGAAACTCCGGACCCTCGACGCTGAATTTTCGCGTGCGGCCGCTTCGGAGGCCCTGCTCGCACAGCACGCCTGCTCGCTGAAGGAGCGTTTGCAGGGCGTGCGGGTGAAGGCTACGGCGCAGGAGGCCGCCGACGGTACGCTGGTCGTCATGGAGGGCTGGGCCGAGAAGGAGACTTCCGGTCGGGTCGACGCCCTTTTGGAGGAGTACCCCAACGTGGTCTTCCTCAAATCGGACCCCACGCCCGAGGACGAAACGCCCGTGAAGCTCAAGAACCGTTGGTTCGCGCATGTCTTCGAACTGGTGGGCGACATGTACGCCCGCCCGAAATACGGGACGATGGACCTCACGCCCTTCTTCGCTCCGTTCTACATGCTCTTTTTCGGCATCTGTCTCAACGACGCCGGCTACGGACTGATCCTGACCCTGATGGGGTGGTGGATGCTCGCCAGGAACCGAAAGCCCGGCATGATGCGTCAGGCGGCGTGGTTCGCCACGCTGTGCGGCGTGTCGACCGTCGCGTTCGGACTGCTGTGCGGCTCGTTCTTCGGCATCAACATGAGCACGTGGTTCCCCTCGGTGAAATTCCTCGATTTCCAGGGACAGTTCTTCTCCATCGCGCTGGTTATCGGCGTGGTGCAGATTCTTTTCGGCATGCTGCTCAACATCTGGATGACCGTTCGCTGTTTCGGTTTCGGCCGTGCGCTGGGACTGCTGGGGTGGTTCATCATCCTCGTCTCGTGCTGTCTGGCCATGGGCCTTCCGATGGCGGGTCTCGCCATTCCGGGCTTTACGGCCGGATCGGTGGCCTTCTATGCGGCGCTGGGCGTCGGCGGCGTGCTGATGCTGCTTCTGAACAATCCGAAGCGCAATCCGCTCATCAACCTCGGCGCGGGTTTGTGGGACCTTTACAACAACCTCACGGGACTGTTGAGCGACGTGCTGTCCTATATCCGTCTGTTCGCCATCGGGCTTTCGGGCGGTGTGCTGGCGCTGGTGTTCAACACGCTGGCGTCGGGATTCGTGCCCGAAGGCGCGAACATCGTGGTCCGGCTGCTGATTATGATTCCGATTCTGCTGATCGGTCACGGCATCAACCTTTTCATGTCGACCATCTCGTCGTTCGTGCACCCGCTGCGTCTGACGTTCGTCGAGTTTTTCAAGAACGCCGGTTTCGAAATGGCCCCGCGCAATTTCGACCCGATTCGTAAAATGAACGATACTAACGAATAATAACAATTAAAAAAAACTCAAAACATTATGGAAACAACAGCATTGGTATTGGCTTACGTCGGCGTAGCGCTGATGGTGGGTCTGGCAGGTGTCGCTTCGTCGATCGGTACCGCAATTACGGGTCAGGCCGCAGTAGGGGCCATGAAGAAGAACGGCGGCGCTTTCGGCAGCTACATGATTCTTTCGGCGCTTCCCGGTTCGCAGGGCCTCTACGGTTTCGTCTGCTTCTTCCTGGTGCAGAAGGGTCTGACGGACCCGACGATGGTGCAGGGCGCGGCTATCTTCGGCGCCGGTCTGCTGGTCGGTCTGGTGAACATCGCCGCTTCGATCTATCAGGCAAAGGTCTGCGCCAACGGTATCGCCGCTATCGGCAACGGTCACGACGTGATGGGTAAGACGCTGATCCTCGCGGCTTTCCCCGAGCTGTACGCCATCCTGACGGTGGCCGCCACCTACCTGATCGCAACGCTCGACGGCGTGAATCTCTTCTGACGGGGCGGAACGCCCGTCACCGGAAAGGGAGACCCTGCGGGGCCTCCCTTTTTCGTTGCCGTCCTGCGGTCGGGGCGCTCTCCGAATACGAAGGAACGGTTGTCGTGGGACACCACGACAACCGTTCCTTCGGGGGATATGGGTATTACGGCCGAACCGGCGCTCGTTCCGTGACTACCGTCCTTTGCGGCGCGACGAGGTGCGCACCTTCGGGCCTTTGCCGCGGGGCTCTTCCGTACGGCGCGCCGCGGCCCCGGGCAGCAGCAATTCGAAGTCTAACTGGCGTTTCTGCAGGTCGGCGCGCTTCACGCGGATGCGTACCGGGCTGCCCAGCGTCATGCGGATGCCCGTCGAGCGGCCGATGATTTCGTAAAGCTGCTCGTCGAAGGTGAAGAAGTCGCCCTCGATGTCGCGCAGGAACGACATGCCCTCGATGTGGGTTTCGTCCAGCTCGACGTAGACGCCCCATTCGGTAAGCCCCGAGATGTGTCCCTCGAACTCCTCGCCGATGTGCTCTTTCATAAATTCGACCATCTTGTATTTGATCGACGCGCGTTCCGCCTCGGCGGCCACGACCTCGCGGTCCGAAGCGCGTGCGCAGAGGTCTTCCAGTTCCGTTTTGTCGGCCGGCTTGCCGCCCGCGAGGTAACGCGCCAGCAGGCGGTGGACCATCATGTCGGGGTAGCGGCGGATCGGCGACGTGAAGTGCGTGTAGTAGGGGAACGCCAGACCGTAGTGTCCGATGTTGTCGGTCGTGTAATAGGCTTTGGCCATCGAGCGCACGGCCATCGTCGCCACGGCGTTTTCCTCCGTGGTTCCCTTTATCTGTTTGAAGAGCTTGTTCAGTTCCTTGGCCACGGCGCGGCCCTTCGTAGCCTTGAAGATGTGCCCGAAGCGGAGGATGAACTGCCGGAAGCGGTCGAGTTTCTCCTCGCTCGGGGTGTCGTGCACGCGGTAGACCATCGTGCGCTCCGCCGAGCGGCCGCTCTCGGTCCTGCGTTTGCCGCAGAACTCCGCCACGCGGCGGTTGGCCAGCAGCATGAACTCCTCGATCATCTGGTTCGACTCCTTCTGCTCCTTGAAGTAAACGCCTAACGGTTTGCCGTTCTCGTCGAGGCGGAATTTCACCTCTTCGCGGTCGAACGAGATCGCGCCGTTCCTGAAGCGCTCCTTGCGCAGCGCCTGCGCCAGCCGGTTGAGCGTCAGCACCTCCTCGGCGTAGTCGCCGCGTCCCGTTTCGATGATCTCCTGCGCCTCGGCGTAGGTGAAACGGCGGTCGGAGTGGATCACCGTGCGTCCGAACCACTCTTCGAGGATGTCGAGGTTTTCGTTGAGCGTGAACACCGCCGAGAAGCAGAGGCTCGTCTCGTGGGGGCGCAGCGAACACAGCTCGTTCGAAAGCCGTTCAGGAAGCATCGGCACGGTGCGGTCCACCAGATAGACCGACGTGCCGCGCTCCACGGCCTCGTCGTCGATTACCGAGTGGGGCCGCACGTAATGGGTCACGTCGGCGATATGCACGCCCACTTCCCAGACGCCGTCCTTTATTTTGCGCACCGACAGCGCGTCGTCGAAGTCCTTGGCGTCCGCGGGGTCGACCGTGAAGGTCGTGACACCCCGGAAGTCGCGCCGCTGGGCGATCTCTTTGGCCGTGACGCGGGCGTCGATGGCCTGGGCGGCCTCCTCGATTTCGGGTTCGAAGCGGTAGGGAAGCTCGTATTCCGCCAGGATCGAGTGCATCTCCGTGTCGTTGTTGCCCGCCATGCCCAGCCGCTCGACCAGTTCGCCCACGGGGCTTTTGCTGCCCGGGAGCCAGTCGGCGATGCGCACCACGACCTTCTCGCCGTCGCGCACGTCGGGATAGGTGCGCTTCGAGAGATAAATGTCCATCGGCATGCGGCGCGAGTCGGCCCGTACGAAAATCTGGTGCGCCCCGACTTCGGCCACGCCCACGTAGGGCTTGCGGTTGCGTTCGATGATCCGCGTGATCTCGCCCTCCAGCTGTCCGTTGCGGCCGCGGTGCATCACCACGACCTCGACGCGGTCGCCGTTCAGGGCGTTCGCGGCGTTGCGCTGGTTGACGAAGATGTCGCTCTCCTGCCCTTCGACCTTCACATAGACCGAACCCGAGGGGGCCATGTCGGCCACGCCCTCGTAGTGGGGCAGGTGGGTCTGCATCAGACGGTATTTTTCGCGCGCGCACTCCTCGACGACTCCCTCTTCGAAGAGGCGTCCGAGGATTTCTAACGTTTCGCGGCGGCCCTCTTTCGTGGCGCCTCCGGAAGCCGAAGCCAGGTGCTTCAGCGAGAACTTATTGTTGGGGAATTCCCGGAACATGCTCAATATGATCGAGGTGCGGTCCGTCTTCCGTGCTCCGTTTTCGGAGCGTTGTTTCTGTTTTTTCATCATTTCTTAAAAATTTGCAGGGCTTCGGTCCTCCGTCGGATTTCCGTTGTGCCCGTTTTGCCGCTGTCGCGGCCGGCCTGTGTGCGTTTTGCGGAACAAGGCGTTATTTTTCCAGGAGTTGCAGGGCCAGTTTCCGCATGTAGGCGATGCCCACGCCGATAGCCGCTTCGTCGGGGAAGAATGTCGCCGTGTGCGGGCGTCCGGCCGCAGCGCCCACGCCCAGCCGGTAGAACAGCGACGGGTATTGCTTGCAGTAGAACCCGAAATCCTCGGCCGTGGTGCGCAGGGGCAGCATCTCGACCTTCAGCTTCTCGGCTTTGGCCAGGGCCGTGGCCTGCTTCACGAGGATCTCGTCGTTGACGACGCACGGATAGCCGCGGCCGATCGTCACTTCGGTCTTCACGCCGTGCCGGGCGTCGATGTCCGCGGCGATGATCTCGATGCGGCGGTGGATGATGCCGCGCTCGCGTTCGTCGAACGTGCGCAGCGTTCCCTCCATGTAGATCTCGTCGGGCACGATGTTCGTCGCGCCCCCGGCCTCCACGCGGCCGATCGAGAGCACGCACTCCTCACCGTTGAGCGCGATGAGGCGCGTCAGCAGTTCGGCGCCGGCCGCCACGGGGTCTTTGAGCTGCTTGCGCATGGCGCCGTGCCCGCCCGTGCCGCGGACGCGGAAGCGCAGTTCGTCGCTTGCCGCCATGTACTTTCCGGCCCGGAATCCGAGGGTCCCGACCTCCAGCTGCGGTTCGACGTGTTCGCCGACGACGGCCCGCACGTCGTAGCCCTCGAACGGCTTTTCGGCCAGCACCAGCGAGGCTCCGCCCGGGTTGCACTCCTCGCCCGGCTGGAACAGCCCGAAGAGCGTGCCCCGGAAATCGGGCGCCTCGGCGAAGGTTTTCAGCACGCCGAACAGCACCGCGGCGTGCATGTCGTGGCCGCAGGCGTGCATCACGCCCTCGTTCTGCGATCTCCACTCGCAGTCGTTCCGCTCCGTGACGGGCAGGGCGTCGATGTCGGCGCGCAGCACCGCGGCGCGCCGGTCGCCTTCGGGGGTCTTGCGGCCCTTGATGCGGGCCACGACGCCCGTCGATGCGATCCGGCGGTGTTCGATGCCCAGTTCGTCGAGCTGCTGTTCGATGAACGCCGCCGTGGCGTGTTCCTTGAACGACAGTTCGGGGTGCGCATGCAGGCGGCGGCGGAATTCGACAGGTTCCATTGATTCTCTGTTTTATCGGTTTGGGTCAGAAAACCGCCTTGACGATTTTCTGTATGTTCGTCGTGCGGCTCATCGTGTAGTAGTGCAGCACGGGCACGCCTGCGGCCATCAGTTCGCGGCTTTGGGCGATGGCCCACTCGGTTCCCACTTCGCGCACGCCGTCGGGATGCGCCTTGACTTCGCGTACGAGTTCCTCGGGCAGCTTCACGCCGAACGTTTCGGGCAGTATTTCCAGGTGGCGCAGCGTCGAGAGGGGCTTGATGCCGGGGATGATCGGCACGGTGATCCCCGCTTCGCGGCAGCGGCGCACGAAGTCGAAGTATTTGGCGTTGTCGAAGAACATCTGCGTGATGACATATTCCGCCCCGGCGTCGACCTTGTCGCGCAGGCGGGCGATGTCCGAGGTGATGTCGCGCGCCTCGGCGTGCACCTCGGGATAGCCCGCCACGCCGATCGAGAATTTCGAGTGGTGGCACTCCTCGACCTCGCCGTCGATGAATTTTCCGCGGTTCATGTCGGCGATCTGCCGCACGAGGTCCACGGCGTGGGCGTGGCCCTGCGGATGGGGCATGAAACGCTTTTCGTTCTGCGACTTGTCTCCGCGCAGCGCCAGCACGTTGTGCAGGCCCAGGAAGTCCATGTCGATCAGCGTGTCCTCGATGTCGTATTTCGACAGTCCGCCGCAGATCAGGTGCGGGACCACCTCCACGCCGTAGCGGTTCTGGATGGCCGCCGAGATGCCCACCGTCCCGGGGCGGCGGCGCACGACGTGCCATTCGACGCTGCCGTCCTCGCGCTCGGTCTCCTTGATTCCCTCGCGGTGGAAGGTGATGTTGACGTAAGCCGGGTCGAGGGCCATCAGCGGCTCCACGGCGGCGAATATCTTCTGCATGCCGTCGCCCTTGAGCGGCGGGAGCAGTTCGAACGCGAAGCGGGTGCGCCCGGAGGCGATCGCTTCGTTGATGATCTCTACGACGTTCATACGTTGTTCGGTATAATCTTTTTTACGGTTTCGGCCTCCATTCCGCGGCGGCGTGCGTAGTCGAGCAGCTGTTCGGCGCCGATGGTCCCGACCGAAAAGTAGTCGGCGTCGGAGAACATCAGTCCGCACAGCGCCTCCCCGGGGTCGATCATCCAGTTTTCGGTCAGCCGCATTCCGGTCGTCACCTCGACCGCGAGCAGGTCGAAGACCTCGCGTTTGAGCGAATGGTCGGGCGAGGCCGGGTAGCCGAAGGCCATGCGGCGGCCGCGGTACTGGCCGCGGACTGCCTGCTCGGGGGTGGGCGGCGTGCCTGTTTCGTAGCCCCACATCTCGCGCCGCATGAAGGCGTGCACGGCCTCGGCGAAGGCTTCCGTGAGGCGGTCGGCCAGCAGTTTGGCCATGATGGCCGAATAGTCGTCGCCCCCGGCGCGGAACTTTTCCGCCAGCTCCTTCAGACCGATGCCGGCCGTCAGGGCGAAACAGCCGATCCAGTCGCCGTCCGGTGCGATGAAGTCCGCCAGCGACAGGTTCTCCTCGCCGCGCGTCTGGTTGCGCAGCATCGGGAGGCGTTTTTCGCGCCCTTTCGCGTCCGTCACCAGAATGTCGTCGCCCTCGGAGCGTGCCGGGAAGATGCCTGCGACCCCTTGCAGCGTCAGCAGCCGCTCGTCGCGGATGCGGGCCAGCAGGGCCTGGGCGTCGGCGAAGACCTTGCGCGCCTCGGCGCCCTTTTCGGGATGGTCGAGAATCTCGGGGTAACGCCCCTTGAGTCCCCACGCCGCGAAGAAGAAACTCCAGTCGATGTACGGTTCGGCGTCGGCCACGTCGAAGTCGGGGAAGACCATGCGCCCCGTGTGGAGCGGCACGACGGGTTCGTGCTGCGCCGCGCCGCGCCGCGCCGCGCGCGCTTCGGCGATCGGAATGAGGTCGCGCTCCCGCAGCCGGCGGGCGTACTCCTCGCGCAGGACCTGCTGGTCGGCTTTCACCTTGTCGGCGTAAAGGTCGCCGTCGGGGCCGAGCAGCTGCGCCAGTATCTGGCTGTTGCGGCTGGCGTTCGCGGAGTGGACCGCCACGCCCGAATAAACCGGGGCGATCTTCACCGCCGTGTGGAGGTCCGAGGTCGTCGCGCCGCCGATGATGACCGGAATGCGCAGCCCTCGCCGTTCCAGCTCCTCGCAGACGCGGGCCATTTCGTCGAGCGACGGGGTGATCAGCCCGCTCAGGCAGATGCACTGCGCGCCCCACGCCACCGCCTCCTCGACGATGCGTTCCGGCTCGACCATCACGCCCAGGTCCCGGATTTCGTAACCGTTGCAGGCCATCACGACCGCCACGATGTTCTTGCCGATGTCGTGCACGTCGCCTTTCACGGTGGCGATCAGCACTTTCCCCGAATTATGCGCATTCGCGGCCGACCCCTGTTCGATATAGGGCGTCAGCGCCGCCACCGCGCGTTTCATCACGCGGGCGGTCTTCACCACTTGCGGCAGGAACATCTTGCCCTCGCCGAACAGCGTGCCGACCTGCTCCATGGCAGGCATCAGCAGCGTGTCGATCACGGCCATCGGGCTTCCCAGCGCCTCGTAACCCTCCAGCGCATCCTGCTCCACGTAGTCGGCCACGCCCTTGAGCATCGCATGGGCGATACGCTCTCCGAGCGTCCCCGCACGCCATGCGTCGGGGGCCTGCGGCTGCGCCCGGGCCGTCTGCTGCACCCCGTGGGCATACTCCGCGAGCCGCTCCGCGGCGTCGGCCCGGCGGCAGAGGATCACGTCCTCGACGCGGCAGAGCAGTTCGGGTTCGATCTGGCTGTACACTTTGAGCATCTGCGGGTTGACGATGCCCATGTCCATTCCGGCCCGGATGGCGTGGTAGAGGAACGCCGAGTGCATCGCCTCGCGCACCGTGTTGTTGCCGCGGAAGGCGAACGAAAGGTTCGACACGCCGCCCGAGACCTTCGCATGGGGAAGGTGCTCCTTGATCCAGCGCGTCGCGTCGATGAACGCCTTGGCGTAGCCGTCGTGCTCCGCAATGCCCGTTGCGACGGCCAGCACGTTGGGGTCGAAAATGATGTCTTCGGGCGGAAATCCGTTGTCCGTCAATAGCTTGTATGCCCTCTCCGCAACCTCTGCTTTACGTTCGAAGGTGTCGGCCTGGCCCCGCTCGTCGAAGAGCATCACCACGGCCGAAGCGCCGAAGCGGTGGATCTCCGCGGCCCGGCGCAGGAATTCCGCTTCGCCCTCCTTGAGCGAGATGGAGTTGACCACCGACTTACCCTGCGTCACTTCAAGTCCCGCTTGAAGTACCTCCCATTTCGACGAGTCGATCATCACCGGCACGCGGGCGATCTCCGGCTCCGAGGCCATCAGGTTGAGGAACGTGCGCATCGCCTTGGGACCGTCGATCAGCCCGTCGTCCATGCAGACGTCGACGATCTGCGCCCCGGCGTCGACCTGTGCGCGGGCCACCGAGAGCGCCTCTTCGTAGTTGGCTTCGCGGATCAGCCTTGCGAAACGGGCCGATCCGGCGACGTTCGTGCGTTCGCCGACGTTGATGAAGTTGGCTTCGGGGACGATCCGCAGCGGCTCCAGACCGCTCAAGGTCGTGATGTGCTTCGGCGCGGGAACGGGCCGCGGGGCGTAGTCTCCGGATATTTTCGACAATTCGAATATGTGGGCGGGCGTCGTGCCGCAGCAGCCGCCCACGATGTTCACCAGTCCGCGACGCATATACTCGCCGACATCCCCGGCGAACATTTCGGGCGTCTCGTCGTAACCGCCCATCACGTTGGGAAGCCCTGCGTTCGGGTGCGCCGAGATGCGCGTTCCGGCCACTGCCGCCAGCCGTTCGAGGTAGGGCAGCAGCTGCTTGGCCCCGTAGGCGCAATTCAGTCCGACCGACAGCAGGTTCGCATGCGACACCGAGACGGCGAAGGCCTCGACGGTCTGCCCCGAGAGGGTGCGGCCGCTGGCGTCGGCGAGCGTTCCGGAGACCATCACGGGGATCGCGCGGCCCAGCCGCTCGCAGAGCGTGTCGATGGCCCAGAGGGCCGCCTTGGCGTTGAGCGTGTCGAAAACGGTCTCCACCAGCAGGATGTCCGCCCCGCCGTCCACCAGTCCCCGCACCTGATCCGTATACGCTGCGACCAGTTGTGCGAAGGTCACCTCGCGGGCCGCGGGATTCTGTACGTCGGCCGACATCGAGGCCGTGCGGTTCGTGGGACCCACCGATCCCGCCACGAAACGCGGCTTCTGCGGGTTGCGGGCCGTGAACTCGTCGGCCGCGCTGCGTGCGATTCCGGCTGCGGCCTTCGAAATCTCGTAAGCGCACTCTTCGAGCCGGTAGTCGGCCAGCGACACGGCGTTGGCGTTGAACGAGTCGGTTTCGATGATGTCGGCTCCCGCCCGCAGGTATTTTTCGTGAATCTCGCGCACCACGTCCGGGCGGGTCAGCGCGAGCAGGTCGTTGCAGCCCTTGAGCTGCACCGGCCAGCCGGCGAACCGCCGGCCGCGGTAGTCCTCCTCTTGCAGTCCGTAGCCCTGCACCATCGTGCCGAAGCCTCCGTCGAGCAGCAGGATGCGGCGCTCCAGTTGGTCGTATAGCGTTGTCGTCATTTATTTTTCGGTAATTTCTATTTCGTAGAGTTTCGGCCAGTTTTTGCCCGTCACGAAGATGCGGTCCCCCTCGGCGTCATAGGCGATGCCGTTCAGCACGTCGGTCGTCGCGGTCATTTCCGTTTCGGGCAGCAGCCCCGCGAGGTCGACGACGCCCTCGACGACGCCCGTCGCGGGGTCGATGACGACGATCTGGTCGGTGGTGTAGACGTTGGCCCATATTTTGTTGCCGATCCACTCCAGTTCGTTGAGGTATTCGACCGGCGCGCCCTTGTAGGTCACCGTCACGCGCTTTTCGCGGCGGAACGTCGCGGGATCGACCGTGTGGATCGTGGCCGTGCCGTCCGACATGTAGAGCTTCTCGCCGTCGGTCGTGAGGCCCCAGCCTTCGCCCGGATAGCGGAAGTCGCGGATCTTTTGCAGTTTCCCGTTCTCCAGCGAATATACGTGCGCGGTGTTGGACTGCCAGGTCAGCTGGTAGAGCTTCCCGCCGAGCAGGGTGATTCCTTCGCCGAACTCCGAACGGGGCAGGCGCACCATGACCTCGGTTTTCCCCGTCGCGAGGTCGGTCTTCCGAACGACCGATTCGCCGTGCTGGCCCGTGCCTTCCCACATCGTCCCGTCGACGTATTGCAGCCCCTGGGTGTAGGCGCCGGTCGAGTGGGGGTAGGTCGCCGCGATGCGGTAGGTGTACGTTTTCGGCTCGGCCTGCACGGCCGCCGCGGCCTGCGCCTTTGCGCCGGGGCGTTTGGCGCGCGCCGCCGGACCGCCGCATGCGCCCAGCAGCAGGATGGAAAACAGGAATATCGGGGTCGTTTTCATTGTTTCGGAACAAAATAGCTCACAAAGATACGAAAAAGTCGGATGGGATCAAAACGGAATTGCGTGCGGTTCGGTAAAACCTTTCGGCTGGCAAAAGGGGCGTTGCGACTCCAAAGGCTGCGGAAAAGCCGGATGGGATCAAAACGGAATTGCGCACGGCTCGGTAGAACCTTCCCCGGCAAGCGGGGGGCGTTGCGGCCCCAAAGGTACGAAAAACAAACCGTATATCATAATTTGACCGTATTATTACGGGTAATGTCTTGTCGGAAATGGAATAATTTCGTATCTTTGCCTCCCGATTCTGAACGGAAATACGAAGAATAACAAATATAATTCATTCATTATGAACATTGTAAGAGAACAACGCGGCGAGAATAACTCGCTGATCCGCGTGACTGTCGGCGAGGCGGATTACGGGCAGGAGGTCGAAAAGTCCCTGCGCGAGTACAAGCGCAAGGCCAACATTCCCGGATTCCGTCCGGGCATGGTCCCCATGGGCATCGTCAAGAAGATGTACGGCAAGGGCGTCCTGGCCGAGCAGTCCTACCGTCAGGCTTCGAACGCCGTTTTCGAATATCTCCAGAAGGAGGGCATCGACTATCTGGGCGACGTGATTCCCGCGGAGGAGCAGGGCGACTTCGATTTCGACAACGCCACCGAGTTCGAATTCGTGTTCGAGATCGGCGAGGCTCCCGAGATCAAGCTGGAGCTTTCCGACAAGGATAAGCTGACCTACAACAAGATCAAGGTCGACAAGAAGATGCACGACGACTACCGTTCGAACTACCTGCGCCGCTTCGGCCGCCTGGTGGACGCCGAGAAGGTGACTTCGGACGAGGCGCTGTCGGTGACGCTCGACAACGGCGAGATGAACGTTGCGGACGCTTACGTGGGTCTGATCTCGATGGACGAGGCCGACCGCAAGCCTTTCATCGGCAAGAAGGTCGGCGACAAGATGAAGGTGAATATCAACGAACTCTATAAAAATCCCGCTCAGCGCGCCGCCTGCCTGCAGGTCAAGGAGAACGAACTGGAGGGCGTCAACCCCGAATTCGAACTGGAGATCACCAAAATCCGCAAGTTCGCCGAGCCGGAGCTGAACGAGGAGTTCTTCAAGATGGCTTTCCCGCAGGGCGGCGTCACGGACGAAGCCGGGCTGGACAAGTTCATCGACGCGCAGATCGAGGCCGAACTGCGCCGCGAGAGCGACTACCTCTTCACGTTGCAGGTGCGCGACTATCTCGTGAAGAAGGCCGACCTGAAGATGCCCGCGGCGTTCCTCAAGCGTTGGCTCTACACGATCAACGAGGGCAAGTTCTCGATGGAGGACATCGAGAAGGATTTCGACCAGTTCCTGAAGATGTTCACCTGGAACTACCTCCAGAAGCACTTCATCAAGACCGACGGCATCTCCGTTTCGAAGGAGGAGGCGCTCTCCGAAGCCAAGGCGCTGGCCGCCTCGCAGTTTGCACAGTACGGCATGCCCTCGGCGCCGGACGACATGCTGGAGGGTTACGCCGAGAAGATTCTCGCCGACAAGGATCAGGGCCAGAAGATTTACGAGAAGCTCTATGAGGTGAAGGTCGTCGAGGATGTCAAATCGAAGGTCAAGGTAACTGAAAAAGCCGTATCTGCGGACGATTTCGCTAAATTGGCGAAGGAACTTTAAGTTTCGCGGAATTTTATCTATCTTTGGACTTTGCAGGCGTGATGTTTGCAAAGTCCTTTTGTTTGTTTCAGCGCCTTTTCCGGTGGCGGCCGAAAGAACCGGATATATGGAAATTCTCCCTGTGCAAAGGGAGGTTCAGCGGGATTTTAATTATGGAATGCGGTGCGCGGAAGCGCCGTAATATGAGTCCGACGAGTTCCATGAGCGAAAATCCCGACATGCTTTGTAAAACCTGAATTCGCCGGGCTCGCTTTTGATATGTCAGAATTTGAAAAATACGCACGGAACCATTGCGGCATCAGTTCGCTGAAACTGCATGACTTCCAGTCGGTCAGCGCATCGTATGTGTCGCCGACGATCATCGAGGAGCGCCAGTTGAACATCGCTACGATGGACGTCTTCTCGCGCCTGATGATGGACCGCATCATCTTCCTCGGCGCGCCGATCTACGACGACGCGGCCAATATCATCCAGGCCCAGCTGCTGTTCCTCGAATCGGTCGATCCCGAGAAGGACATTCAGATCTACATCAACTCGCCCGGCGGGTCGGTTTCGGCCGGACTGGGCATTTACGACACCATGCAGCTGGTGAACTCCGACGTGGCGACCATCTGCACGGGGCTTGCCGCCTCGATGGGCGCCGTGCTGCTCACGGCGGGCGCCAAGGGCAAGCGTTCGGCGCTCCCGCATTCGCGGGTGATGATCCACCAGCCGCTGGGCGGCGCGCAGGGTCAGGCCTCGGACATCGAGATCACGGCGCGCGAGATTCTGAAAACCAAGCGCGAGCTGTACGAAATCCTCTCGGTCCACTCGGGCGTCCCGGTCAAGAAGATCGAGAAGGACGCCGACCGCGACTACTGGCTGTCGGCCCGCGAGGCGAAGGATTACGGACTGATCGACGAGGTGCTTTCCAAACGAGACAAGTAAACCGCATGGCACAGAATAAGAACAACAACAAGAACGGCGGCGACTGCTGCTCGTTCTGCGGCGCCAAGCGCACGGACGTGGAGATCATGTTCCAGGGTTCGGACGGCGCGAATATCTGTAACAAATGTATCGAGAACGGCTATAAGATCATCGTCGACAACGACATCGCCTCCGAACGGGGACGGCGTCCGGCGGCGGCTCCGCTCAAGATGGAGGAACTGCTCAAGCCGGCGCAGATCAAGGAGTTCCTCGACCAGTATGTCATCGGGCAGGATGCCGCCAAGCGGTATATGTCCGTGGCGGTCTACAACCACTACAAGCGGCTGCTGTACGCCCCGAAGGAGGACGAGGTCGAGATCGACAAGTCGAACATCGTGCTGGTCGGTCCGACGGGCACGGGCAAGACGCTGATGGCCCGCACGATCGCCAAGCTGCTGAAAGTGCCGTTCACGATCGTCGACGCGACCGTTCTGACCGAGGCGGGATATGTGGGCGAGGATGTCGAGAGCATTCTCTCGCGGCTGTTGCAGGTCGCCGACTACAACGTCGAGCAGGCCGAGCGCGGCATCGTCTTCATCGACGAGATCGACAAGATCGCGCGCAAGGGCGACAACCCCTCCATCACGCGCGACGTTTCGGGCGAGGGCGTGCAGCAGGCCCTGCTGAAAATCCTCGAAGGAACGGTGGTCAACGTGCCTCCCCAGGGCGGCCGCAAGCACCCCGAGCAGAAATTCATCCAGGTCGACACGCGCAACATCCTCTTCATCTGCGGCGGTGCGTTCGACGGCATCGAGAAGAAGATCGCCCAGCGGCTGAACACCCGCGCGATGGGTTACGGGCGGCTGAACGCAGATCCCATCGACCGCTCGAACCTGATGCAGTACGTCACGCCGCAGGACCTCAAGTCGTTCGGACTGATTCCCGAACTGGTGGGACGTCTCCCGGTGCTGACCTACATGCAGCCGCTGGAGCGCGCGGCCCTGCGTTCGATCCTCACCGAGCCGAAGAACGCCATCGTCAAGCAGTACAAGCGTCTGTTCGAACTCGACGGCGTGAAACTCGCCTTCGACGACGACGCGCTGGACTACATCGTCGACAAGGCCGTCGAGTTCAAGCTCGGCGCGCGCGGCCTGCGCTCGATCTGCGAGGCGATTATGATGGACACGATGTTCGACATCCCCTCGACCGATGCCCGAAAGTTCACCGTTACTTTGCCTTATGCAAAGAAAAAGATAGAAAAGGCAAATATTTTGGAACTTAAACAAGTCGGCTAATTTCTTTTTGGCTATCTTTGCCGGAAATAAACAGCTAAAACGCATAAAATACTAACTCCATGTCTACAACGAATTCAAAACTTACGCGCGTTGCCGATAATATCCGCATCCTTTCGGCCGCGATGGTCGAGAAGGCCAAGTCGGGGCATCCCGGCGGCGCTATGGGCGGCGCGGATTTCATCACGGTGCTCTTCACCGAGTTCCTGCGTTACGACCCCGATAATATGGCGTATCCCTACCGCGACCGTTTCTTCCTCGATCCGGGCCACATGTCGCCGATGCTCTATGCGACGCTCTCGCTGGCCGGGCACTATTCGACCGAAGATCTGCAATCGCTGCGCCAGTGGGGCAGCGTGACGCCGGGGCACCCGGAGGTGGACGTGATGCGCGGCGTGGAGAATACGTCGGGACCGTTGGGACAGGGCCACGCCATGGCGCTGGGAGCCGCCATTGCGGAACGCTTCATGGCCGCCCGTTTCGGCGAGTGGATGGCGCACAAGACCTATGCCTATATTTCGGACGGCGCCGTCGAGGAGGAGATTTCGCAGGGCGTGGGCCGCATCGCCGGCCATCTGGGCCTGTCGAACTTCGTGATGTACTACGATTCGAACAACATTCAGCTCTCGACGAAGGTCGACGAGGTGATGACCGAGAACGTGGCCATGAAGTACGAGGCGTGGGGCTGGAACGTGTTGTCGATCGACGGGCATAACATCAATGAGATCCGCGAGGCGCTGGTCGCCGCCGAGAGCGAGACCGAGCGTCCGACGCTCATCATCGGCCATACCGTCATGGGCAAGGGCGCCAAAGGCCCCGCCGGAGAGAGTTTCGAAAACAAAGTCTCGACCCACGGCCAGCCGCTGACGGCCGCCGGGGCCGATTTCGCCGCTACGGTGAAGAACCTGGGCGGCGATGCGGAGAATCCGTTCGCCGTCTTCGCGGAGAGCCGCGAGGTCTTCGCCGAACGTCGCGAGGCGTTGAAGGAGTGGGCCGCGAAGCAGGCCGCCGTCGAGAAGTCGTGGCGCGCGGAGCATAAGGATCTGGCGCGCAAACTCGACGATTTCCTTTCGGGCAAACTTCCCGAAATCGACTACAAGTCCATCGAGATGAAGGCCGACGTGGCTACGCGCGCCGCATCGGCGACGGTGCTGGGCGTCTTCGCCGAGAAGATCGACAACATGATCGTGGCTTCGGCCGACCTGTCGAATTCGGACAAGACCGACGGTTACCTGAAGAAGACCAAGGCGTTCACGAAGGGCGATTTCAGTGGGAAATTCTTCCAGGCGGGCGTCTCGGAGCTGACGATGGCCTGCGTTGCGAACGGCATGGCGCTGCACGGCGGCGTGATCCCCGTCTGCGGCACGTTCTTCGTCTTCTCCGATTATATGAAGCCCGCCGTGCGCCTCTCGGCGCTGATGCGCCTGCATGTGGTCTACGTCTGGACGCACGACTCGTTCCGCGTGGGCGAGGACGGCCCGACGCACCAGCCCGTGGAGCACGAGGCGCAGATCCGCCTGATGGAGCACCTGCGCAACCACCACGACGAGCGTTCGATGCTCGTGCTGCGTCCGGCCGACGGCGATGAGACCGTCATGGCGTGGAAACTGGCCGTCGAGGAGCACCGCCCCGTGGCGCTCGTGCTGTCGCGCCAGAACATCAAGACCCTGCCGACGCTGGGCGCCATCCGCCGCGAGGAGGCTGCGCAGGTCGCCAAGGGCGGTTATGTGGTGATGGATGCCGCCAAACCCGCCGCGGTGCTGATCGCCACGGGTTCGGAGGTCGCAACGCTGGTCGAAGGCGCCGAACTGCTGGCCGCCGAGGGCATTCCGGTCCGCGTGGTGAACGTCCCGAGCGAGGGACTGTTCCGCGACCAGCCCCGTTCGTACCAGGAGAGCGTGCTGCCTGCGGGCGTTGCGCGCTACGGCATGACTTCGGGTCTTCCGGTCAATCTCCGGGGACTGGTGGGCGAGAACGGCGTGATCCACGGTCTCGACCATTTCGGCTGGTCGGCTCCCTACAAGGTGCTCGACGAGAAGTTCGGCTACAACGGGGCAACCGTTGCCGCCGAAGTGAAGAAGATGCTCGGGAAATAGCGGAGACCGTCCGGGTTCGGCGGCAACGATTTTCGAGTTGCCGCCGAAGTGACCTATATATAAAATGTGCAGGAGCCACCGCCCGACGCGGTGGCTTTTGTTTTGCAGATTCCGAAATTATGCCTATCTTTGCAATCCCGTCTGTCAAGCGGGGAAATGTGGAAAGATTTGACTGATTGCAAACCACAATAAAAAATCGCTAAAACAGCACATTTTTTATTTTCAACAGCCAATTTTTCCCATTTTATACGTTTAACCATTAAAAATGTATGAAAATGGGCTTTTTATTTACATCGGAATCGGTGTCCGAAGGACATCCTGACAAGGTTTCGGATCAGATTTCCGACGCAATCCTCGACGAATTCCTGCGCCGCGACGCCAACTCGAAAGTCGCCTGCGAAACCCTTTGCACCACGGGACTCGTGGTCGTGGCGGGTGAAGTGCGCTCGGAGGCGTATGTCGACGTGCAGGGCGTGGCGCGCCGCGTGATCAACCGCATCGGCTACACCCGGAGCGACTATCAGTTCGACGGCAACTCGTGCGGCATTCTGTCGGCCATTCACGAACAGTCGTCGGACATCAACCAGGGCGTCGTGCGCGAAGCCGAGGAGGAGCAGGGCGCCGGCGACCAGGGCATCATGTTCGGCTACGCCTGCAACGAGACCCGCGAGATGATGCCCGCGACGCTGATCCTGTCGCACGTGATCCTCAAGGAGCTGGCCGTCATCCGCCGCGAAGACGAGGTGATGACCTATCTGCGTCCCGACTCGAAGTCGCAGGTCACGATCGAGTACGACGAGACGACGAACAAGCCGCTGCGCGTGCATACGATCGTCGTCTCGACGCAGCACGACGAGTTCATCCTCCCGGGCGAGGGCCGCAGCGAGAAGGAGGCGGAAAAACAGATGCAGGACAAAATCCGCGAGGACGTGCGCACGATTCTCATTCCGCGGGTCAAGGCGCGTCTGGAGCGCGCCGGCGACCAGCTGGCCGCACTGATCGGCGACGACTACATCCTGCACGTGAACCCCACGGGCAAGTTCGTGATCGGAGGGCCTCACGGAGACACGGGACTTACGGGCCGCAAGATCATCGTCGACACCTACGGCGGCCGCGGCGCGCACGGCGGCGGCGCCTTTTCGGGCAAGGACTCGTCCAAAGTGGACCGTTCGGCGGCCTATGCTGCGCGCCACATCGCCAAGAACCTCGTGGCGGCGGGCGTCGCCGACCAGATTCTGGTCGAGTTGAGCTACGCCATCGGCATCGCGCAGCCGCTGTCGATCTACGTCGATACCTACAATTCACCCCGTCCCGCGGCGTTGGCCGGCATGACCGACGGCGAGATCGCCCGCCGCATCGGGAAGCTCTTCGACCTGCGTCCCGCGGCCATCGTGAAGCGTTTCGGCCTGAAAAACCCGATCTTCGAGGCGACGGCCTCCTACGGGCATTTCGGCAATCGTCCTTACACGAAGGTGGAGAAGGTCTGGGAAAACGGCGTCGAGACCGAGCGCGAAATCGAGTTCTTCGGCTGGGAGAAACTTGATGCCGTGGAGCAGATCAAGCGGGAGTTCGGCCTTTAGCGTCCGGATACGCTGAAAAATCGGGGCGTCCGCGCAGGATGTCCCGATTTTTGTGCGAAAAGGACATACTAACCGGACGTTATTGTGCGTTTGTCCTTCGAAATTGAAATTTAAACGTACAGCTTATGTAATGAAGTTGCCTCTGATTAATAGAACCAAAACATTTAATTCATTATGAAAAAGGCATTTTTGATTTTAGGACTCGTAGCCGTGTCGGCCGCAGCCGGCGGACTTACGGCTTGGACGGTTTCCGCGGACCGCGGAGGTTCCGTCGCATACATCGAGCGCGAGGTGGAACGTACGCCCGCGCTGGGAACCCAGTTTACGTCTTACCAGGCCGAGCAGTATCCCGACCTCACCTACGCCGCCGAGAATGCGGTGAAGGCCGTCGTGAACATCGAGGCCATCCAGCAGGTCGAGATGCCCCAGCGCCGGGGCTACGATCCGTTTCTGGAGTTCTTCGGAATCCCGCAGGATTATGGCCGCGGCGACGGAGGTCCGCAGTACCGCGAGCAGCGGGCCGGCGGTTCGGGCGTGATTATTTCGGAGGACGGCTATATCGTGACGAACAACCACGTCGTGGACGGGGCTTCGAAACTCAAGGTGAAGCTCAACGACGGGCGTTCGTTCGACGCCAAACTCATCGGCAAGGATTCGGCGACGGACCTCGCGCTGCTGAAGGTCGAGGCCAAGGGGCTGCCTGCGCTGGCTTTCGGATCGTCCGATGCGCTGCGTCTGGGCGAATGGGTGCTGGCGATCGGTTCGCCGTTCGACTTGCAGTCGACCATCACGGCCGGCATCGTGAGCGCCAAGGCGCGGCAGCTGGGAGCCATTCCCAACGATTTCAGGATCGAGTCGTTCATCCAGACCGACGCGGCGGTGAACCCCGGCAACTCGGGCGGTGCGCTGGTCAACACCCACGGCGAGCTGGTGGGCATCAACACGCTGATCAAGTCGCAGACGGGAAGCTACGTGGGCTATTCGTTCGCCATTCCCGAGTCGATCGTCCGCAAGGTGGTGGTCGATCTGAAGGAGTTCGGCGTCGTGCAGCGCGCCCTGCTGGGCGTACAGTTCCGCGTCGTGGATCAGGATTTCCTCGATACGGAGGGTAAAGAGTTGGGCATCAAGGATCTGGGCGGCGCCTACGTGGCCGCAGTTGTCGAGGGCGGAGCCGCTTCGGAGGCCGGAATCCGCAAGGGAGACGTGATTCTGGACATTGATGGCGTGAAAATTGTTGAGCCTTCGACGCTTCAGGAGCAGATCGCCAAACGCCGACCCAACGATACGGTTAAATTATCCGTAAAAAGAGACGGAAAGGTGAAACAATTTGACGTTACTTTGCGTAATAAAGCAGGTAAAACGGAATTGGTTACCAAGGAGGACGTCGATGTTGTCGATGCGCTCGGAGGTAAGTTCGCCGATGCGGGCGCCAAACTGTGCCGCGAACTTGACATCAAGGGCGGCGTGCAGGTGGTCGGCATCAAGGCCGACGGAATTCTGGCCCGCGCCCGTGTTAAACAGGGATTTGTGATCACTCACATCAACGACCGCCCGGTCTATTCGCTCGGCGACATGCAGCGGATGACGGAGAAGGTCCGTTCGATCGACGGCGTTTATCCCAACGGCCGTTCGGCAAGCTACACGCTGGTGGAGTAAATCGCAGCCCGGGCGGGTTTATGGATTGCAGTATTATTAGGATAGTTAGAAAAAAATATGCGTCAATTAAAGATTACAAAGTCCATCACCAACCGCGAAAGCGCCTCGCTGGACAAGTACTTGCAGGAAATCGGCAAGGAGGAGCTTATCACGGTCGAGGAGGAGGTGGAACTCGCCCAGCGAATTAAAAAAGGAGACCAGGAAGCGCTTGAGAAGCTCACCAAAGCCAACCTGCGTTTCGTGGTGTCCGTCGCCAAACAATACCAGAATCAGGGATTGAGCCTCCCGGACCTGATCAACGAGGGCAACCTCGGGCTGATCAAGGCCGCCGAGAAGTTCGACGAGACCCGCGGTTTCAAGTTCATCTCCTATGCCGTGTGGTGGATTCGTCAGTCGATTCTCCAGGCTTTGGCCGAGCAGTCGCGCATCGTGCGTCTGCCGCTCAACCAGGTGGGTTCGCTGAACAAGATCAACAAGGCGTTCGCACGCTTCGAGCAGGAGCACGAGCGCACGCCGTCGCCCGAAGAGCTGGCTACGGAACTGGAACTCCCGAAGGAGAAGGTCACCGACACGCTGCGTGTCGCCGGCCGCCACGTATCGGTCGACGCTCCGTTCGCCGACGGCGAGGACAACTCGCTGCTGGATGTGCTGGTGAATCCCGATTCGCCCAACGCCGACCGCGGGCTGATCAACGAGTCGCTGTCGACCGAGGTGGACCGTGCGCTGGAGACTCTCACGGAGCGTGAGCGCGACATTATCAAGTACTTCTTCGGCATCGGAACCTCGGAGATGACTCTCGAGGAGATCGGCGAGAAGTTCGACCTGACGCGCGAGCGCGTGCGTCAGATCAAGGAGAAGGCGATTCGCCGCCTCCGGCATTCGTCGCGGTCGAAACTCCTGAAATCCTATCTGGGATAAAGTTTATGGGATTAGAAAACCGGTCGTGTTGTATACACGACCGGTTTTTTGGTGTCTAATCTTCGTTGATCGGTTGTGGCTTGCCGTTGCGCAGGAAACTTTTCAGGTCGGGTAGTGTGACGTAGCCGTACGACGTTCCCGAAATGTAGAGCGTATCGCCGCAAATGCGTAGGGGCGTGGTCTCTGGATCGAATGGGCTCCAGAAACCGAGCGTTTGCGAACTTTTTCGTCCCCGACTGGCTTGGATGTAATTGTCGCCTTCGACCGAGAGAACGTGGATCGAAGTCTTTTCCAGTTGTGTAATGAGCGCTTTGCCCGATGCTTCGGCCCGTTTGTACTCCTTCAGGATTGCCGCGCTGTTGCCGGCGGTAAAGAGCAGGTAGGCAGCAAATGCCGTCGAGAGGATTTTATTGCTTGTTTTCATGACTTTTCCGTTTTAAATAGTTGTTGTGGAGAGTCTGCAGGTCGTTCATGTCAATGCCCAGTTCGTCCATGCGGGCGAACATGGTGTGCAGTTCGACCCGAATGAATTCGTGTCGCTGGGCTTCGAGTGTCCGAGCCTGCGAGCCTTCGGCGACGAAGAATCCCATGCCGCGGCGGATAAGGATCAGTCCGTCGCTTCCGAGTTTATCGTACGCCCGCATCACCGTGTTGGGGTTGACTTGTAGTGTCACGGCGAGTTCGCGTATCGAGGGGATGCGCTCCCGCTCGGGCCAACGGCCGGAGACGATGGCGCGGCAGGCGTGGTCGTAGATCTGGAGCCAGATCGGCTGGTTGTCGTTGAATTGCATGGCCGGATTATTTGAGAGTTTTTTCCCGGAGCTTGAAATATCCGGTCACCCAGCTTACGAGAGTCCAGTATCCGAAGATCATCGTGTAGGCGCCGTATTCCGGGAGTTGCTTCCGGAGCGGAAAAGAGAGCCTTGCGGTGTCGGAGTGTATGTTGACAGTGAATTCGGAAAAGGGAATGCGGACGAATAATCCGTCTGATGGCATCAGTACCCAGTAGTAGATGATGAAGAATAGGATGAAAGCTCCGGCGAGCAGCAGGAATATTTTCATCGGGTATTCCTTGCCCCAGCAACAGGCCAGCAGCAGCCCGGCCTGCACCGTGAAGATCGTCAGCCATGTAGGATAGATCATGATTCGGATGATGTTGCCGTCGGGGATGTCTGCCGCGGCTGTGACAGGCCACAAGACGAGGCTGAAAAGCAGGGTGGCGATAACCGTTGTGTTGAACCAGATGAAGAGGTATTTCTCCGCCGCCGTGACAGGCAGCGTGTAGGAGCGTACCATCGGCAGCCGCTTGTAGAGGTTACGGCAGCTCAAGCGGGTGACGTAATACATGAATCCCAACATCGTGAAGCAGGCGGTTACGCGGAATTCCCCCGGATCACTGCGCCATGATCCGTAAAACCACGCGAAGACAGAGAGCAGAATCAGAATTGCCAGCAGGCCGTAGCCGTAGTAGCGGGCATTTTCAACGTAATGTTTGCGTGCATATAATACAGTGCGCCGAAAAGAGATGGAGTTATTCATGATTGGTGGGATTTGTGTGAAGAATCGAGGGAATGGTCATGCGGTCGTGGGTGGTGGCTGCGAAGATCAGTTCGAGGTCCGGACGGCTTTCCCGGCCGGTCGTATTGAGGGCGATGCCCTCTTCGCCCGAGAACGAGGGGGTGCTGTAAATCGCTTTCGCGTCTGCGGGCAACGGCCCAAACGTGAGGCGGTGCGACAATTCTTCCGTGGTTGCGGCGAGCACAAGGCCCTGTTCGTCGAGGATGACGATTTTGTCGATCAGGTTCTCGACTTCGCGGACTTGATGGGTCGAGATCACGATGGTGCGTTTCTCGTCGGCGTAGGCCGCCAACAGGCTGCGTAGGATTGTTTTCGACGGGATGTCCAGACCGTTGGTCGGTTCGTCGAGTAGCAGGAACTGTGGATTGCAGGCGAGTGCGAAGGCGATGTAGCCTTTTTTGCGCTGGCCCATGGACATGTCGTGGGGATTTTGTGACGGATCGATTTCGAGTGCTTCGCAATGACTTTCGAACATTTCTGCTGAATAACCGGGGTAGAAGACACCTGTGTGTGAGGCAAAACGGCGGAGTGGAATATTCGGCAGGCTCAGTTCTTCCGGGATCAGCATCAGCCTGGACAGAAAATCCACGCTCCGCTGCCGCGGGGTGAATCCATCGACGGCAATGTGCCCTGTATCGGGTTCGAGCAGTCCGCAGATAAGTTGCAGCAGCGTGCTTTTGCCAGTGCCGTTGCGTCCCAGCAGGCCGTGGATGTGCCCTTCGCCGAACGTCAGCGAGAGATCTGCGAAAACCTTCCGGCGACGGTTGTAACCGAAAGAAACGTTTTGAAAAGCAATCATGGCTGTTATTGTTTTTGTGTATTAGTGTAGTAGTACACTACAAATATAG
>ENA-UPWM01000069-UPWM01000069.1-human-gut-metagenome-genome-assembly--contig:-NODE-69-length-29983-cov-13.912727_pt1 | contig 29983 bp, 19 predicted proteins | sample MGYA00250051_ERZ773379 | MGnify/ENA primary metagenome ERZ773379 (study PRJEB29103, sample SAMN06112020) | human gut metagenome | biome: human gut; feature: ankylosing spondylitis patient; material...
ATACTCCTTGAAAGACAACGGAAGCATCGCAATCGATCCTACCATGTAGAGTTTTTGTCGCATTTCTTCCCCAACGCCTTTCTCCTATACTCCCCCCTCCGAAAAAGCTGACGAGATAAATCCTGTTTTTAAACTACCCACTCGTCCCATGAGTACTCCCGACACGGTGGGAGAGGTTAAATCCTTCTTCTCCCCTGCCGCGTCCCGTAGTATTGCGGAGGGTGGCGTTAGTCATATAGGGGAGGTGGCACACATAGTGATGGAAGGGTTAAAAATGTCGAGAACAGACCTCTTACCCTCAAAATTTCAAATCGACCCCGAACATGAAATTGATGCCTTGTGCCGGCATACCGTAAAGAATATCGTATTTCCGGTTCAGCACATTGTCGGTAAGTCCGTAAAGCGAAAACCAAGAAGTGAAAGCATACGAGGCTTTCAAGTGAACGAGATGTATATCGGAGAGCTTTCCGAGATTTGAATACTCCCGACCCGCAGCAAACTCATATCCGGCTTCGAGCGTGAACGGGCGAACAGGCATATAACGGATATTCGCTCCTCCTTCCCACTGCGGACGGTTATACGAAATCGTCTCCCCCCCATCGGCGGTCTTCCATCGGTGATACCCGACCTTCGCCGAAGCCTCCAATTTCGTACCGTAACGATAAGATACATCAAGCTCTGCTTTCAAAGCATTGGCATCGATACCCCAAAAACGCGACACACCTGTAAACTTTCCGTCCAAATCTTCGGGTAAAAGGAACAACGCCTTTTTACAAATTTCATAACCGCCCGAAAGCCCTACGGAAAATCCGGGCAATGCGTTAATACGTATTCCCAATGAGGCATCCAACGGCACATACGTATTATCTACCTGTGCCGACGGATTGAAGTAGAGCGTATAGGCCGAAACACTTCGCCACGTATTCAGTTTCTTCCCGCCCGTAAAAGCCGTATAAAACTGTACATCGGGAACTATCGTCCAATCGAATCGCACATCGGGAGAGAATCGCAAAATAGTTCCGTTGTTGAAAGAAACATCGGCCTTGACACCGACCGCAAAAGCCACGTGTTCATTCCGCCAGTCATACCGGGGATTCAATGAAATCATACCGTAATTCGCTGCCGACTGTAACCGGCTGTAACCCACATAATCGAAAGAACCGTCCAAAGAAATAGAGCTACGTCTGTCGATCGGCGCAGACAATGTAAAGTCAGCATTTACTAAATTCTCGGCAGCCCCTTTTTCACCTTGTAAATATCCCCGGTGATACCCGTACCGGTAATATGCCAATGCAACTTTATAAAGTAGGTCCGACTCTCCGGCAGTCGAGGCTATATGGCTTTTCAAGAAGAACCGGTTTATCTCTTGGTTAGGCGAAGATATTCCCGTCAAACCGGGGTATCGCAATCCGTAATAGTTGAAGGAGTCGTAACGATAACCGCCACTTATTCCCAAATCCAGCTTCCCGAAGGAGTGAAGATAATCGGCGACCACTCGCTCTTCGAGCCGATGCATCTTCTTCGAGTCGGGATAGTCCTCCGTTAACGATTGATTGTAATCCACCGTTCCGCAAGTAGAGCGATGTTGCAACCACACACCCAACTTGTCTTTGTCATTCTGCAAAATACGATAACCGGCATTCCCGACCATATTCAGGTAATTGCCTATCCCGAAATCCACGTATCCCCTCGATTGGTTTTCTTCGGGTTTTTCTCCGAAACCGCCGGGAGACAACAAAACAGCGCGAGGTTCGAGGGGAGCCGGAACCGTCCAGTCGCTATACCGTATAGATTGTTTGGTTACCGTCGGTGCTTCCACTTCGGGCAATGTATTGATTTTAGACGCATCGCGCACGATAGGTGTAAAATCTTTTTCTATGGTTACTTCCCGCCGCAACGAATCGGAACGTACCTGTGCCGACAGGAAGAATGGGAAAACCGATATGATTAAAAAAGAAAACCGTTTCATAAGCCATACATATTGTATCGTTCAACTACTCTGTTTGTCCCAGCTCGCTCAACTTCTTGTCTATTCGGGAAATAATATCGTCGTCGCTGGCCGGATAGTTATTCCGCAAACTTTGCAAATATTGACGGGCTTGGAAAGTCTCGCCCCGTTTTTCATAAATGTCGGCCATAAGCAAGAATGCCCGAGCCAACCAATAATTGTGGGGAGTACCTTTGTCGATAAAAGTATTCAGCGTCTTTTCGGCCGTATCGATCGCTTTGTTGTCGAATTGATATTGAGCCAATAAATAGGCACTTTGCGCCCCGTAAATCGAACGGGTATCTTTCGAAAGCTCCCGCCAGTCATCGGCTGCATTTTCTCCCTTTCCCGTATGGAAATAGGCATCGGCACGAGCAAATAAAATCTCTTGACGCAAATCGGGAGAAAGTTTGCTTTCGCTCAACAACTTGTCGGCAACTGTTACCACCTCGCCATATTGCCGCTTATTTCGGGCAATACGAAGCATACCCAACCGGGCGGCCTGTTTGTTCTCTCCGACAGTCGCTTTCTTTTCCAACTCCTTGAATCCGGCAAAAGCCTCGTCATAACGAGCTTTCAAATAAAGTATCTCGCACTTGCGGGCCAATGCTTCTTCGGCAAACTCGCCGTCGGGACTGTTCGTCACCACATAGTCGAACACCGGAAGAGCTTTGTCGTAGTCTTTCGCTGCAAACGATGCTTTCCCGATATAGTAATTAGCCGGAATCAAAAACGCGCCCGACGGATAATTTCGCACATATTTCTCCAACGAAGCGATACCTTTCCCCGTCATATAAGTGCGCTCGGCTGCCATATACGACAAAGAATCCAATTCGCTCACAGGAGCCTGCTCCGACCGTCCCACGCTGTTCAGATAGTTAGCGTAGGCATCGACGGCATCTTTCTCTACATATACCGATTTGAGGTCGGCGACCGCTATGCGAGCCTCCTCGCTGGTCGGATAACGCTCTATCACTTGCTGGTAAGCAGCCACCGATTCGTCTGTCTGCCCGTTATTGAAATAGACCATACCCAACTGCAAACCTCCCTTGCGGGCAATCGCGCTCTGGGGATAATCGGCGATTAACTGTTTGTAACATACGATAGCATCGTTATTCCTATTCAATATCGTATAAGCCTGTCCCTTTTCGAACCATGCGTTCGCCAGATACCCCGAACGGGGATAATCTACAATCAATTTGTCCAACAACTCTATTTTGCGTTCATGATTCCTCTGCAATCCCGCCATGAAAGCTTTTTGAAAAAGAGCATAATCTCCGTTCGCGACATCGGTCTCTTGGGCTCGGGCATAATACTGCTCGGCATCGGCGAACCGACGGGCGTAATAATAGCAATCGCCTATCCGGGAATAGGCATCGGCAAGCATGCTTCGATTTCCTCCGGTCTGTACAGAGACATACCGGGAAAAACCGTCGAGGGCTTGCGAGAAGTTATGCTGTTTGAATTGACAGTAGGCCCAATCGTACCAAGCCAGCGAATACATTTCCCTCCGCTTGTCCTTGCTGGAAGAAAGATATACCGAATAATTCCGGGCAGCGATGTCGTATTGTTCCCGACGATATTGGCACTCGGCGAGCCAAAACGCAGCCTTACCCCGTATATCGGTATCATAGTTTCCCACAGCGATCGCCCGGCTAAACAAACTTTCGGCATCGGCGATACGGGCATTGGTGAAAGCCTCTGTCCCCAACTGGAAAAGAATGCGCTGCTTGGCGGCGAGTATTTTCCCGTCGGGCTTCCGTATTTTATCGATAGACGCCAGTGCCGACCGATAATTACGAGTCGTCATGTAAACCTCTACCAAATAGTCGTTAATCTTGTCGGCATAGCGAGAACCGGGAAACTCGTTCAAGAAACGTTCGAACACACCCACCGAGTTATCGAAAGGCGAAGCCGTGCGATCATACAGGCAAAGCGCATAGTTGTAAAGCGCCGTTTCCCGAACCTGACGGTCGTAATTTCCTTGTGAAGCCATCTCGAACGCCATGCGGGCATTATTTTTATCTCCCGCTCGCAAATAGGCTTGCCCGATATAAAGATAAGCATTTTGAGAAAGAGCATCGTCCACGCCGGTCACACGCCCCAAATAATCGATCGCCTCGCTATCTTCTCCCCGGCGATAGGCCATGACACCCATGACATAAAGAGAAGAGCGTTCGGGTTTGCGACATCGTTGCAAATACCTTTCCAAATATTCCGTCGCCGCTTCATCGTCACCTTCTTGATAAGCGCTTTCGCCGAGCAACCGAAGAAGCTCGGTGTATAAGTCGGCATCGGAAGACGGACGGGACAACAACGCTTTACCCTCGGACAATACCTGTGCGAAACGTTTTTGCCCGAAATAAATCTGCAACATGTGCAGCCGTGCGGCATAGCCGAAACTCCTGTCGTCCGCCACTTTCGAGAATCCACTTAAAGCGGCTCTATCGTCTCCCTCGTTCATCTGTATATACGAAAGGTAGAAAGTGGCTCCTGTCCGAAATCTCTCTTTCCCGATTAGAAGCTGAAACAGCGGTTTCGCCGCATCGGGATTACCGGTCTTCAACAAAGAACATGCCGTGCGATATCCCCACCGGTCCTCCTCGTCGCCGGTCAACAAACTCACATTTACCGTCTGATAGGCTTTCAAGGCTTTTGCATAATCTTGACTGTCGTAATAATAATCGGCCAATGCCAACCGAGCCTGCAAAGTATGTTTAGAATCCGGATAATTTCGCAAAAAATCCGTTAACCGCCGTACAGCCTGCGGCGAATAATTGCGAGCTTCCGAAAGAGCGATATACCAGTCGGCCGTTTCCCGCTGCTCCGGCGACAAATCGCCTTCACAAGCCTCTTTCATCACATCGGCACAACCCGCATAGTTCCTCTCTTGAAAGAGAAAGATTCCCCTATCTATCAAAGCCCTGTCATCGTTATAAGCCGGGATTCCCGGCTTGGCGGCCAAAAGCTGTCCGGTGCATACGATTCCACAAAGTATAACTATCGCCCGTTTCATGAACATCTTTATTTTGTATTAAGTTCCGAACTATCCACCCATTTAAATAATTTATCCGACGGTCGTATCTTCTCATCGATACGCATCGAGAACCGCTCGCCTTTTACCGTCTTTTGCACCGGTTTCAAATCAACCCGTATCTCCTCCACCTTGCGGATAAGCGCACCGGTCGTCGGGCCGGTGACGAGTATCTCGTCTCCCACGCTCAACGAACCGCTCTCCATGAGAAATTCGGCCACACCGAGGTTGGAAAAATACTTCACGCCCTTGCCTATATATATCTTTCGTTTCGTGGCTCCCGAGCCATAATTGTGAGTCCATTCGCCCAAGCGCTGACCTAAATAATATCCGTTCCAGAACCCTCGATTAAAGACGGTAGCGAGCCGTTCGTCCCACTGTGCGATCTTCTCGTCGGTAAAGTCGTCGTTCAAATAAGACTCGATGGCCTCGTTGTAACACGAAACGACCGTACGCACATATTCCGGTCCCCTTGCGCGACCCTCGATTTTAAATACCCGCACCCCCGAATCGATCAGTTTGTTCAGGAAATGTATCGTTTTCAAGTCCTTCGGCGACATGATGTAAGCGTTGTCCACTTCCAACTCGTTACCGGTCTCCTTGTCTTTCACTTCGTATGAACGACGGCAAATCTGCATACAAGCCCCCCGATTCGCCGAAGCATTCATTTCGTGAAGGCTCAAATAACATTTGCCGGACACAGCCATGCACAATGCCCCGTGACAGAACATCTCTATACGTACCGGTTCTCCGCCCGGCCCCACGATACGATCCCGCAAAATGGCTTCGTGAATACGGGCTACCTGCTCCATATTCAACTCCCGAGCCAGCACCACCACATCGGCAAAACGGGCATAGAATCGCAACGCCTCGGTATTGGAAATATTCAGCTGGGTCGACAAATGCACCTCTACCCCTATCTCGCGGGCATAGGTCATAGCCGCCACATCGCTGGCGATAATAGCCGAGAGCCCGGCCTCCTTCGCCGCATCGATAATACGATGTAACAGAGGTATATCTTCATCGTAGATAACGGTATTGACCGTCAGATAACTCTTTATACGATGCTCGTTACAAATACGCACAATCTCGTGTAAATCGTCTATCGTAAAATTATTCGACGAACGGGCTCGCATATTCAGCCCCTCGATACCGAAGTACACCGAATCGGCCCCTCCCTGTATGGCCGCCGTCAAAGAATCGTACGAACCCACCGGCGCCATAATTTCAAAATCGCTTCTCTTCATCATCATAAACAAACTATTCTATTTTCCCGGTGATTATTTTTCGTATTTCGTTCAGTTTATTCAATGCTTCTACCGGTGTAAGGTTATTGATATCGACCTGTAAAATTTCGTCCCGAACCTGTGAAAGCACAGGATCGTCCAGTTGGAAAAAACTCAACTGCATACCGCCTCTCGACGAAGCGATTTCGGCGGTAGGCTTGGCAATACCGTTCTGACGGTTTTCCGACTCCAACTGTTTCAATATCTGGTTGGCCCGCTTGACGATGCTCTGGGGCATACCGGCCAGCTTCGCCACATGGATACCGAAACTGTGCTCGCTACCGCCACGTACCAATTTCCGCAAGAATATCACCTTGTTGTCGACCTCTTTTACCGAAACGTTATAATTGACAATGCGTTTATATGTACGCTCCATTTCGTTCAACTCGTGATAATGGGTAGCGAACAACGTCTTGGCACGAGCCTTGGGGTGTTCGTGTATGTGCTCGACAATAGCCCACGCGATAGATATACCGTCGTAAGTACTCGTTCCCCGTCCCAACTCGTCGAACAGGACCAAACTCCGCTCCGACAGATTGTTGAGAATATCGGCGGCCTCGGTCATCTCGACCATAAAGGTAGATTCGCCGAGCGAGATATTGTCCGATGCCCCCACACGAGTGAAAATCTTGTCCACAATCCCTATCTTAGCGGCCTCGGCCGGAACGAAACTTCCTATCTGAGCCATCAGAACAATCAAAGCGGTCTGGCGCAACAACGCCGATTTACCGGCCATGTTGGGTCCCGTTATCATCATGATTTGCTGCTTGTCGTTGTCGAGCTCGACACTGTTGCTGATGTAGGGTTCGCCCGGTGGCAACTGTTTCTCGATAACCGGGTGACGTCCTTCCTTGATGTCGATAACCAGCGAATCGTTTACTTCGGGACGAATATACCGGTTTTCCACGGCCGACTTCACGAACGACAACAAGCAGTCGAGCCGCGCAATGAGATTGGAATCGAGTTGTATGGCAGGAATATACTCCGTCAATGCAAGAATCAAATCATTGAACAACTGGGTTTCCAATGAAAGAATCTTCTCTTCCGCCCCCAAAATCTTCTCCTCGTATTCTTTCAACTCTTGGGTGATATAACGCTCTGCGCTCACCAACGTCTGCTTTCTGATCCAATCGGAAGGAACCTTGTCCTTGTGAGTATTGCGCACTTCGATGTAATACCCGAATACGTTGTTATACCCGATTTTCAAGCTGGGAATACCCGTTTTCTCGCTCTCGCGCTGCTGCACGTGCAACAAATAGTCTTTCCCCGAATAGGAAATTTCTCGCAACTCGTCGAGTTCGTCGTTCACCCCCTTGCGGATAATTCCTCCCCGATTCACCAAATTGGGCGCATCGGGATTAATTTCATGCTCGATTCGGTCCCTGATGATCGTACAGCAATTCAGTTGTTCCCCGATACGTTGCAATACAGGTTCATCGCTCTGCTCGCAAACAGCCTTGATAGGCTCTATCGCCGACAATGCCACTTTCAACTGAACCACCTCGCGAGGCGAAATACGCCCCACCGCTACTTTCGAAATGAGGCGTTCCATATCGCCTATCGTATCGAGTTGCGGATCGATAACCTCCCTAACTTCGGGGTGGCGGAAAAAGAACTCCACTCCGTTCAACCGATCCTCGATAGGCTTCACATCTTTCAACGGAAAGACAACCCACCGTTTGAGCATACGTGCCCCCATCGGGGTGACAGTCCGGTCTATCACGTCGAGCAGGCTCTTTCCCCCTTCGTTCATCGGAGAAAGCAATTCGAGACTCCGCACCGTGAATTTATCCAATCGCACATATCGCTCCTCCTCGATACGAGATAGCGATGTAATGTGCGAAATCTGCGTATGCTGTGTAATATCCAAATAATGAAGCAGAGACCCCGCGGCGATAATGGCGTTGGGCATATTGTGAATTCCGAAACCTTTGAGGTTTTTCGTCTCGAAGTGACGCAATAAGCGATCCGAAGCGGCATCCTCGGTATAAACCCAATCGTCCAACTCGAAAGTAAAAAAACGGGAACCGAAATGCTCCTCGAACAATTTCCGTTTCGTGCGTTCGAACAGCACCTCTTTCGGAGAGAAATTGCCCAACAGCTTGTCCACATAGTCGAAATCTCCCTCGGCGGTCAAGAATTCACCCGTCGATATATCGAGAAAAGCCACACCCACTTTGTTACCTTTCCCGAAATGAACACCCGCCAAGAAATTATTCTCTCGGTGATCGAGAATATTGTCGTTAATCGACACGCCCGGTGTCACCAATTCCGTAATGCCGCGCTTGACCAATTTTTTTGTCAGTTTCGGGTCTTCCAGCTGTTCGCAAATAGCTACCCGTTTTCCGGCACGCACCAATTTGGGAAGGTAAGTATCGAGAGCATGATGGGGAAAACCGGCCAACTCCACATACTGGGCGGCTCCATTTGCCCGGCGAGTCAATGTAATCCCCAATATTTCCGATGCCACCAAAGCATCGTCCGAAAACGTTTCATAAAAGTCTCCCACCCTGAAAAGCAATATCGCATCGGGATGCTTGGCTTTCATCTCGATATACTGTTTCATCAGCGGAGTTTCGACAATTTCCTTGGCCACGATATATTTCTTTTATATTCGTATGAATAATCCCGTTTAAGAGAAACAAAGATAACATTTTCGACCGGAATTGTGAAATTAAAAAAATGTAAGAAACTGTTTTTATTTTTTTCTACTCCTCACTTCATCGCTGCCACTCCCCCATTCCCCACTCTCCCCTGTGTTTCGAAAAACAAAAAGTCAGCTCTTAAAAACGACGAGTAAGATTTATGCTTCTCTATTGAAACAGCTCTCTCCCTCCTCCCGCCAGACCTTGTAACATTCGAAACATTTCGCTCCTCCCCTTGCCGTGTCCCGTAGCACTACGGGTTGTTTTACAACGCAAAATATAGGAGAGGTGGCACGTAGGGACGGAGGGGTTAAAGAAATACCAGCAGTAAAAGCAACAGAGACAAGACTTCTCCCCCCCGCTCATCGTAGATGAGATGGGACGAGTTCACCACCGACAAACTATACTTTCAGGAAAATATTTTTCCGATACAGAAAATAGAGGAAGAACCAGCAACAAGCGACATATCCTGCACGAAGGACGACCGCACCGGCAGGCTCACCGGCACATTCTCCCACCCATTGGGATATACCTCCGAACAAAAACTTATTCATGTGAGAAAATCCTACCACCTGCTGCGCCAGATAAATCGTTATCGAATTTAGTCCTATCACTCGGAAAAAGAGAGTCCACGATTTCCACCCTTTCACATCGACGATATAATAGAACAAAGCGAACAACAAGAACGAAAGTCCTCCCACGAAACAGGTAAACGAACTGCTCCAAAGCATTTTGTTAATCGGGAATACGGTATTCCAAACCAGCCCTATGGCGACCAACACAACCCCGATTCCCGACAAAAGCAAACTCTTTCTCTCTCCGCTTCCCAAGCGGGTGGAACGGACGATTTCCCCCGCATAAATTCCCAATAATGCCGAGACTATCGCCGGAAGCGTGCTCAGTAAACCCTCCGGGTCGAAATTACCGTATATCAATTTCCCCGGCAAACAATGCCGATCGATATATCCGACCAGATTCCCTTCGATAGAAAGAGGGGAAGCCCCCGCAGCATCGGGAGCCGGCACAAAGGCCAACAGCAACCAATAACCCACCAAGATAAAGACAATCAAACCATATTGTACCGACTTTTTCAAACTCATGTAAATGAAAGCCCCGAGCATCCACGCCAGCCCGATACGCCCCAAAACGCTTGCCAAACGCACATCGGGGAAATTCAACTGTAAGAATCCGTTATACAAGAATCCCAGCAAAACGAGGGTGACACCCCGGCGGAAAACCCTCAGGTAAATATGTTTGTCGCTCGATCCGCTCCCCCTTTGCTTGGCCAATGAAAACGGGAAAGATATACCTGCGATAAACAAGAACAAGGGGAATATCATATCGTGTTGGGTAAACCCGTCCCACGGGACGTGCCGCATGTGCCCCGCTATGACATCGCCCACCGCCGTCGGGTGCAAGGCATTCAAGGCGACTACCAACGGGGCGAAACCCATAATAAAAAGCATATCGAATCCCCGAAGGGTATCCAATGACAACAGACGTGTGTTTTTCTTTGTTTCTTTCTTTGTTTCCATATCCGAATTTTGTTTTTCTGTATAGTATACAAGCAACTCGGCTCGTTTATCCAATGATGCGTTATACTCCCTAATCCGCACCCGCAGCGATCCCGATCGAATGTATGTCTCTGCCTATTTCGACAACAGCTTTTTTATCCGTTCCACATCGTCTTCCCGTTCCGGTGGAATAATTCCCCGTCGATAGAAATCTTCGAAATCCGAGAGAAAGTCCTCTTTTAGCTCTTCCTTGTATCGCAGGTATATCTCTTCCGCCTCGGCATATCGACCTTGAAGAAGAAGGGATGCCGCAAGATTTGTATAAATAGTATGATGAGTAAAATCATATTTTGATCCCTCACGGGCATACCGTTCAGCTTCTTCAAAATTGCCCTGAGCGAGAAATAAGAATGAAAGGTTATTGCACGCTCGTACTAAATACGGCTCGTACACTTGTGGATTCACTGCCGTAAGCCGTTGATAAACCTCCAAGGCAGAGAGATACATCTCCTCGCTATCCTCATAACGTTGGATATTGTAATACAAACAACCTAAGTTATACTGAGTATCTGCCAAATCCGGCTCGTACACCTGTGGATTCGCCACGGCAAGTCGTCGTCGAATTTCCATGGCGGAAAGATACATCTTCTCGCTATCCTCATAACGTTGGGTGTCGCTGTACAAACAGCCTAAGTTATATTGTGTCATTGCCAAATCCGGCTCGTAAACCTGTGGATTTGCCGCTGCAAGCCGTCGTCGAATTTCCATGGCGGAAAGACACAGCTTCTCGCTATCTTCATAACGTCGGGTATCTTTGTACAAAGTACCTAAATTACTTTGAGCCATTGCCAAATCCGGCTCGTACACCTGTGGATTCACTATCGTGAGCCGTTGATAAATCTCCACGGCGGAGAGGTGCATCTCTTCGCTCTCCTCATAACGTCGGATATCGCTATACAAAAGACCTAAATTATTTTGTGTCATTGCCAAATCCGGCTCGTACACTTGTGGATTCGCCGCCGTGAGTCGCTGATAAATTTTCAAGGCAGAGAGATACATCTTCTCGCTTTCCTTGTAACGTTGGGTATTGTTATACAAAACGCCTAAGTTATTTTGAGTACCGGCCAAGTCCGGCTCGTAGGCATATGGACTAATAGCTGCAAGTCGCTGGCAAATGTCTAAATTTTCTCGATAACGAACTTCCGCCAAATCGTATCGTTTGTTTGTCTGTAAAAAATGACCATACTCAAACAAACTTTTTGCCAACTCTTCCTCCGAAAGGTTGGCACGGATCAGCTCGATACCCTGCTCATAGGCATGGCAAGCCAATTCGAAGCGACGAGGCTCTGCATAGTCTGTCATCAAAGCCTTTGCCCGCAAAACATACTCCTCGGCCAACGATCGTGTCTTTTGAAGTCCCGCCTCGATAAGCGACCGACCGGAATCGACCAGTAGTTTCCCTTGCTCTATCTCCTTGCGGGCCTGAGCGGCATCGGCGGCAATATCTTTTTCATTCAAAATCTCCACGACCCCTTTGCTGTTCCCTCGCTCGAACATCTCTATCGCCAACCGTTTGCGCTCGCTCACCGGCGTTCCGCTCCCGATCAGCTTGTTGATGGATAGAGCAAGATCGAACAGCCGGCTCTCCAATCGGTTGAGACTTTCCCGTTTCTTGTATAGTTCCGCCTGTTTCTCGTCAATCATCGGTTGGAGCTCGGCGACACCGGTCGCTCTCAGTCGGGCGATCTCTGTATTCAATCGGGCGATGGACTCTTTCAACGAAAGGTATTCCGGATTCTCGGCGGCAAAAGAGAGATTGTCCAGCTCGGCTATCTTGTGGCCGTAAAGCGAAACGACTCCGTTCTCTATCTTAAAGTGGTTACCCTCGGTTACGGAAGCGTTGCCCGATACCGATGGAATGATCCGCTCCAACTGCATGACAAAATGCAACTTCATGGCATCGTCGGTAGCATAGTTGCACCAATAATGACCCACCCGATCGAACAAATCTTCCTTGAATCGTTTCAATGCCTCGTCTTCCATTTCACCTTCTATCAAGGCACGAATATAGACAAATGTCTTGGGGTGACTCTGACTCTTCACATATTCGTCTAAGGCTTGATTGAACTCCTCTATGGTGTATTCTCCCGCTTTGCGATGAAACATACAGATACAAATATCGCTGGCACGTACTATGCGGTTGTAGTCGTCCTGAGTACGGCTTCCGGTGCAAAATGCCGAAAAATCTTCCCAACGTCTGCACCTTATGCGATACCCCCGAGGCTCGAAAATTTCGTCCAAAGAAGCCACCAATGAATGGAAGCTGTTACGGTCGTTTTTCAACTCGTCGCTGGATGCCAAAAATACGGTTATGTTCTTCATATCGTTATATCTGAGTTTCACTATACTTTAATATAGGTCTGCAAGACAAACAATTTCTACCTATCCCCCCAATTCTCCCGGTCGAGATTTCGGTAATTCACCGCTTCGTTGATGTGTTGCACCTGTACCCCTTCGCTACCTTCCAAATCGGCAATGGTACGAGCCACTTTCAAAATACGGTCGTAGGCCCGTGCCGACAGGTGGAAACGGTTCATCGCATCTTTCAGCCGTTTCAATCCCGCCTCATCGGGGACAGCGAATCGGTTCAATAACCGGGTAGTCATTTGGGCATTGCAATGAATGCCGGGATAGTCGGCGAAGCGTGCGGCTTGAATTTCTCTTGCGGCAATGACTCGTCGACGAATCGACTCGCTCGACTCCGACGGACGGGTGTCGGAGATTTTCTCGAACGGGACGGGAACGATCTCCACTTGTATGTCTATGCGGTCGAGCAGAGGGCCCGAAATTTTTCCCAAATAACGTTGTATCGTTCCCGGGCTGCATATACACTCTTTTTCCGGGTGGTTATAATATCCGCAAGGACAAGGATTCATCGAAGCGACCAACATCACCCCGGCGGGATATTCTATCGAGTATTTCGCACGTGCTATCGTTATCTTGCGGTCTTCGAGCGGTTGACGCATTACTTCGAGTACTTGACGTGAAAACTCGGGCAACTCGTCGAGAAAAAGCACCCCGTTGTGTGCCAATGAAATTTCACCCGGCTGGGGAAAAGCCCCGCCGCCCACCAACGCTACCGACGATATGGTATGATGCGGCGACCGGAACGGCCGTTGCGACAACAACGAACTACCCCTCTCCATGCGTCCGGCGACCGAATGTATCTTGGTCGTTTCGAGTGCTTCCTGCAATGTGAGAGGCGGAAGTATAGAAGGCAACCGCTTCGCCATCATCGATTTTCCGGCGCCCGGAGGCCCTATGAGTATGATGTTATGTCCGCCGGCCGCTGCTACTTCGAAAGCCCTCTTGACACTCTCCTGACCTTTAACATCGCTGAAATCCAAATCGAAATGGGTATATTCCCTGAAAAATTCCGCACGAGTATCGATCACCGTCGGTTCCAGCTCGATCTCCCCGTTCAGGAAACGAATCACCTCGGTGATATTCTCTACGCCATACACATCGAGATGATTGACTACCGCAGCCTCGCGAACATTGGCTTTGGGAATAATCAACCCCTTAAAGCCCTCCTCCCTTGCCTTGATAGCTATGGGCAACGCCCCCTTGATAGGAAGAATGGAGCCGTCAAGAGACAACTCCCCCATCAACATATACTCGCTCAATTTACCTGTTTCTATCTTCTCGTCGCTCGCCAAAATCCCCACGGCCAAAGGCAAATCATACGCCGCCCCTTCCTTGCGTATATCAGCAGGCGACATGTTCACGATTACCTGTTTCCTCGGAAATCTGTAACCGTTATGTTCCACGGCCGAGACAATTCGCTCGTGGCTCTCTTTCACGGCTGCATCGGGCAATCCCACCATAAAGAAACGGATACCCTGCGAACAGTTCACCTCGATAGTCACTACAAGAGCATCGATACCCTGCACGGCTGCGCCAAAAACTTTCACCAACATAGTAATAGATTTTGCAGTAATAGGTTATGGTGTTACTAAACGTTCGATATAAACCCTCGAAGAGTCGGGCGAAAGCCCTCTGGCGACAATCCGCCCCAAAGAATCGGCGACCAACAGATAAGGTATGCTTTGGATATGAAGCTCTTTCACCCCCGGATAAAGATAACCGCCTTTCGCCCACCGCCGGGTCCATACGGCCGAATCGGACTCGATTCGCTCCTTCCACACGGCGCTGTCCCTATCCAGCGAAATTTCCACGACCTGCACCAACGAATCGTATCGTTCTGCTATCTCCCTTAAAAAGCCGCTGTACCTCTGTGTTCCGGGTGTCTCGGCAGCCCAAAAACAAAGCAGGGTCGCTTGGGCTTCTCGGGGATTCAGCAATTCGGTCGTATCGGCCACCGTAGTCAATGACAAATAAGGCAATACGGTGTCACTCTTCTGTATGGTTTCAAATTGTCGATACATTTCCAATGCTGTGGCCGGCGGAGCCGACAGTACACGGTCGTCCAACAAACCGATCAACGAATCGCAAAACGCATCGCTCGCCCTTCCCAATACATAATCATCTAACAAAATAGCGCTCACAGGCGAATCTTTATGTTCGCCTACATACTTTGCCACAACGCCTTGCAGCTCCTTGCTCAACTGCTCGTATCGCCGGGTTCTCATTCCCGATGCCGAAATGTTCCTTTCTGCCGACCAAGACTGCAACAACTCTTTATTCTCTTGGTTGAACTTAAACAAGTCCTTATTTAAAGAACTTCCTTTCACTCTCAACCCGAAAGGATCCTGCCCGTCGCCCGACAATTCTATCCGGTCGCCGTTCTGCACATATATCTTGGTCAAGGACGTTTTATCGAAATAATAAAACTGTATGGGAATAAGTTCCGAAGCCGAGTTTTTGAATGTGATAAAACCATTCTGCGGACGAAGCGTATCTACGACAATGCCGTTTTCAAGACTATAAACGGCATAAATAGGGCGTCCTCCTAAATTATTGATAGTTCCCTCCACGACAAACTCGTTATCCTTGCCGCCGCAACCCGACAGCAAAAGGACACAAATACACAGTACCGCACCTATTTTATTCATGCAAAAAACATTTTCATTTCTTGCAAATGTACTGGATTTTACGGGAGGAGCAAAACAATATCCGGGCAAAACAAAGTATAAAACCCGACAACAATGGAAAAACCGGCGAAAAAGAACGACCTTTTTACCTATAAAATAAAGCCGATATAGCATATATTTGCACAATTATCTATATCGGAATGCATCGGATATAGATACGGTTCGAAATAAAAAATGGACAAGCTCATTTTTCATTTCTCCCACCATTTGTTATATTTGTATATGAAACGATTGTTTATCTTACTGCTGATAGTTCTGCTCTGCATTCCGGGTTTTACCCAAATCCGAAACGATGTCCCCCGATACAATCCCGACAGCGTGCGTGAAGAGCTGGACAAAAGACCTTATTTTTCACTATACAAAGACAACTACTTTATCGGGGGTACGACCATCGGGAGCAAACCGACCAATAAAAATTCCGATGTAAAATTCCAACTAAGCATCAGCCAGAGACTTACAAAAAGTAAACTTCCATTCGACACCTACCTCTTTATAACCTATACGCAAAAAGCATTTTGGAATGTCTTTCAAGAATCTCTCCCGATGTACGATCTCAACTTCAATCCCGGCATAGGGCTATCGCATCTGGTCATACATCGAAATAGACTTATCGGACAAGTCTCGCTCCTGATCGAGCATGAATCGAACGGGAAAGACAGCATTTGGTCTCGCAGTTGGAATAAAATCTCGTTTATGTTGCAGATCGGCGAGAGCTTTGACGCCTACGGCAAGTATCTGAACCTGCGCAGCACCGTGATCTTTGGCGGTGTGGGCCAGGCCCCGCAGGTGGAGGCCCTGAAAAAGGGCGTGGACATCCTTGTGGCCTGCCCGGGCCGCTTGAACGACCTGATCGGGCAGGGCTTTATCGACCTGTCGGATCTGGAGATCTTTGTGCTGGACGAAGCCGACCGTATGCTGGATATGGGCTTCGTGCACGATGTGAAGAAGGTGATCGCCAAGCTGCCCAAGGTGCGCCAGAACCTGATGTTCAGCGCCACCATGCCCGCCGAGATCGAGCAGCTGGCCGCCGGCATCCTGCGGGACCCGGCCTTTGTCAAGGTGGACCCGGTGTCCAGCACCGTGGACCGCATCCAGCAGAGCCTGTACCATGTGGAGAAGGGAAACAAGAAATTCCTGCTGCCCTGGCTCATCAAGAACCTGCAGCCCCCGGTGGTCAACGCGCTGGTATTCAGCCGCACCAAGCACGGGGCCGACAAGATCGCAAGAGACCTCACCAAACAGGGCATCCCAGCGGCGGCCATCCACGGCAACAAGAGCCAGACCGCCCGCGTGACCGCACTGGAGGACTTCAAGGCCGGTAAGACCAGGGTACTGGTGGCCACCGACATCGCCGCCCGCGGCATCGACATCAGCGAGCTGTCGCATGTGTTCAACTACGACCTGCCCGAGGTGCCGGAGACCTATGTGCACCGCATTGGCCGCACGGCCCGTGCCGGAGCCGACGGCACCGCCGTCAGCTTCTGCGCCCCGGAGGAGCAGGAGTATCTGGCCGGCATCGAAAAGCTGAACCGCCGGAAGATCCCAGTGGTGTCCGGCCACCCGTGGGACGGCGTGCCCGCCCCGGTGCGCCCGGAGCCGCCCGTGCGCGGCAAAAAGCCCAAAGCTGCCCCCGAACAGGCCGGGAAGCAGCCGGAACAGCAGGCAAAGCCCGCGAAGGCGGCCGCCCCTGCAAAGCCTGAAAAAAAGGCTGCTGCCGTGCCCAAAGCGCAGGCAAAGCAGCCCGTAAAACTGGAAAAAGAGGAACGAACCATGGATGATCCCAAGCGTACTTCCGGCGGGCGCAGCAATGACCGCCGTTCCAACAATAACAACAACAGCCGCCCCCGCCGGGAGCAGAACGCCCCGGCCCGCGGCAGCAATGCCCAGCCCAAATTTGACCCGCACTTTGTAAGCGCCCCGGAGGCAACGCCGCTGCGCTCGGCCAGAAAGGCCCCGGCTGCTCCCGCTGCCCCGGCCATCAAGACCGCGCAGGGTGCTCAGGCCGTGCAGGGCCAGAATGCCCCGAACGGCGACCGCCGCAATGCAGGCCGCCGCAGCGACCGGAACACCCCGAATGACCGCAATGCCCGCCCGGCTGCAGCCGGTGGTGCAGGCCGTGCCCCGCGCAGCGAGCGCAATGAGCGCACCGGCAGCCCCCGCAGTGCCGCCGGCGGCGCAGGCCGCGCCCCCAAGGCCGACACCGGCCGCCGCAGCCGTCAGCCCGCCGCAAAGGACGAGGACCCGGGCCTTGTGCTCATCAGCCGCCGCCCGCCGCAGCAGAAGTTCACGAACTTTGAGGAGTACATGAACGCCCACGGCGGTGCCACCGCCCCCATTGAGGACCACAGCGACGAGGTATGAGCCTGAACGAATTTGCCCCCTGGCAGTGCCCCCTGTGCGGCGCACCGCTTGCCGGGGATGTGTCCCTGAAATGTGCCCGGAACCACAGCTTTGACCGTGCAAAAGAGGGCTACTGGCATCTGCTGCCGGTGCAGAGCATGCGCACCAAAGCCCCCGGAGACAGCAAAGAGATGGTGGCGGCTCGCCGCGCTTTCCTGAACGCCGGATATTACGGTATCTTCGGGCAGGCGGCGGGGGAGCTGTGCCTGGAATACGGCCAGCCTGCCGCCCCGGGTGCCGCACTGCATCTGCTGGATGCGGGCTGCGGCGAGGGCTGGTATGACCGCTGCATCGCGCAGCAGTTTGCCAAGGCGGGCAGGCCGCTGCAGCTGGCCGGGTTCGACATTGCCAAGCCTGCCGTGCGTCTGGCCGCCAAAGCACTGCCTGCCGCCCGGTACGCGGTGGCCTCCAGCTTCAGCCAGCCGGTGCGCACCGGCTGGGCCGACCTGCTGCTGAACTGCTTCTCGCCCTTTGCGCAGGAAGAGTTCCAGCGGGTATTGCGCCCCGGCGGACGCATGATCTATGTGGTGCCCGGCGCGGAACATCTCTACCAGATGAAGGCCGTGCTCTACGATACGCCCTACAAGAACCCGGTGCAGGAAGTTGCCTACCCGGGCTTCCGGGCCGTCGGCGAGCGGGAAGTACAGGGCACCATCACGGTGCCCCACGACCAGCTGGAAGCGCTGTTCGCCATGACCCCCTATTACTGGAAAACGCCCCGCGACGGTGCGGCCCGTCTGGCCGCCCTGCCGGAGCTGACCACCGACATCGCATTCCGGTTTTTGCTGTTTGAGAAGCTGTGACCAAAAAGCTCCCCTGACCACAGGTCAGGGGAGCTTTTTTCATGCGTGATATTCCATCCACTTGCCCTTCCAGGCGTAGAGGATCATGAGCCCGGCACCCAGTGCCCAGGACACCGGGTAGAGGATGAACACCCCTTCGATGCCGGAGAAGAGGGGCAGCACCCACTGGATCCACACGATGCGGAACAGGCACAGCGACACCAGCAGCACCACCATGGGAGGGATGCTGGCTCCGGTGCCTCGCACCGCACCGGCCAGACCGTGGAGGATGCTGAGCAAAAAGTAGAAGGGGCAGAACCACCGCATGGCAGCGGCTCCAAAGGTCACCACCGCCTCGTCCTGGGTAAACAGATGCAGAATGGCGTTTTGCCCCAGCAGCAGCAAGGTTCCGGTGATCAGGGTGTACACCACTCCCACCGCCAGGGTGACCCAGGTGCCCTTTTTGACCCGGTCCAGCCGGCCCGCGCCGTAGTTCTGGCCCACAAAGGTGGTGGCGGCCATGCTGATGCTGCTCACCGGCAGGATGTTGAAGCCGTCGATCTTCATGTAGGCGGCAAACCCGGCCATGGCGGCGGCACCGTAGCTGTTCACGCTGGCCTGCACCAGCACGTTGGAAAAGGAGATGACCATGTTCTGGATGCCGGTGGGCAGGCCCACCCGGATGATGCGGGCGGCCATCTTTTTGTGCAGGCGGATCTCGCGGGGGATCACCCGGCAGTCGTCGGTGGATTTTATCAGAAATCGCAGGCTCAGCACGCAGGACACCAGCTGGCTGATATCGGTGGCGATGGCGGCCCCCGCCACGCCCATGCGGAAGATCACGATGAACACCAGATCCAGCACGATGTTGGTCACCGAGGCCCATGCCAGATAGATGAGGGAGCGACGGGAGTTTCCGGCGGCGTTCAGGATGCCGGCGGTCATGTTGTACACTACACTGAACAGCACGCCGCCAAAATAGATGCGGATGTAGGTCACGGCATCCCCCAGCACCTCGGCGGGGGTGTTCATGGCCACCAGCAGGGCCCGGCCGCAGGCGATGCCGCCCACAGTGAGCAGCAGGCCCATGATCACGGCGATGGCCAGCGAGGTGTGCACGGCCTCCTGGGCTTCCCGGTGGTCCTTGGCCCCCAGGAACTGCGACACCACCACGCCCGCGCCCACGGCCAGGCCCTGGCTGAAGCCGATGAGCAGATAGATGGGGGAACCGCTGGAGCCCACGGCGGCCAGCGCGTTCGCACCGACAAAGTTGCCCACGATGATGCTGTCGGCGGTGTTGTACAGCTGCTGCAGCAGGTTGCCGAAGATCAGCGGCAGGGCGAACAGCAGCAGGCTCTTCACGATGCTGCCCTCGGTCATCAGATTGTTTTGGGAGGGGGTTTCAACGGCATTTGCCACGGGAGATCTCCTTTCGATGCAGTGGATGAAAACTATCTTTTACCATAACACAAAACCGGGCCGGACACAAGAGCAAAGGCCGCATGCTGCATAATTGCGGCACAGCGGCCCATACTCCCTGCAGAAAGGCAGGGGAGCAGGATGCATGCACAGCACGACCGGCACCGGGGGTGGAACCCCTTCTGGGCGGCACTGGGGGCGGCGCTTCTGGTGCTGGTGCCGCTGGTGGGCGGCACCGTGCTGCTCAGTCGGCAGCAGCTCAGCCGCCAACTGCGGCAGGCGGCCCGGAGCCAGCAGGGCGTGGCGGTGCAGCTCCCGCGGGAGAGCGACCGCCTGACCGTGCTGGTGTGCACGGCGGGGGAGCAGCCGGGCTTTGTGCTGGCCTACCTGAACGCCAGCCAGAACGGTGTGCATCTGCTGGCGGTGCCCGCCGGGTTACAGGTGACCTTTGCGGACGAGGACGCGGCGCTGGCCGACTGCTACACGGCGGCGGGGCCGGCCCGCTGCCGACAGGCACTGATGGAGTGCCTGCCCCTGCCGGAGGATACCCGATACCTGGCGTTGTCGGAGGCCGTACTGGAGCGCATCACGGCCCGGTACGGGCCGGTGCGGGTGGGCTTTTCCGGGGCGATGACCGCCGGGGAGCTGGCCCGCTATGGCCGCGACAGCCGGGTGCAGGGACTTTCGGCGGCAGAAGCCCACGGCTTTCTGACCGGGATGGACGCGGACGCCGTTGTGCCGCAGGCCCACCGGGCCGCGGCGCGGGGCGCGGTGTGGGATGCTTTCTTCCGCCAGAACCTCGACCTGCTGCCCGGGGCCCTGCCGCAGGCACTGCGGTCGGTGAGCGCTTCGCTGCTGACCGACCTGACCGCACTGGACCTTGACACACTGGACCGTACGCTGGAATTTCTGGCCAACAACGAAGCGCAGATCGAGACGCAGGTCCTGCCGGGCGACGAGCAGGCCGGGCGTTACACCCTCAACGAGGAGTCCCTTGCGGCGGTGCAGAGCTTTTTCAACGTTTCGCCCACCGATGGGCAGGCGTCATCCGATAGCGAGCCGTAACCCAGCACAAAGGTGCCGGGGGCGGTGCTGCCGCTGCCGGTCAGGTCGTAGTCGCTGAGCAGGCTCAGCCGCACCCCCTGCGCCCTTGCTGCCGCGTGCAGGGCTGCATCCGGCGGGGCATTACGCAGGTGTGCCAGCAGATGCAGGCCGGTGTGCAGGCCGGTGAGGGTGAGTTCGCCAGGGGCAAAGGCAGCGTTCAGGGCAGCGGTCAGAGCGTCGCGGCGGGCCTTGTAGGCCACCCGCTCCCGGGCCAGATGCCGGGTGAAGTAGCCCCCGGTGATGAAGCGGGCCAGCGTCTGCTGCTCAAAGCGGCTCACAGTGCCGGAGTACAGCCGGTATTTGGCGTGCCAGGCGGGCAGCAGGTGTTCCGGCAGCACCATGTAGGCAATGCGGATGCCAGGCGCAAGGCTGCGGGAACAGGTGGACAGGTACACTACCGGGCCGTCGGCCCCGGCCATGCCCTGCAGGCTGGGCAGGGGGCGGGTGTCAAAGCGGAACTCGGAGTCGTAGTCATCCTCAATGATGTAGCGCTGGCCGGGGCGGCGGGCGGCCCAGTGCAGCAGCTCGGCCCGGCGGCCGGCCGGCATGGTGACGCCGGTGGGGAACTGGTGACTGGGGGTAACGTAACACACGGCGGCCCCGGAGCGGTCCAGTGCATCCAGCGAAAGGCCGCCCTCGTCCACGGGCAGGCAGCAGCAGCGCATGCCGGTGTTTTCCAGCACCTGCAAAGCGCGGGGGTAGCCGGGGGTCTCCACGGCGGCGGTGCCGTGCAGCAGCGGGGCCAGCAGGCCCAGCAGATATTCCAGACCGGCACCCACCACCACCTGATGGGCACCGCACTGCACGCCGCGGTATTCGGCCAGATAATCCGCCAGCGCCTGCCGCAGGGCAAGGTCACCCTGGGCGTCGCCGTTGGTCAGCAGCTCCGGGGAGGAGTACAGCAGTTCCTTCTGCAGCCGCGCCCAGGTGCGGAAGGGAAACAGCCCCGGGTCCACGCCCCGGGTGGACAGGTCGTACCGCACCGGCGGTTCCGGCGCGGCGGGCTCCGGCACGGCCGGGGCGGGCGACGGGTCCCGTGCATCCGGCCCGACCTGCGGCAGCGCCAGATATTCCTGTACATAAAAGCCGCTGCGTTCCCGGGCGGCAAGGTAGCCCTCGGCAGCCAGCATCTGGTAGGCGGTGTCCACCGTGTTTACCGAGACCGACAGCTCGGCCGCCAGCCGCCGCTTGCCAGGCATCCGGGTGCCGGCGGGCAGGGCCCCGGTGCGCATCTCTCCGGCCAGACTGCGGTACAGCTGTTCGTACAGCGGCACTCCGGAGCCCGGCTCCAGTGCGGTGGTCAAATGGACCATGATCGTGTCCTCCTCTTGTTGCAGAATGCCAAACTGACTCCATAAAAAAACTTTATTCTGGGTATTTTCATGAGGTCAGTTCCGCGTATAATAGGAGCATACCCGCCGGACACCCAAATGTCAAGTAGGATGGTGGGTAAGCGGCTGCGCGAGCGATCAAAGCCCCGGTGGGGCTTTGAAACGGAAAAGTCCGGCGATGTTGAAATTTGGAGGGAAAGTAATCATGTCTACTACTGCAATGTGGCTGCTGCTGGCAGTCGTTGTCGTTGCCATCGTGTTTGGCAGTGTGCTGTACAAGCGCACCTTCACCACCAAGGAACTGGCCCTTACCGGCGTCATGGCCGCGCTGAGCCTGGTGGCCTACCTGTTTTTCCGGGTGCCGTTCTACGGCGGCTCCTCGTTCCATCTGGGCAACACCTTCACGGCCCTGACCGCCCTGCTGCTGGACGGTGTGTCCGGCGGTCTGGCCGGTGCCATCGGTCTGGCTCTGGCCGACATCCTGGCCGGTGACCCGGGCTACGCCATCACCACCTTTGTGCTCAAGTTCATCATCGGCATCACCTGCGGCGCGGTGGCCCATAAGGCCTTCAAGCTGCGGGAGCTGGACAAGCACAGCAGCGGTTACCTCGTCAAGGTGATCGTGGCCGCGGCCTCCGGCCTGCTGCTGAACGTGTTTACGGACCCGTTCCTGGGCTACTTCCGCAATGTGTACATCTTTGGCCAGGAATACACCGTGGCACAGGCCCTGACCAAGATCGCAGGCGGCGTCACCTTTGTGAACAGCGTGGCCTCCACCGTGTGCGTGGTGGTGCTGTACCTGGCCCTGCGCCCGGCACTGGAGCGTGCCGGGCTGCTGCCCAAGGGCGAAACCAACTAAGCCATCTCTCTACCCTGATACAAGCACTGCCGCCCCCGTCTGCCGGACCCTATCCCCCGGCGGCCGGGGGCGGTGGTGTTTTTGGTGTGTGGCCTGTGGGGCGGGAGTTTCTCCGGCGGATGATCCGAGGGTGGGACCCTGTTGCCGCAGGCAATAGGGCGGGAGCTGGAAGCCCCGAACGTCCGCGGAGAAAGCTCCCACCCTGCAGGCCGGTTCCGGCCGTTCTGCTTTGCATTCCGGCGGTGCGTGCGGCATAAGATGGAAAAAGAGCTTGCACATGGGGGCAAAATATGGTATAGTCTTTCTGTCGTGCACAGCTGTGCACAGAGAAAGAACTGGAAAGACGTGCGGGGAAGCATTGCCCTGCACTCTGGAGAAGCCCGCAGCAGCGGGTGCCGAAGGTGTAAGGCCGCAGGGAAAGGCGGCTGTATCTCTCAGGCAAAAGGACAGAGCCATCGTCTGGTACGCACAAGGGCACCGCCGGGAATGCGGCGTGCCCGGCAGCGGAAAATGAATGCGCCTGAATTTTGCAGACAGAGCCTTTGGTGGGTTCTGTCTGTTTTTTTGTTTTGTGTAAGAGGGGGAAATTTACCATGCTGGAATGGATCACGCAGATCAACAATGCAGTGAACGGAGTGGTCTGGGGCCCGGCGGGTCTGGCGCTGCTGTTCGGCACCGGCCTGATCATGTCGGTGCGCACCGGATTTTTCCAGTTCCGCAAAATGGGCTACTGGCTCCGGCACACCATCGGAGCCATCTTTACCAACAAGGACGTCACCGCCCACACCAGCAAGGAGGACATGGCCATCAGCCAGTTCCAGAGCATGTGTACAGCGCTGGCGGGAACCATCGGCACCGGCAACATCGTGGGCGTGGCCACGGCCATCGTCTCCGGCGGGCCGGGGGCCATCTTCTGGATGTGGGTCATGGCGTTGCTGGGCATGATGACCAGCTTTTCGGAAAACGTGCTGGGTGTGTACTACCGCCGCAAAAATGAAAAAGGCGAGTGGAGCGGCGGTGCCATGTACTACCTCACCGACGGTCTGGGCGCAAAGAAGGGCTGCAAGCAGCTGGGCAAGGTGCTGGCCGTGCTGTTTGCCTGCTTCTGCATTCTGGCGTCCTTCGGCATCGGCAACATGAGCCAGCTCAACTCCATTGCCGGCAACATGAATGCTGCCTTCGGGGTGCCCACCATCGTCACCGGTCTGGCCCTCATGGTGGTCACGGCGCTCATCGTCATCGGCGGCCTGAAGCGTGTGGCGGCGGTCACCGAAAAGCTGGTGCCGCTCATGGCGCTGTTCTACATTGCCGGTGCGTTGATCATCGTGGTGATGCACGCAGGCAACATCCCGGCAGCCTTCGGGGCCATTTTCAAGGGCGCCTTCAACCTGCAGGCTGCCGGCGGCGGTGCGCTGGGCTACGGCATCAGCCAGACCATCACCTGGGGCTTCAAGCGCGGTGCCTTCTCCAATGAGGCGGGCCTTGGCTCGGCGGTCATGGTCAATTCGGCTTCCAACGTCAAGGAGCCGGTGCATCAGGGCATGTGGGGTGTGTTTGAGGTGTTTGCCGATACCATCGTGGTGTGCACCCTCACCGCCCTGGTCATCCTGACCACCGGCGTGGTGGACCTGCAGAGCGGCGCGGTGCTGGCCAACGTGCAGGACAACGCCTTGGTGGGGCAGGCCTTCACCGCTGCCTTTGGCAGCTTTGGCCCCAAGTTCATTGCCATTTCCATCCTGCTGTTTGCCTACTCCACCACGCTGGGCTGGAGCCACTATGGCACGAAAGCGGTGGAGTACCTGTTCGGCACCACGGGCAGCCGCATCTATAAAGTGGTGTTCGTGGGCATGACCGTGGTGGGCTCCACCATGAAGCTGGGCCTTGCCTGGGATCTGTCCGATACCTTCAACGGCCTGATGATGATCCCGAACCTCATCGGCGTGCTGGCACTGTCCGGTACGGTGGTGGCCATTACGAAAAACTATCTGGACCGCCGGGTGAAGGGGCTGGAGATCGAGCCCATGTGGTCGGCCTTTGAGGAGTACCAGAAACAGGAAGAAGCCGAAGCGGCCGCCGAGGAAGCGGCACAGCGCGGCCAGTAAGACCGGATAAAACGCGGCCGGGCCGTTCCACGATGCGTGGAACGGCCCGGCTTTTTTGTCAATGTTTCTTTTTGCGGGGAGGCTTCTGGGACGGTACAGCCCGGCGCGGTTTTGCCGCACTGCGCCCGGCGGCAAGGCCGCTGCCAAAGGCCCAGTGCAGGTTGAAGCCGCCGCAGCGGCCTACGCAGTCCAGCGTTTCGCCCACAAAGTAAAGGCCGGGGCAGCCCTTGAACTGGAAATCCGGTTCCAGCTCGGTGAGGGCAAGGCCGCCGCCGGTGACCTGCGCCTGCTTCCAGCCGCAGGGGGTCAGGCCCTCGAACCGCCAGTGCTTGGCGATGTGGGCCAGCTTCTGCCACTGGGCGGCGGAGAGCCGGTGCACATCGGCGTCCGGCAGGCCGGCGGCCTGCCACAGGGCACGGCCCAACTTGGCGTTCAGCAGGCCCAGCCAGAAGTCTGCCGCCGTATCGCCCGGCAGCAGCGGTACGCGGGCGGCGAACAGCGCGGAAAGTGCGTCCTCGGCAACGTCCGGGAAGAGGTCCAGCTCCACGGCAGGCTTTTTCACCGCCGGGGTCAGGTGGCGGGTCAGGTCCATGATGCAGATGCCGGACAGGCCGTAGTCGGTGAACTGCACCTCGCCCCGGTAATCTGCCAGCAGGGTGCTGCCGCTGTACAGGGCGGCGTGGGCCTTGGCCCGGATGCCGGCCAGACGCTTGTCCGGCTTTGCACACTGCAAAGCGGTCAGGCAGGGGTACAGCGGGGCCAGTGCACCGCCGCACTGTGCGGCGAACCGGGGGCCGAAGCCGTCGGTGCCGAACTGCGGCCCGGCACTGCCGCCCATGGCACAGACCACGGCATCGGCCCGTAAGCTCTCGTCGGCACCGTCCGTGTTGGAGAACAGCACCACATAGCCGCCCCGGCTCTGGCTCAGGGTCTGCACGGTGCAGCCGGTACGCACCTCCACGCCGCAGCGGGCCAGATGATGCTCCAGCAGGGCCAGCACGTCGGCGGCCTGATTGGAGTAGGGGTATACCCGGCCGGTCTCATCGGTGCGGGTGTAAAGGCCCAGCGCACGGAACCAGCCCAGTGGGTCGGCGGCGTTCACCGTGCGCAGCAGCGCGTCCAGCGCGGCGCGGTCAGCAGAAGAGTAGCTTTCCGGTGTGATGCCCTCGTTGTCGAGGTTGCAGCGGCCGTTGCCGGTGGCCAGCAGCTTTTTGCCCGGGCGGGGGCTGCGCTCCAGCACCGTGACGCGGGCTGTGGGGTCTGTCTGCGCGGCAGCCAGAGCGGCCGCCAGCCCGGCGGCCCCGCCGCCCAGAATGAGGATGTGTGCCATGCCGGCACCTGCCTTTCGTGGTTGGATTTGTATTTATTGTAGCAGAAGCCCGCCCAAAACACAATGAAGGGGCAAAGAAAAACGGAGCGCGCCCGGCGGGATTTTTACACCGTGCATGGCAGGTATAAATTCCCTTGGCTGACAAATACTATGGACACAGCCAAATTGCAAGCAGAACCGGAAACAGGGAGGAAACACCGCATGAAAGCAACCGGAATCGTCCGCCGCATTGATGAACTGGGCCGGGTGGTCATCCCCAAGGAGATCCGCCGCACCCAGCGCATCCGGCGCGGGGACCCACTGGAGATCTTTACCACCGGGGACGGGGAAGTGATCTTCAAAAAGTATTCGCCCATCGGGGAGATGAGCACCGTAGCCGCCCAGTACACCGAGGTGCTCAACAAGAGCTTTGCCCTCACCGCCTTTGTGGCCGATCGGGACCACATTCTGGCCGTGAGCGGGGCAGGCCGGCGGGAACTGGCCGACCGCAGCATCAGTCAGCCGCTGGAAAAGCTCATAGACGCCCGCCGCCCCTACCGGAACGAGGGCGAGCCGGACCGGGCTCTGATGCCCTGCGAAGGGGCCGCCCGGGTGCTGCTGTGCGCGGTGCCCATCATCGCGGCGGGGGACGTGGCCGGTGCGGTGGGGCTGCTGACCGAGGACCGCACCGCCACGCCGGACGAAGCCCAGTGTAAGGCCGTGAGCGTGGCGGCGGCCTTTCTGGCAAAGCAGATGGAAGAGTAAAAGAAAACGAAAACTCCCTCAGTCGCCTGCGGCGGAAGCTCCTCCCTTGGGGGCTGGCATCGCGGCAGCGATGACTGGGGGAGTTTTGCTGGGTTTATGACAGAATTATGAATCTTTCAAAACATTTTTGCAAAGCCCTTGACAGCACCGGAAAATTGGCTATAATGGTCTTAGCACTCAGGAACAAGGAGTGCTAAACAAGAAAAGTCAAGCAAAAGGAGGCAGGCGCTATGACGATGGATGCACGCAAACAACGCGTTTTGCAGGCGATCGTGGCGCTGTATGGTCTCGAAGGTGAGCCCGTGGGCAGCAGTGTGCTGGCCAACTACTTTGACATGGCGGTGTCCAGCGCCACCCTTCGCAATGAAATGGCGGCGCTGACAAAGCTGGGCCTGCTGGAACAGCCCCACACCAGTGCGGGCCGCGTGCCCAGCGCCAAGGGCTACCGTTATTATCTCGACAACCTGCTGACGGACGATCAGCCGCTGGACCGCGTGACCCGCGCCCGGGTGGATGCCGTGTTCGCCAGCCTGGATCATGAACCGGAAAAGCTGGCACAGGGTGCTGCCAGAGCGCTGGCCGCCATCAGCGGCTGTACCGCCGCGGTCAGCACCCCCTGCGCCGAGGACCTGTGCATCGCCCATTACGAGGTGGTGCAGGTGGGCCGCAGCGCAGCCGCTGTGCTGGCGGTGACCACCGCCGGTTATGTCCGCACCCGGGTGGCGCGGGTGCGCAGCGGCCTCTCCCGTGAGAAAGCCGCTGCCCTGGCCGCACTGCTGAACCACAGCCTGACCTTTGTGGCACCGGTGGATCTGTCCGGCCGGATGCTGGCCGAGCTGTGCAGTCAGATCGACCCGGAACTGGTGCCCGTCATCAGCGCCGCCGCCGCCATCCTGCAGGACTCGGTCAAACCCCACGTCTTTCTGGGCGGCGAGCAGCACCTGCTGGACTGGCCGCAGCTGGACGGCAAGGTGGGCGACATCCTCACCCTGCTGAACGACGAGGAACAGGCCGCTGGCCTCATCGCACCCCCTGCAGACCGCAATGAGAGCGTGCTGCTGGGCGAGGATCTGGAGCCGCAGATCCCCGGCATGTGCATCGTGAGCGACCGGTATCTGGTGGGCGGAGGCCTGTGGGGCTCCATTGCCCTGATCGGCCCCACCCGGATGCCCTTCCAGAAGCTGATGCCGCTGCTGCATTACTTTGCAGACCAGCTGGGCGAGGGCATGAGCGGCAAACGAAAAGACACCCCGCAGGCTGCCGCACCCCGGCGGACTGTGATCTATAAGGAGGATCTGGAATGAGCGAAGAAACCAAAAAGACTGCTCCCGCTGTTGAAGCGGAGCAGCAGCCCGCCGCCGCTCCGGAGGCAACGGCAGAGCAGGCAGCTCCCGCACAGGAGCCCGCCGCAGAAGAAGCTGCCGACCCGAAGGACGACAAGAAAAAGGACGGCGGCTGGTTCAACAAGAAGGCCCGCGAGATGGAAGCCGTCAAGGCTAAGCTGGACGCGGCCGAGCAGAACGCCGCACAGGCCAAGGAACAGCTGCTGCGCATGGCTGCCGAGTACGACAACTACCGCAAGCGCTCCACCCGCGAAGCCGACCAGAAGTTCAACGACGGCATTTCCTTTGCCGTGAACCAGATCATCCCCATTCTCGACACGCTGGATATGGCGGCCAACGCTCCTACCACCGACGAGAACTACAAGAAGGGTGTGGTCATGACGCTGGACAAAGCCGCCAAGGCGCTGGAAGCCCTCCATGTGGAGGAGATCGAAGCGCTGGGTAAGCCCTTTGACCCCAACTTCATGAACGCCGTGCAGCAGATCCCCGCCCCGGACGGGCAGGAGAGCGGCACGGTGGTCACCGTCTACCAGAAGGGTTACAAGCTGGGCGACAAGATCGTCCGCCATGCGACCGTTGTGGTGGCCGAATAACAACGCCTGAACTTCCGCAAGGGAGTTTTGAATATACCATCCGCTAAGCAAAAACTTGAGCATCATATAAACAAGATTTGTTCTTTCGAGAGGAGTTTTCATTATGAGTAAGATCATTGGTATCGACCTTGGTACTACCAACAGCTGCGTGGCTGTCATGGAGGGCGGCGAGCCCGTTGTCATCGCAAACTCTGAGGGTGCACGCACCACCCCGTCTGTGGTCGGCTTTACCAAGACCGGCGACCGTCTGGTCGGCCAGGTCGCAAAGCGTCAGGCCATCACCAACCCCGAAAATACCGTGGCTTCCATCAAGCGTTACATGGGCACCGACCACAAGGTGACCCTGAACGGCAAGGAGTACACTCCCCAGCAGGTCAGCGCTATGATCCTGCAGAA
>ENA-UPWM01000075-UPWM01000075.1-human-gut-metagenome-genome-assembly--contig:-NODE-75-length-29455-cov-8.349071_pt1 | contig 29455 bp, 27 predicted proteins | sample MGYA00250051_ERZ773379 | MGnify/ENA primary metagenome ERZ773379 (study PRJEB29103, sample SAMN06112020) | human gut metagenome | biome: human gut; feature: ankylosing spondylitis patient; material...
GGCTGGTTTCCGTCCGTGCGCAGGGCGAAGGCGACAAGGGACAGATGTCCCTGGAGGCGTTCCGCGACTTCATCGCCGGACTGGTCAAAGAGGAGATCGAGGCCAACAAGCTCGAAAAGAAATAAGCAAGGAATAACCGGGGCTTTCCGACAAAGTCCCCTCCGAGGGAGAGGATTCAGGAGAGGGTAAAATTTACAAACGCGGCGCAGCCGCGAGGATTACCACTCTCGGAAGCCCGAAAGCAAAGAACAAAATTTAATTAACCATTTTAATACTTAACGATTATCGCAGCACCGAAACCATTCCCGCCGAGGCCGTTTACCCCCGGGAATAACAGACCAAGACCGGCAACAGGCAACAATCCCCGCTTCGGACGCAGGCCGCCCGAAAAGGAGAATCCCTACCGCATCAACGAACAGATCACGGTTCCCGAGGTGCGTCTGGTGGGGGACAACATTCCCCAGCCGCAGGTGATGTCGATCCGCGACGCACTGCGTCTGGCGGACGAGATGGAACTCGACCTGATCGAGATCTCGCCCAAGGCCGAGCCGCCCGTATGCCGCATCGCCGATTATCAGAAGTTCCTCTACCAGCAGAAAAAGAAGGCCAAGGAACTGAAGGCGAACCAGACGAAAGTCGTCGTGAAGGAGATCCGCTTCGGCCCGCAGACCGACGACCACGACTACAACTTCAAGCTCAAGCACGCGCAGAACTTCCTCAAGGAGGGGGCCAAGGTCAAGGCCTACGTCTTCTTCCGCGGACGTTCGATCGTCTTCAAGGAGCAGGGCGAAATCCTGCTGCTGCGCTTTGCCACGGACCTCGAAGAGTTCGCCAAGGTGGAGATGATGCCGAAGCTCGACGGCAAGAAGATGAACATGATGCTCGCGCCCAAAGTCAAGAAATAGCGACAAGGCGAGGGCAAAGCGAATGCCGAAGGCATAAATGCGAAAACAACGACTGCGGGGCGGATGTATCCGGACCGCGGGTTGTTGTTTTTGCGTTTACAGGCGACGGAACCGACGCTTCGGGAAGAGTCTCGTTTCAATTTTTTCATTACCTTTGGGGGCGACGCCCCTTTCAGAAGTCGAAACCTTTTGCCGAACCGGACACGATTCGGTTTTGGAATCGTCCGTTTTTTTGGTAACTTTGCATGTAATGATCACCCCCGACGACATATTCCGCATTGCGGACGGAGCGGCCTTCGACGCCGCGGCGCTGGAAATATTCCGCCGCCAAGCCCGCGAATGCGCCCCCTACCGCGAATACCTCGCCCGGATCGGCGTCCGGGCGGAGCATGTCGACACGCCTGAAAAGATTCCGTACCTGCCCATCGAACTGTTCAAGACGCATACGGTCTATTGCGGGGAGACTCCGCCCGAGGCGGTCTTCACTTCGTCGGCCACCACCGGAATGACGCCCTCGCGCCACCCGATGCGCTCGCTGGCGCTCTACGAGCAGGCGTTCCGCACGGCATTCCGCAACTTCTACGGCGACCCCGCCGGATTGAGCCTCTACGCCCTGCTGCCCAATTACCTGCGGCGCAAAGGTTCGTCGCTGGTCTACATGGCCGACCGGCTGATCGCCGACTGCGGATCAGGCGGATTCTATCTGGATGACTGCGAAGGACTGCTGGCGGCGATGGAGCGCGACCCGAAGCCGAAAATCCTGCTGGGCGTAAGCTATGCGCTGTGGGACCTCGCGGAGCGGTACGCTCCGAAGCTCCGCGATACGGTGGTGATGGAGACGGGCGGCATGAAGGGTTACCGCGAGGAGATTCCCAAAGAGGAGTTCCACCGAATCCTCTGCGACGCCTTCGGGGTCGGGGAGATTCATTCGGAATACGGCATGGCCGAACTCACCTCGCAGGCCTATTCGCAGGGAGGCAACGTGTTCCGCTGCCCGGGCTGGATGCGCGTCACGGCACGCGACGTCAACGACCCGTTCGACCAGCTCCCGGCAGGCGCACGCGGCGGGCTGAACATCGCGGACCTGGCTTCCTGGTGGTCGTGCGCCTTTATCCAGACACAGGACGTGGGGCGCGTCGGCGCGGACGGCGCGTTCGTCATCGAAGGCCGTATCGACCATTCGGACATCCGGGGCTGCAATCTTCTGGTACAATGAAATGCCGGTTGAAATATCGGCAATGCATCGCAGCGCAGAATGCCGTTCCCACGGCGTTCCGCCGTGTTTGCAAATCCTCCCCACCCCTGACTCCCCGCCCGGGGCGGGAAGTTGAACGCCGCAAGCGGCAGCGTGTCGCGACGAACCCCTTTACAAATTATCAGACTCCATGAAAACCGTAGCATTCGTTCCCATCCGGCTCAACAGCCAGCGCGTCGCAGGCAAGAACCTCCGCCCGCTGGACGGATCGCCGCTGATGTGTCATATCCTGAAAACCCTGACTGAAGTGGAGGGCATCGACGAGGTCTACGTCTTTTGCAGCGACGAAGGCATCCGCGCGCTGCTGCCCGAGGGGGTCCGGCTGCTGCTCCGCGACCCGTCGCTCGACAGCGACACGACGCTCGGACGGGAGATTTACGACAGCTTCACCGCCCGGGTCGGGGCCGACCTCTACATCCTCGCCCACGCCACCTCGCCGTTCATCCGTGCCGCGACCCTTGCCGATGCGCTCGGCAAAGTGCGTTCGGGCGAATACGACTCGGCGTTCAGCGCCGAAAAAATCCAGACTTTCGCCTGGTTCGAAGGCCGTCCGCTCAACTACGCTCTCGACAACATCCCCCGCACGCAGACCATCGAGCCGGTTTACATCGAGACCAGCGCCTTCTTCATCTTTTCGCGGGAGTTGTGGTGCGGCCGCGGCCGCCGCATCGGCGATCGTCCCTACATGGCCGTCGTGGACCGCATCGAGGGTTTGGACATCGACTACCCCGAGGACTTCGCCATGGCCGAAATCATCGCGGCGAGCCGGAACCTGCCGGGATAAATAAAAGCCGATTCTGCGAACTCGCAGACTCGGAAGATTTTCGATTTGCCGGAGGCGAATCGGCAGGCCGCAGCTCCGCCTTGCGGAAGCCTGCTATTCCGCACGCTCCATAGCAGGCCACCGCGAGCAGCTGCCTGAAAACAGAGCCGAATTGCTGAAAAATGAGTCTTCCGACCCTGCGAATTTTCAAAACCGCCCTTTTTCTATTTTCGTTCCCGCTCGTAGGCGTCGATCATCGACCCCTCGGTCCGGTTTATGATCCGCGCCCCGAGCGATCGGGCGTAATCGCGCAGCGCCTCGTGGCCGCGGAACAGTTCGGCGACCTCGGCCAGATAAACGGCCATCGTATAGGGACGGTGCGGAACCTTCTGGAAGATCGGCTTCGGAACGGCCGGAGTGTCGTCGTAATAGTGCCTGTCGGCCCGGCAGAGACGGTTCTCGTCGTCGACCGACAGCCCGTCGAGCAGCGTATGATCCACCCCATAGAGTTCCAGCGTCTTGTAACCCAGCAGCAGGGCGACGTACTCGCACACCTGCACCACAGTCCCGAAGTTGGCGCTTCCCAGACCGTGGCGGTAGAGCCAGAACTCCACGCCCCGGAACCCGCGGTAGACCTGCGTGTGGAACCGCACGATGCGGATATTGGGGTTGGGCAGCGCGGCACGGTAGTCGAACCGCTCGGGGTTGTAGTACTGCACGTAGAGGTTCATCGGCCACGTCACCTTTTCGGCAAGCGTGCGGTAGAGTTCCGCCACGCGGTCGCGGCAGACGCTGTCGCGGAAGAACATCGGATCGGAAAGCACGTAATAGGCGGGACGGACGGTCCCGAAACGCTCGTCCAGCGCAAAGTAGTTGACCGCCATGACGTCCTTTGCCGTGTGTTCGCCCCGGGCGATCAGCCGCGGCAGGTCTTCGGCCAGCGAAGGGCCGTTGCCGAGGATCAGGACCGACGGCTTCGGCGCGCCGACCGTTCCGGCACGGCCGACGTAGTTGCGGAAATTCTCCTTCACGGCCATCACCGCAAAGTAAAACGCCGTCTCATAGAGGTTGCGCAGGAATCGGTCGGTTTTTTCGAATACGGTCATGGTACGGTTTTATTTGCAAAAGTAGCAAAAGATCAATATCTTCGCAACAAAACCCGGCAGAACAGATGTCAGAACCCACCATTTCGGTCGTCATACCCCTCTACAACAAGCAGCTGGAAATCGGCGCAGCCGTACGTTCGGTCCTGGCGCAGACCCGCCCCCCGCAGGAGATCATCGTCGTGGACGACGGTTCGACCGACGGCGGCGCGGAGGTCGTGCGTGCGATCGGCTCGCCGCTCGTAAGGCTCGTCCGGCAGTCCAACGCCGGGGTCTGCGCCGCACGCAACCGCGGCATCGCAGAGTCGACGGGCGAATACATCGCCCTGCTGGACGCCGACGACGCCTGGGAGCCGGGGTTTCTCGCCGAAATCGCCGCCATGATCCGCGAGTTCCCCGGCTGCGGACTCTACTGCACGGCGTTTTCAATAATAAGCCACGACGGGACCTATCCGGCCCCGACACCCTCCGAGCGGGGCGTCGTGGCGAATTTCTTCCGCGAATCGGCCCACCGCTACATCGCCATCCCGTCGGCCAGCTGCATCCCGCGGCGCGTGTTCGACACCGTGGGGCTGTTTCCCGAGGGCATGAAGATCGCCGAAGACCTCTACATGTGGATCAGGATCGCCCGCCGCTACGAAGTCTGCTTCTCGCCCGAACGGCTGGTCCGCTACTCGCGGGTGGCTTCGAACCGCTCGGCGGCAAGCTACACGCCCGAGAAGACCGTCCATTCGTTCGAGGAGCTGTACGACCCGCTGGCCCCCGAGGAGGACCGGGAGTTCGTGGCCCGCGCCGCACTGGGAAAAGCGCTTATCATCAGCGCCAAAGGCGGCACGAAGGAGGCCGCCCGCGCCGCCCGGTTCTTCGCCTGGACGCGGACCTACCGCCGCACGCTGCGCAAGGTCCGCGCCCTGAACGCCCTGCCCGCCGGCTGGCGCGGTCCCGTGATCCGGCTTTACAACGCGCTGGCCTGGCGCCTCGCCCGCAAAGGACTCTAATGCTCAAAATGATGAAATACCTCCTGCATACCCTTTCCTGCCTGCTGCTTTTCGCAGCGGGAACCTGCCTCGCGCAGACGCCCGGCCACACGCTGCGTTCGGGCGGCATCGACCGCACCTACCGCCTACACCTGCCCGAAGGGCTGCCCGACGGCGCGCCGCTGGTCATTGTCCTCCACGGCTACGGAGGACAGGGCGACCCGGAACGGTTCGACATGAACCGCGTTGCCGACCGCCACGGTTTTGCCGTCTGCTACCCGCAGGGCGAACGCGACGGCCGCGGCAAGACGTGCTGGAACGTGGGTTACCCCTTTCAGGCCGATATGGCCGTCGACGACGTGCGGTTCCTCTCCGAACTGATCCGGCACCTTCAGAAAAAACATGGTTTGAGCCGCCGCAACGTCTTCTGCACGGGTATGTCGAACGGCGGGGACATGTGTTACCTGCTGGCCTCGCGCTGTCCGGAGACCTATGCGGCCCTCGGACCGGTCGCCGGGTTCATGTCCGTCGAAATCCTCCGCTCGGACCGCAATCCGCATCCGATTCCGCTGTTCGAAATCCACGGCACCGAAGACCGGACGACCCGCTGGGAAGGCGACCTCGGCAACGAAGGGGGCTGGGGCGCCTATGTCTCCGTCCCGACCGCGGTCGGCTACTGGGCCGCCAAGAACAAATGCCTCGCAGAGCGGATCGACACCCTGCCCTCCCGCCCCGGCGGCTTGCAGGTCATCGCCCACCGCTACACGGAGGGCACGGACGGAAACGAGGTCTGGCTCTACGAGACCGTCGGCGGAAAGCACTCCTGGAAAGAGACGGGCGTAGACACGGGCGAAGAACTGTGGAAGTTTTTCAGCAGATACGTCCGGTAAACGAAAAAGGGTTCCGAATCATCGGAACCCTTTTTCACTCTGCCGGGCGGCGTCAGTTCGAGAACGTCAGCCCGTCCTGCCCGGCGTCAATCGCGATCGGCTTCGAGCGGTCGACCTCGCCGGCAAGAATCCGCTTCGAAAGGTCGTTGACCACATAGCGCTGGATGACCCGCTTCACGGGACGTGCGCCATAGAGCGGATCGTAACCCGCCGTGGCGATCCATTCGCGCGCCTTGTCGCTGTACTCCAGCCGGATGCCGTTCTCCGAAAGCATCCTGCGCACGATGCCCAACTGGATGTCGACGATGCGTTCGATGTCCTTGTGCGTCAGCGGCTCGAACATCACGATCTCGTCGATACGGTTCAGGAACTCCGGTTTGAGCTGCTGTTTCAGCAGGTCGATCACCGCGAGGCGCGTCCGCTCGACAACCTCTTCGGGCAGCTTCCTGCCGTCGAAGGCCTCGGCGAAGTTATCCTGGATCACCTGCGAACCCATGTTCGAGGTCATAATGATGATCGTGTTGCGGAAATCCACCGTACGGCCCTTGTTGTCGGTCAGCCGGCCGTCGTCGAGCACCTGCAACAGGATGTTGAAGACGTCGGGATGCGCCTTCTCGATCTCGTCGAGCAGCACCACGGAATAGGGCTTGCGCCGCACGGCCTCGGTCAATTGGCCGCCCTCGTCGTAACCGACGTATCCCGGAGGCGCCCCGACGAGCCGCGACACGGCGTGCCGCTCCTGGTACTCGCTCATGTCGATACGCGTCATCATCTGGTCGTCGTTGAACAGGAACTCGGCCAGCGCCTTGGCCAGCTCGGTCTTGCCGACGCCCGTCGTACCGAGGAAGATGAACGAACCGATCGGCTTGCGGGGATCGTTCAGCCCGGCGCGCGAACGGCGCACGGCGTCGGAAATGGCCGCGATGGCCTGCTCCTGCCCGATGACGCGCTTGTGGAGTTCGTCCTCCATGTGGAGCAGTTTCTCGCGCTCCGAGGCCAGCATGCGCGTCACGGGAATGCCCGTCCAGCGCGACACCACCTCGGCGACGTCCTGCGCGTCGACCTCCTCCTTGATCATCGAACCGCTGGCCGAAGCGAGGCGGTACTCCTCCTGGAAAGCGGCGATCTCCTTCTCGGCCTCCTGAATCTTGCCGTAGCGGATTTCGGCCACCTTGCCGTAGTCACCCTGCCGTTCGGCCTGCCGGGCCTCGACTTTCAGCGACTCGATCTTATCCTTGTTGGCCTGAATCTTTTTGAGCAGATCGCGCTGGCCCTGCCACCTGGCACGCATCTCGGCGTCACGGGCCTTCAGTTCCTCGATCTCCTTGGTCAGGTGCTCGACGCGCTCCTTGTCCTTCTCGCGGCGGATGGCCTCGCGCTCGATTTCGAGCTGGCGGACCCGGCGGTCGAGCGTGTCGATCTCCTCGGGCACGGAGTTCATCTCCAGACGCAGCCGCGAGGCGGCCTCGTCCACCAGGTCGATGGCCTTGTCGGGCAGGAACCGCGAGGTGATGTAGCGCGTCGAAAGCTCGACGGCGGCCACGATGGCCTCGTCCTTGATCCGCACCTGGTGGTGGTTTTCGTAACGCTCCTTCAGGCCGCGGAGGATCGAGATGGCGTCCTCCTGCGAAGGCTCGTCGACCATCACCTTCTGGAAACGGCGTTCGAGGGCCTTGTCCTGCTCGAAGTATTTCTGGAACTCGTCGAGCGTCGTGGCTCCGATGGTCCGCAGCTCGCCCCGCGCAAGGGCCGGTTTGAGGATGTTCGCGGCATCCATCGCACCCGACGACTTGCCGGCGCCGACCAGCGTGTGGATCTCGTCGATGAAGAGCAGTATCTCGCCCTCGCTGGCCGTAACCTCCTGCACGACGGCTTTCAGACGCTCCTCGAACTCGCCCTGGTACTTGGCGCCTGCGATCAGCGCACCCATGTCCAGCGAGTAGATGACCTTCGACTTCAGGTTCTCGGGCACGTCGCCGTCGATGATCCTGCGGGCAATGCCCTCGGCGATGGCGGTTTTGCCGACGCCGGCCTCGCCCACGAGAATCGGGTTGTTCTTCGTGCGCCGCGAAAGGATTTGCAGCACGCGGCGGATCTCCTCGTCACGCCCGATGACCGGGTCGAGTTTTCCCGAGCGCGCCTGCTCGTTGAGGTTGATGGCATACTTGCCCAGCGCGTCGAACTGCTGCTCGGAGGTCTGCGAATCGACCGTCGCACCCTTGCGGAAGGTGCGGATCGCCTCAATCAGCTCCTTTTCCGTCGCGCCGCTGCGTTTGAGGATGTCGGCGGCCTGCCCGCGCTCGGCCACGAGGGCCAGCAGCAGGTGTTCGACGGAGGCGTATTTGTCGCCGAAATTCTTCGTGAAGTCCACGGCGCGCTGGATCGCCTTCGAGGTGTCCTGCGCAAAGAACTGCTCGCCGCCGCCCTCGACGCGCGGCAGCGACGCCACGGCCCGGCCGACCTCGTCGCGCAGCGAACGTACATTCACTCCCACGCGCCCCAGCAGGAACGTCGAGAGCGAATCGTCCTCGCGGATCAGCACCGCGAGCAGGTGGAGCGGTTCGACAGCCTGCTGTCCCCGCTCCCGCGCCAGCGAGAGCGCCGCTTGCAGCGCCTCCTGCGCCTTGATGGTAAGAGTGTTGATGTTCATAATATGTAATTTTTAATTTTGAATTCTGAATTGTGAATTGAGCAAAACCCCTGCCAACTCCGAATCCAGGACATAGTGTCATTATTTGTCACAGAACAACTGCCAACAACCGCCAATTTGTCGTGCCGGAGCACGGCACATAATTTTTAATTCTTAATTTTTAATTCTTAATTCATATTTCGTATCTTTGCAACACTATGAGTGATTTCATCGTCAGCGCACGCAAATACCGCCCCGCGACCTTCCGGTCGGTCGTCGGGCAGAAACATATCACCTCGACGCTCCAGAACGCCATCGAGCGCGGCCAGCTGGCCCACGCCTATCTCTTCTGCGGTCCCCGCGGCGTAGGCAAGACCACCTGCGCCCGCATCTTCGCCAAGGCCATCAACTGCCTCGCACCCGACGGCGCCGAAGCGTGCAACGAGTGCGAATCGTGCCGCTCGTTCAACGAAGGACGTTCGCTCAACATCCACGAGCTGGACGCCGCGTCGAACAACTCCGTGGAGGACATCCGCACGCTGATCGAACAGGTGCGCATCATCCCGCAGGTGGGCCGTTACTCGGTGTTCATCATCGACGAGGTCCACATGCTCTCGGCCGCAGCCTTCAACGCCTTCCTCAAGACGCTGGAGGAGCCGCCCGCCCACGCCATCTTCATTCTGGCGACCACCGAGAAACACAAGATCATCCCCACGATCCTCTCGCGCTGCCAGATCTACGATTTCAACCGCATCCGCGTCGAAGATTCGGTCGAATACCTCAAATACATCGCCTCCCAGGAGGGCATCTCGGCGGACGAAGAGTCGCTGAACCTCATCGCGCAGAAGGCCGACGGCGGCATGCGCGACGCGCTGTCGATGTTCGACAAGGCCGTGTCGTTCTGCGGCACGGCGCTGGACTACCGCAACGTGGCCCAGACGCTGAACGTGCTGGACTACGACACCTATTTCAGCGTGACGGAGATGCTGCTCGCGGGCAACTACGTCGACGTGCTGGTGGCCTTCGACAGCGTGCTGTCGAAAGGCTTCTCGGGCCAGACCTTCATGTCCGGCATGAACCGCCATATGAGGGATCTCCTGATGGCCAGGCAGCCCGACACGCTGCGACTGATCGAAATGACCGGAACGCTGCTCGAACGATACCGGACGCAGGCGGGCGCCTGCAGTGTCGAGTTCCTGTTCGGAGCCATCTCCGTACTGACGGAACTTGACGGGAAGATCCGGCAATCGTCGAACCAGCGATTGCTTGTCGAGTTGGGCCTGATGAAAATCGCCGGACTCGGTCAAAAAAAAAATGACACCCTGACATCTTCCGGGGAGTATCCGCTTCCCGAACTGACACCCCGAACGGCGGCCGCGGCCGTCGCGGCGACGCCTGCGGCGCAACCGCAGCCCGACCCGGCGACCCGCCCCGGTCCGAATCCCGTTCCGGCGGCTCCGCAGCAATCCGCAGCGGTTCAACCCGGGCAGGCCTCACAACCGGCGTCCGCGCCGATTCCCGCCCCGGCTCCGCAGCCGGCCGCACCCCGGCCGGAAACGCCGGCGCAATCCGCAGCCGCCCCGGGACCCGCTCCCGCTCCGGCCGCACGGCCCGAAGCGTCCAAACCCGCGCCCCAGCCCGTGCGGAGGCCGCTGATCTCGGGAACCTCCCTTTCGGAACTGCTCGCCTCGGCGGGCAGCAATCCGGACGAGGAGCCTTCCGAACAGGAAACGGCCGAACCGGAGGTCGCGACGATCGACCCCGAGTGCGAACGGAAACTGGAACGCGCCCGGGAAAAGATCCTGAACCTCATCCGGGAACGACGTCCGCGGTTCGTCCCGGCCTTCGAACTGATGAGGGTGCAGGGCAACACGATCTCGCTGAGCGTGCCGACGAGCGAACTGCGCGAAGAGATACTCCGCAGCAAGACAGGGATGCTGATGCGCATCGCCGAACTGGCGGGCATCACGGGAGCGATCGAACTGGAAGTGGTCGTCAACGAGGAAATTCGGGCCGCACGCCCGATCAAACTCGAAGACCGGGTGAAATACATGACAGAAAAGAATCCGCTGATCGCGGAACTCCGCAAAGCATTGGATTTGGAAGTGGAGTAACCCGCTTAAAAAGCGGGATTTATGGGCGATGGAGCGTCAGACGGAAGCAGATTCCGAACTGCGCTTCCACCGAAAAACAAAGTGAAAATTAAATAACGCAATAATGGCAACAAAGAATTTCATCGAAGAACTCGAATGGCGCGGCATGATCCACACGATCATGCCCGGAGCAAAGGAACAACTCGAAAAAGAACAGACGACGGCTTACCTGGGCATCGACCCCACGGCCGACTCGCTGCATATCGGCCACCTGGTGGGCGTGATGATCCTCAAGCACTTCCAGATGTGCGGCCACCGTCCGCTGGCCCTCGTGGGCGGTGCGACGGGCATGATCGGCGACCCCTCGGGCAAATCGCAGGAGCGCAACCTGCTCGACGAAAAGACCCTGCGTCACAATCAGGAGGCGATCAAACGCCAGCTGGCCAAACTGCTCGACTTCGACTCCGACGCCCCGAACGCCGCCGCGCTGGTCAACAACTACGACTGGATGAAGGAATTCACGTTCCTCGATTTCATCCGCGACATCGGCAAGTGCATCACCGTCAACTACATGATGGCCAAAGACTCCGTGAAGAAACGCTTCAACGGCGAGGGCGACGGCATGTCGTTCACCGAATTCACCTACCAGCTGGTTCAAGGCTACGACTTCCTGCACCTCTACGAGACGATGAACTGCAAAATCCAGCTGGGCGGCGCCGACCAGTGGGGCAACATCACCACCGGCACGGAGCTGATCCGCCGCAAGCTGGGCGCAGAGGCCGAGGCCTTCGGCATCACCTGCCCGCTGATCACCAAGGCCGACGGCACGAAATTCGGCAAGACCGAGAGCGGCAACGTATGGCTCGACCCGCGCTACACATCGCCCTACAAGTTCTACCAGTTCTGGCTCAACGTCAGCGACGAGGACGCCAAACGCTACATCAAGATCTTCACGCTGCTCGACCGTGAGACCATCGACGCACTCATCGCCGAGCACGACGCGGCTCCCCACCTGCGCGTATTGCAGAAACGGCTGGCCGAGGAGATCACCTGCATGATCCACTCGCGCGAAGAGTACGAAAAGGCCGTCGAGGCCTCGGCCATCCTCTTCGGCGGCGCCACGTCGGAGGCTCTGCACCGTCTCGACGAGCAGACCTTGCTGCAAGTGTTCGAAGGCGTGCCCCAGTACCGCGTGGCCCGCACGGAACTCGCGGCCGGCATCCCGTTCGTGGACCTCTGCGCCGAGAAAAGCGACATCTTCGCCTCGAAAGGCGAGTGCCGCAAACTGGTGCAGGGCGGCGGCGTGTCGCTCAACAAGGAGAAGCTGGCCGACGCGATGCGCCCGGTGACCGACGCGGACCTGATCGCGGGCAAATACCTGCTCGTGCAGCGCGGCAAGAAGAACTACTACCTCGTGATCGCCGAATAGGATGGAATACCGGATCGTTCTCCAGCGCATGGAGTTCCGGGCGCTGCACGGCTGCTACGAACTCGAACGGAAGGTCGGCAACCGCTTCACGGTCGACCTGGAGATCACGGCCTGCCTGGGCGACGCGGCCGCCGAGGACAGCGTCGAACAGACGGTCAACTACCTCACGGTCTACGAAGTCGTCTCGCTCCAGATGCGCATTACCCAGCGCACGATCGAGCGCGTGGCGATGAACATCATCGAGGCGGTCTACGCCTCGTTCCGGCAGGTCCGGCACGTAAAATGCACCGTCTCGAAACTGGCGCCCCCGCTCGGCGGCAAACTGGAGAAGGTGAGCGTCGTACTGGAGAAATAGAAAACTGCGCGCACGCGGCTGCGTGCGCGCAGTTTTTCAAATAGAACCGATATATGCATCATTCACACGGCCGCGCAACGCTGGGCGGCAAATTGAGCGCCGTGCTCGTCGCGGCCGGAAGTTCCGTGGGGCTGGGAAATATCTGGCGGTTCCCCTATGTCGCCGGAGACAACGGCGGCGGAGCTTTTCTGGTGATTTACATTCTCTGCGTCCTGCTGCTGGGACTGCCCATCATGGTGGCCGAATTCTCGGTCGGACGCGCCTCGCACCGCAATGCCGTGGGAGCCTACCGGGCGCTCGCCCCCAAGTGGAGTTTCCTGGGCTACAACGGCGTCGTGGCAGCGTTCCTGATCCTGGGCTTCTACTTCGTGGTGTCGGGATGGACCGCCGAATACATGGTTCACTCCGTGACGGGAAGCCTCGCCCGGTACACCACCGCCGACGAATACAAGAGCGTTTTCGAGAATTTCATCCAGAACCCGTGGCGGCCCGTGCTCTACACCGCGCTGTTCGTGCTGGCCACGCACTTCGTCATCGCGATGGGCGTGCAGAAAGGCATCGAACGCTCGGCAAAGGTGCTGATGCCCCTGCTGTTCGTCATCCTGATCGCACTGTCGATCCACTCGCTGCTGATGCCCGGCGGCGAGGAAGGGCTTCGGTTCCTGTTCCGGCCCGACTTCTCGAAGGTGACGCCCTCGACGGTGCTCGTGGCGCTGGGGCAGGCCTTCTTCTCGCTCTCGATCGGCATCGGCACGATGGTCACCTACGCCTCCTACTTCAAACCCGACACCAACCTGCGCCACACGGCGCTCAACGTCACAATCCTCGACACGCTGGTAGCCGTGCTGGCCGGCGTGGTGATCTTCCCGGCGGTGTTCAGCGTGGGCATCGAACCCTCGTCGGGACCGTCGCTCGTATTCATCACCCTGCCGGGCATCTTCAACTCGATGCCGCTGAGCATGGTCTGGTCGTCGGTATTCTTTCTGCTGCTGGTCGTTGCGGCGCTCACCTCGACCATCTCCCTGCACGAAGTCATCACGGCCTACATGCACGAGGAGTGGCACATGAGCCGGCGGGCCGCCGCATGGTCCACGACCGGAGCCTGCATGGCGCTGGCCGCCGTGGCATCGCTGTCGCTGGGCGTTCTGAAGGGATGGAACATCTTCGGACTCACGATTTTCGACTCGCTCGACTACCTTACGGCCAACATCCTGCTCCCCGCCGGCGGATTCTTCACCTGCATATTCGTCGGCTGGCGCCTCGACCGGAAAATACTCAAGGCCGAAATCAGCAACAACGGCACGCTGAAATTCCGTATCTACGGGGTGTTCATCTTCCTCGTGCGCTACGTCTGCCCGGCAGTGCTGCTGCTGATCTTCCTGGATAACCTGGGCCTCTTTTAGCGGCCCGCACCGATCAGAACGAAACCCAAAACCTACCGAAACCATGAAACGATTCATTGTCCTGCTGCTCGTCTGCTGCCTCGGCGCAGCCGTTACGGCCCGCCCGATCCGGGGCACGGTCAAATGCGCCGGGACGCCGGTCTCCGGCGTCACCGTCACGGACGGCCACTCCTTCACCGAAAGCGGCGCCGACGGAACTTTCACCCTCGACGCCGACGACGACGCGCTGTTCATCAGCATCGTAACCCCTTCCGGCTACCTGGCCCCCATGGAGCAGGACATCCCGCAATTCTTCCGGCCCTACGCCGCTTCCACGAAGCGTTACGATTTCGAGCTGCGTCCGTGGCCGGCCACGGGCGAGGTTTACGAATTGCTGGCGATCGGCGACCCGCAGCCCAAAACCGCGGCGCATTTCGACCGGCTCCGAACCGAGATCATCCCCGAACTGCAACGCGCGACCGCCCTCGGGAAGCAACGGGGCACGGCACAGGCGGCGCTGCTGCTCGGCGACATCGTCTGGGACTCTCCGGAGCTGTTCGCCGGCGTCCGCGAGCAGTTCGCATCGCTCGGAATACCGGTCTACGGCGTGATCGGCAACCACGACCACGACCGGAACAAATACACCGACCGGGAGGCCACGGAGAACTACCGGAACCATTTCGGCCCCACCTACTACGCCTTCGACATGGGACGGACCCACTACATCGTCCTCGACGACATCGTCTACCACGGAGCGAAGAAATACGACGAGCAGATCGACTCGCTGCAACTGGCCTGGGCCGCGGAATACGCCCGGCGGCTGCCCGCCGGGTCGCGCGTCTGCGTAGCCATGCACGCCCCGGCCATGAAGGCCTGGAAAGGCAATCAGGTCATGGAGTCGGCCGCCAGGCTGATGGACGCCTTCGCCGGCCACGAACTGCATTTCATCACGGGACACACGCACGTCAACTCGAACTACGACATCCGCGAAGGAGTCGTGGAGCACAACGTGGCACAGATCTGCGGAAATCTGTGGTACGACCCGATCAACAAGGACGGCACGCCCAAAGGCTACCAGCTCTTCCGCGAATGCGGCGGAGAGTTCTCGTGGGAGTACCGGAGCCTCGGATCTCCGGCCGTACGGCAACTGCGGGTATGGCAGCCCGGGCAGGTGGAAGCGTTTCCCGGAAGCGTCGTGGCCAAAATCTGGAACTGGGACCCCTGCTGGACCGTCGTCTGGTACGAGGACGGCCGTTACCGCGGCGCAATGCAACGCATCCAGATCGTCGACCCCGACTATGCGGCGCATCTCGACTCTCTGAAAAACGCCGGGCGGAAACTCGCCAAATCGCAGCATCCCCGCATCTCGGACTTCTATTTCAAAGCGCGTCCTTCGGCTTCGGCACAGACGATCGAGGTAGTCGCCACGGACCGTTTCGGACGCCGCTATTCGGAGCGCATCACGCTCGAAAAGGCCCAATGACCGGCCGAAGCGGCGACAGCTGAACAAGTCCGGGCGAGCGGCGGGAACGGATCAGACGAACGAACGCCGGACAGCAAAAGAACGAGGCGGATGGAATGTACTTCGGTACTGTCCATCCGCCTCGTTTAAAGGATGTGCGAAAGATCGCCGCCAGAAAGCGGCAATCAGTTGATATTGCGCCGGTCGGGTTCATGGTCGGGCGAAGCCGCCTCCATGTCGATCTGCAACTTCACCATGTTGATGGCCGTGGCCGCAGCCTCGTCGCCCTTGTTGCCGTGACGGCCGCCGCAGCGGTCGAGGGCCTGCTGCATGTCGCCCACCGTCAGCACGCCGAAAGCGATGGGCATGTTCCACTGGATTTGCAGCTGCGTAATGCCCTGCGTCACGCCCTGACAGATGAAATCGAAGTGGCGCGTGTCGCCCTGGATAACGCATCCGAGAGCGATGACGGCGTCCACGTCGGTATACTCCGCGAAGAACTGCGCGCCGAGCGAAAGCTCGAACGTGCCCGGGACATATTTGACCTGAATATTCATATCGGGGCACCCGGCGGCACGCAGCGTGCGCACGGCTCCCTCCAACAGGGCCTCGGTGACCTCGCGGTTCCACTCGGCCACGACGATACCGAACCGCATGTCAGCGGCCGAAGGCAGGGGTGAGTCGAATTTGGAAAGGTTGTGATTCTTGGTCGCCATCGTCTTTCGCTATTTGATGCTGCCGAGCAGCTTTTCCGCATCGCGGGCCTCCATCGAGGCGGGATACGAAGTCAAAATCTCTTCATAGAAAGCCGCGGCTTTCTGCTCATTGCCCTGCGCCTGCTCCGCAAGACCTGCCTTGCGCAGGTACATCGGGGCCGTCAGGTTGTTGTCGGCGGCCTTCACGGCCTTCTCGTAGAACTTCACCGCCCTGGCGTAGTCCTGCTGCTCAACGGCGATATCGCCCTGCAAACCGTAGTTCTGTGCGTTGATCAGCTCCCCGGGGATACCTTTCAACTGCGAGAACTTCGCCAGGTATTTGGCGGCGTTCTCCAGATCGCCCGTACGCAGGTAGCAGATGCCCGCATAATGCTTGGCGAGATTGCCCGAAGGCGTCGAGCCGTACTTCTCGATCACGTCGAGGAAACCGGCCGCGTTGTCGTCGCCCAGCAGCGCCGTCTCGAAATCGGGGTTCTCGCCTTCGAAACGGTTCTGCGCCTCGGCGATCATCTCGGCGGCCTTCGTGGCGCGGGGCTGGAGGATCAGCGAGCGGTAGCCGAAAACGAGGGCTGCGAGGACGAGCAGACCGAGGAAAACGTAGGACATCGTCCGGCCGTTCCTCTCGAAAAACAACTCCGTTTTGTTCATTGCTTCGCCGAGGGTTTCCTGCTCGGCGACGTTCTGCTTTGCCATATTGCTTATTGTGTTATTAGTTTATAATTCGTACGATAGTTTGCAAAGATACAAAACTATTCACAATGTGCAATGTCGTGTCCGGATTTTTTGTATTTTTGTCCTATGCATCTGAAGAAAATAGCGCTGCAGAATTTCAAAAACATCTCCCAGGAGGAACTCGCGCTGTGCCCCGGCATCAACTGCCTGGTGGGCGACAACGGCGCGGGCAAAACCAACGTCGTGGACGCCGTTTACTACCTCTCGATGTGCAAGTCGTCGCTGCCGATGACCGACGGGCAGAGCATCCGCCACGGCGCCGACTTCTTCCTCGTCGAAGGGACCTATGCGAGCGATGCCGGCAAGCGGGAAACCATCGTGTGCAGCTTCTCGCGCAAGGGCGGCAAGGTGCTCAAGCGCAACGGCAAGGAGTACGAACGGCTTTCGGACCACGTGGGACTGATTCCCGCGGTGATCGTGTCGCCGGCCGACAGCGCGCTGATCTCGGACGCCGCCGACGAGCGCCGACGCTATCTCAACGCCTTCATTTCGCAGTTGGACCGCGCCTATCTCGGTTCGGTGATGCGCTACAACGCCGTGCTGGCCGAACGCAACCGCCTGCTGAAAACCCGGCCCGACGAAACCATGCTCCAAATCTACGACATGCAACTGTGCGAACACGGCAAGGCCATCCACGCCCGGCGGCAGGAGTTCGCCGAGCGGCTGCAACCCGTGACCGCGGCCTATTACAGCATCCTCTCGGGCGACCGGGAGCAGGTCGAACTGCACTACAAATCGGAGCTGAACGACCGTCCGTTCGAGGAGATACTGCTCGATGCGCGGCAGAAGGACATCGTCAACGAATTCACGACGGCAGGCATTCACCGCGACGACCTGGTGCTGAAAATCGGAGGTTATCCCCTGCGCAAATACGGGTCGCAGGGACAGCAGAAATCCTTCCTGATCGCCCTCAAACTGGCGCAGTACGCCGTCGTCGCCCAGACGAAGGGCGAACGCCCGATCCTGCTGCTGGACGACCTGTTCGACAAGCTCGACGCCGGGCGGGTCGAACAGTTGATCCGGCTGGTCTCGGACAACACCTTCGGGCAAATCCTGATCACCGACTGCAACCCGACACGCCTGAAACGGATTCTCGACAAGGCGGGCGGCGACTACACGCTCTTTTCAGTCGCCGAAGGCGCCGTGACGCAGGAGCGGGCCGCGACGGAAGATCCGGCGGAAGGCCCGGCCGGGAATGCAGCTGAAAACGCCGCAAACACCCCGGAGAACGCCTCGGAAAATGCAACGGAAGATTCCGCGAAAGGCGCGGAAAAAGAGCGATCCGTACAACCCGAATCAACCGACGAACAGCCATGAGACGAACCAAAACCATGCTGATGGGCGACCTGCTGGAGGAGTTTTTCAAACGCCCCTACATCGCCGCGAAAGTCGCCGAAGGCAAACTGCCGGACACATGGCGCGAGATTGTCGGCGACCGCGCCGCGGATGTCACCACCGAATTGCGGCTCGAAAAGCACATCCTGTACGTACGCATACAGTCGAGCGTCCTGCGCTCGGAACTTTTCTACCAGCGCGAGGCGCTCAAGGAGGAGATAAACCGCCGTTCGGGCGTACGGCTCGTCAACGCCGTCATCATCCGGTAAGTCCGGGTTCGGCAAAAAAGCATACCTTATATAATATATATGAAAAAAGATGCTCCTCGAAAAGGAGCATCTTTTTTCATATGGCGGGAAGGTTCCATTCGCCCTCCCCAATACGGCCCGGCCTTATTTGATGATCACGGCGCGGTTGGCCTTCTGGTTGTTCTCGTAAACATTGGCTGCGTTGCCCTTGCCTTCGTAGGTCAGCTGTTTGGGGTTCACGCCGCATTTTACGAGGAAGTCGTAAACGCTCTTGGCGCGGTTCTCGGCAACGCGCTTGTTGCCTGCCGCCGTACCCGTCTGCTGGTCGGCGTGGCCCTCGATCTTGTAGACCCGGTCTTTCGGACCGCTCTTGATCAGGTCGGCCATCAGTTCGAGGCGGGTCTTCTCCTTCGGCGTCAGCTTCGACATGCTGTAATCGTAGAAAATGATCGAAGTCGGGCTGAGGGTGTTCACCTTCTGTGCGGCAGCGGCCTCGGCGGCGGCTTTGGCAGCAGCAGCGGCGGCAGCGGCTTTAGCGGCGTCGGCCTCGGCCTCGGCAGCCTTCAGTCTGTTGGCCAGATCCGCATTCTCCGACCGGGCAGCTTCGAGGGCGGAATTGCCCGCAGCCACTGCATTCTGGAAAGCGCGGATGTCGTCGGCCGTATAGCCCGGAACGCCGCGCTCCCAGCCACGCTGGTTGAAGCGGTAGGTGATACCCACCGTAGCGGAAAGTCCGGCCAGATAAGAACCGTTCATCTCCGCAGGGCAAATATCCGACTTGGCGAGCAACCCCTTGAGTTCGATATTGAAATCGAATGCGGGCGACAGGCGGAACTTGCTGAGCAGACCCGCCGTGAAGGCGAACTCCTGGCGCGAACCGGATGCATTCTCACGCTGGCTACGGTCCGTGAAGTTCGAAGCCATGTAACCGAAACCGGCGAACGGCACGGCATACCACGCACGGTCGGCACGGTAACCGCCGATCCAGTTCGAGGCGTTAACCATGAAATCCACGTGTCCGAACATGTACGGCCACGTCATCTTGCCGATCTGGGAATCGAAATTGTTGAACCATCCGCCCTGCAATTGAGCGCGCATACCGAAGACCGGATGCAGCCACTTCGTCACCGACAGGTTGCCCTCGAAACCGAAACGGTCACTGCGGGGACCATAGTTATCTCCGTTGGAGAAAGCTGTTCCGGTTCCGAACCCGGCCGAAACCTCCCAATTATCCCAGAATCCGTTCGACACGAATCCGGCAACGCTCGGCTTCTTCGGCGTTCCTTCGGCAAATGCGGCAGAGGCGAAAGCCACGAGCAAAACAGTCAAGAAAATCTTTCTCATAATATTCATCTTTAATACGTCTCACATACTTGTCGTAAAAGTACGCATTTTTTTCTCAAAAACCATTCAAATCCGGTCAAAAAAACAGAAAAAATAGAGTTTCGGAGACAAAGAAGCCCCAAATGCCTGGGCATTGGGGCTTTTTAGAACACAAATCAGGTGAAAAAAACATCAACCGCACTTGGAATAGCCGCACGACATGCAGGTCAGACAGCCGTTCTGATAGGCCATATTCTCCTGTCCGCAGCTCGGGCATTTACCCTTGGATTTCGTGCCGTCGACGATATACTGTTTCAATGCACGGCACACGCCGGTCTTCCACGTGTTGATCGACTCGCTGTCCAGATGCAGGGACTCGATCAGCGACACGGTCTTCTCGATCGGCATGCCGTGACGCAGCACGCCCGAAATGAGCTTGGCGTAGTTCCAGAACTCTTCGTTGAACAGACGCGAAATGCCGCCGATGGTGTTCGTATAACCGTAACGGTCGGTGTACTGGAAATCATAGCGTTTCGTACCGTCCGCCTCGCGGACCTTGATGATGAAGCCCTTCTTGATCTTCGGGGGAATGAACATGGCGTCCTCCTCGATCTTACCCGTGAAGACCTCGTAGGGACGCCCGCCCTGCAAGCCCACGAAGGCGATCCAGTCCTCCGTGCCGTTCTTGAACCGCACGATGTCGGCAGGAATCGACTTGGGACGCTTCTGCACCTCGCCGGGATGCTCCTCGCACTTCTTCCGGCTCTTGGAGTTTTTCTCCAGCAGCACGCCGTCGCGGCAGCCGTCGCGGTAGACCGTGACGCCCTTGCAGCCGCACTCCCAAGCCGTGCGGTAAACATCGGCCACCAACGCCTCCGAGACGTTGTTCGGCAGGTTCACCGTCACCGAAATCGAATGGTCCACCCATTTCTGGATGGCGCCCTGCATCTTGACCTTGGCCACCCAGTCGATGTCGTTGGCCGTGGCGCCGTGGTAGGGCGACGCGGCGACCCACTCGTTCAGTTCGGCGTCGGAGATCGTCGCCAGCTTCGAGGTGTCGTATCCGCTGGCTTCCAGCCATTTGACGAAATTATGATGGTAAACGTTGTACTCCTGGAACTTTTCGCCCGTTTCGTCCTCGTAATCGACGTGGGTGTCCACGTCCGAAGGATTGATCTTGCGGCGGCGCTTGTAGACGGTGCGGAACACCGGCTCGATGCCCGAAGTGGTCTGCGACATGAGCGACGTGGTTCCCGTGGGCGCGATGGTCAGCATGGCGATATTGCGGCGGCCCACCTTCGCCATCTCCTCGTAGAGCGCCGGATCGGCCTCGCGGATACGGGCGATCATCGGGTTGTTCACCTCCTTCGCGGCGTCGTAAACCGGGAAGGCGCCGCGCTCGGCGGCCATCTTCACCGAAGCGCCGTAAGCCGCCAGAGCGAGGCACTTCTGCACCTCGACGGCGAAGTCGATCGCCTCCTGCGTGCCGTAGCGCAGACCCAGCGCGGCGAGCATGTCGCCCTCGGCCGTGATGCCCAGACCCGTACGGCGGCCCTTCCGCGCCATTTCGCGGATCTTCTTCCAAAGCTCCAGCTCCACGCGGCGCACATCCAGGTCTTCGGGGTCGGCGGCGATCTTCCCGATGATCTGTTCGACCTTTTCCAGTTCGAGGTCGATGATGTCGTCCATCATGTGCATCGCCTTGTATACGTGGTCCCTGAACTTGTCGAAATTGAACTTCGCATCGGCCTTGAACGGGTTGTCCACATAGCTCAACAGGTTCATCGCCAGCAGGCGGCACGAATCGTAGGGGCAGAGCGGGATCTCGCCGCAGGGGTTGGTCGAAACCGTCACGAAACCCTCGTCGGCATAGCAGTCGGGAATGCTTTCGCGGATGATCGTATCCCAGAACAGCACGCCCGGTTCGGCAGACTTCCACGCGTTGTGGATGATCTTCTCCCAGAGCTTCCGGGCGTCGATGTCCTGCTCGTATTTGGGGTTGTCCGACTTGATCGGGAACTGCTGGTGGTATTTCTTCCCGGCGAGAGCCGCACGCATGAAATCGTCGTCGATCTTGATCGAGACGTTGGCGCCCGTCACCTTGCCCGTGTCGACCTTGGCGTCGATGAACCGCTCGGCGTCGGGATGCTTGATCGACAGCGACAGCATCAGCGCGCCGCGCCGCCCGTCCTGCGCCACCTCGCGCGTCGAGTTCGAGTAACGCTCCATGAAGGGCACGATGCCCGTCGACGTGAGTGCCGAGTTGAGCACCGGGCTACCCGTGGGGCGGATGTGCGAAAGGTCGTGGCCCACGCCGCCGCGGCGTTTCATCAGCTGGACCTGCTCCTCGTCCATGCGGAAGATGCCGCCGTAGGAGTCGGCGGGGTTCTTATGGCCGATGACGAAGCAGTTCGACAGCGACGCCACCTGGAAATTGTTGCCGATGCCGGTCATCGGGCCGCCCTGCGGAATGACGTAACGGAAATGGTCGAGCAACGCGAAAACCTCCTCCTTCGGGAGCGGGTTCGGGTATTTTTGCTCGATGCGTTCGATTTCGGAAGCGATGCGCTCGTGCATCTCGCGCGGCGATTTCTCGTAGATGTTTCCGAAAGAGTCCTTGAGGGCGTACTTGCTGACCCACACCGTGGCGGCGAGGTCGTCCCCGTCGAAATACTTCTTCGACTCGGCAACCGCATCGTTGTAATTGACCTTCTGCGGCGTGTCGGCTTTGGTGGCTTTTGACATAACTATTTTCAGACTATTATTTCTATATTTTCAGATTTCAGGCGTCACGGCGGGCAAAACCCGGTTCTACAAAATTGCGGCTTTTCCGGATAAAAAGCCAGCATGAAGAGCCAAACTTATTCACAAAATATCTACAAAAGAGCAAAAGGCACGCCCCAGATACCCGGAGCGCGCCTTCTGTCCGAAGGCGGGATTATTTCACCGCCACGGCGTCGATTTCGACCAGCGCGCCCATCGGCAGCGCCGCGACCTGGTAGCACATGCGCGCCGGCATCTCCGAGGTGAAGAACTCCGCATAGACGGCATTCATGGCGGCGAAATCGCCGATCGACTGCAACAGGACCGTGGTTTTCACCACGTCGGAATAATCGTATCCGGCTTCGCGCAGAATATGGCCGAGGTTCGTGAGCGACCGGCGCGTCTGGGCCTCGATGCCTTCGTCCATCTTTCCGGACGCGGCGTCGATCGGGAGCTGTCCCGAAACATAGAGCGCGCCGCCGGCCTCGACGGCCTGCGAATAGGGACCCACGGCCTTGGGCGCATGGGGAGAAGCGATGATGGTTTTCATAAAAAATTATCTTGAAATTATTTAAGCCTTCGTGCTTTCAACCGCCGTACTCGCAGCCTCTGGCCGCATGTACAGGCCCGACCCTCCCTTGAATCCACGCCGAAGCGGGGACTTATATCCGCCTGCGGCGGAAATATCGGGTCCGGAAGTTGTACAAAGGTATAATTAATTCCCTATATTTGCCATATGATCCAAATGGAAAAACGATGAAGATTTTACTGAAAATTGCGATAGTCGCTGTCGCTGCGGCCTTTATGGCCGGATGCTGCAACTGCCGCTCCTACCAGAAAAAGACCCGCCGCCCGCTGGCGGGCACCGAGTGGCAGCTGATCCAGCTCGGCGGCAAGGCGGTCAAACCCGAGGAGGGCAAATTCACCGTCACGCTGCTCGCCGAAGGCAACCGCCTGACGGGCGTCGGGGCCTGCAACCGCCTGACGGGCGCCTACAAGACCGACGGGAAACGCACGCTGAAGATCGGGCCTCTGGCCGCGACGATGATGGCCTGCCCGGGCATGGACGAGGAGGACGCCTTCACCAAAATGCTCGAATCGGTGACCCATTACGACATGGACGGCCCGATGCTGCTGCTGTTGAGCGACGGCGAACTGCGCGCCGTGTTCCAGGCCAGGCCATGACGTTCCGGGGTCTGATCGGCGCCTGCGTCCTGCTCACCGCCCCGGCGGCGGCTTTCGGACAAAAACCTACCGCGGCAAAGCAGCCGGTGGCGGCAGATTCGGCAGCGGCACAGCCGGCGGAAAAACAGCCGGCGGCCCGGATCGTCGTATTTCGCGATTCGCTCGTTCTCATACATTGCGACACGCCGCCCCTGTTCCGGGAAGGCGACATCCGAACATTCCGCGAGTGGGTGAACGAACAGGTCCGGAATGTCCGGATCGTCATCGGCTGCCCACCCTTTCCACCCCGCGTGGTGGTTTCGTTCGTGATCGGCACGACGGGGCGGCTGACCGGCATTCGTGTCCTGCAATCGCCCGACAGCAAGTTATCCGCCGAAGCGGTCCGGGCGCTTGAAAGCTCCCCGCACTGGAAGCCGGGAGAGCTGTACGGACGAAAGGTCCCCGTGGAAATCACAATTCCCGTGGACTTCCGCTCGTCCAATTAAAAAAGGGCCGGATGCATCCGGTCCTTTTCAGTTTTGCATTGCCCGCTATTTCAGGTGCGGATTCAGGCGGCCCCACTCGCCGACGGGAGGCAGAATGCCCATCGCGATCACCTCGTCGCGCAGTTTGCAGAGGTGTTCGTAACTCTCCGTCAGTTTTTGGCGCTCCCCGGCCGTGCCCTGCACGTTCTTATACGACACGCCCTCCTTCGTGATGACGGTCTCCATCGCCATGAGGATATGCTTGAACTCGTCGTTGTGGACGAATACGCCGGCGGGATAGGTGAACGGCTTACCGCCCATCGCCGCCGCGATCATCGAGATCGAGATATAGGCCGGACTCTGGAACGACGAACGGCCGCGCAGGTCGATGATGTGCTTGCCGCCCTGGATCACCCGCTGTTGCAGGTCGGCCCAGTCGCCCTCGGGCATTTCTTTGCCGATCAGCTCCGAAAGGGGCCGTCCGGCGACGAGCGTCGTCGAGGCGAAGACCGCCATCTGCTCGCCGTGGCCGCCGTAGGTGCGGCAGTTGCGGATTTCGTCGGGCGAGATTTTGAAATATTTGGCCAGTTCCGAACGCAGGCGCGTGGAGTCCAGCGCCGCGAGGGTCGAGACCTGCGAAGGCTTCAGCCCCGCATAGATCAGCGTGATCAGTCCCGTGATGTCGGCCGGATTGAAGACCACCACGACGTGCTTCACGTCCGGACAATAGGACTTGATGTCCTTGCCGAACTGTTCGGCGATCTGGGCGTTGCCTTTCAGCAGATCCTCGCGCGTCATGCCCGCCTTGCGGGCCGCGCCGCCCGACGACACGACGTAAGCCGCATCGGTCAGCGCCTCGCGGATGTCGGTCGTCCACGTGATGTTCGCCCCCTCGAAGGCGCAGTGGTAAAGCTCCTCGGCCACGCCCTCCAGCGCCGGTCCATACGGATCGTAGAGGCAAATGTTCGGCGTCAGGCGCATCATCAGCGCCGTCTGCGCCATGTTCGAGCCGATCATGCCGGCCGCACCCACGATGGTGAGTTTCTCGTTCGTTACAAAGTCCATAGTGTTGTTATTTTATTGAAACCACAAATTCGGCCCCTAAAACCCGCCTCCCGAGCGGGCCGGCTACTCGATCTCCCGGCGGTTCATCAGCGCGTGGGTGATCGTCAGTTCGTCGACATACTCCAGTTCGTCGCCGAAACCGATACCGCGCGCGATCGACGTAACTTTCAGCCCCGGGAACTGCCGCAGGCGGTTCATCAGGTAGAAAAGCGTCGTCTCCCCTTCGACCGAAGTCGAGATGGCGAGGATCACCTCCTTCACCCCGCCGCGGGCGATCCGTTCGCACAGCAGGTCGATCTTCAGGTCCGAGGGCGAGATGCCCTGCATGGGCGAGATGACGCCGCCCAGCACGTGGTACATCCCCCGGTACTGGCGCGTGTTCTCGACCGACAGCACATCGGCCACCTGCTCCACGACGCAGATCGTCGCATGGTCCCGTTCCCGGTCGGCGCAGATCGGACACACCTCCTCGTCGGAGAGGTTGTTGCACTGCGAACAGTAGCGGATCTCGTTGCGGAACCGGTCGATGCTCTCCGTCATCTCGGCCACCGAATCCCGCTCCATGCGCAGGATGTGGATGGCCAGGCGCAACGCCGTGCGGCGTCCCACGCCCGGAAGCTTCGAAAGTTCGCCGACGACGTCCTGTAAAAGTTTCGACATTTAAATCGTTTCGACGGTTTTACATTCGAGCCACCCCTTCTTGCCGTCGGCAATGGTGATCTCGCACCAGTTGTCGAGGCGGTCGGTGATCTCGACGAGCGTCCCCTCGTGCAGCACGAAGAGGTCGGTCGCCGACTTGTCGGGCGAACTCTTCACGGCCGTCGAGAGCGACATCACGACGGCCTGCGTGTCGTCGAGCATCTCGCGCCGCTCGCCCATGGCGAACCAGCTCGTGAGCATGAAGACCGCCGCGGCGACGAGGGTTCCGTAGAACCCCGCCTTGCGCAACGGCAAACGCTGTGCCAACAGGTAGGCGAGGAACAGCGCCAGGGCGCAGACCAACGCCGCGAGCGAGAAGACGCTCCACGCCGTGCAGCTCATCAGACGGCGCACGCCGCGCATCCATTCGGTGAAGAAAAATTCGGGTATCTGCTCGATGTTGTCCTTCGTGCGGGCCTCGGCGACGCTCAAATTATAGCGGATGTCGTCGTTGCCGGGAGCCAGCCGCAAGGCCCGGTGGTAGAAAAGGATCGACTTGCCCAGCCGCCCCTCCTTGAAACAGGCGTTGGCCAGGTTGTAATAGAGTTTCATGGAACTCAATCCGCGGGCGAGAATCTGCTCGTAGAACTCCGCGGCGGCGTGGAAGTCGCCATTGATATAGGCCGTGTTGGCGCGGTCCCACAACTGCTCGGGCGACGCCTCGGCAGCGGGTTCCGGAGCCGCCGTCACGGCAGGCTGCGCCAGCGTGTCGGCTCCCTCCTGCGCATGCGCGCAGAGCATGCCGGACAGCAGGATCAGGAATAGGGTCAATCGTTTCATAACACTATCGTTTTATCACCGATTCGATGCGCGAGATCAGGTTCACGCCCTCGGAATAGACGTCGTTCATGCGGGCCGACTCGACGGGCGAATACTGCGCCTCGTCGCACCGGGTGATGATGTCCGTGAAACGCTGCGAGTCCTCGGACGAAACGCCCCGTTTGTGCAGCTCCTCGCGGACATTCTCCTTGGTGAGGTTGGCCACCGGGATGTTGAACTTGTCGCTCATGTACCCCCACAGCGCGCGGAGCATCTCCTCGTAGAAGGCATGCCGGTTCTGCTCCTCCATATACCGCTTCGCGGCGCGGAACCGCTGCACGGCGACCTTGTTGGCCCGCTTGCCCCGCACGAGGGCGACGTTCTGCGATTCGCGGATCTGCTTGCGCAGCGCCACGTAGATCATCGTGAAAAGCGCCAGCACACCTAACAGAAGAATCCAGTAGGCGGCGCTGAAGATGAACGGCACGCGCTCGGAGCGCAGCTGCGCCCCGCCCAGCTTGATGAAGCGGATGTCCTGGCCCAGCATCTTCACCTCCTCCTTCGACATGCCGCGCCCCTGCATCACCACCGCATCGCCTCCGCCGCGGGCATCGGGCGTGATTTCGAGCGTCAGCGGCTTCGATTTCAGCGTCACGTACTGCACCCGCTGGGGGTCGAAGTAGGTGAACTCGATGGGTTCGATGTCGTAAGCGCCCTCGGCCCGTGCGATGAAGGGATATTCGAACTGGCGGTAGCCGGAGATGCCCGAGGCCGACGTGTTGATCGACTCGGTGGTCTTGACGTTATACTGCTCGAAGGAAGTGGGCAGCGGCAGTTTCGGGGCCTGTACGAAGGTGAGGTTGCCCGTGCCGGAAATCTTCACCGTGACCGTCGCGCCCGAATTGGCCGCGATCCGTTCCGAAGGGAACTGGGTGTCCATCGTGAAATTGCCCACAGCGCCGCTGAAGCTGGCCGGAGCACCTGCCGGAAGCGCTTTCACTTGGACCGTGGCCCGCTGGCTCTGCACCTTGCGCGGAACGTTGAACACCTCGCGGCCGCCCCCGAAGAAGGGATCGGCATGGCGGCTCTGCACCACGACCTGCGCCACGACGGTCATGTCCACGGGGTCGATCGTGAGCGAGCCGACCTGCTGCGGATAGAGCAGGTAGTCGTACAGCACACGCGTCTCGTACACCTTCCCGGCATAGGTCTCGCGCCCCACGCGGGCCGAATTGGGATCGGAGAGGTCCTGCGACCAGAAACCGTTGAACGACGGAGCCGACTCGGGAACGATGTTGACATAAGGAACCCGCGTATAGAGCTTGAAAGCCACGTGCAGGGGTTCGTTCTTGTAGACCGACGAGCGCGACACGACGGCCCGGAGCAGAATATCGTCCTTGCCGATCCGGCTCTGGGCATCGGCCTGCGTATCGTCCGCACGGTTCGAACCGCCCTGCTGCTGTTGCGCCCGTCACCGGCGTGTACGTCCTGGTGGGCCAGCAGGCAGAGTTTAAGCCCGTCACCATCCTGGCCCAGCTGGAGGATTTCGCCCTGGTGAAGTCCGCAGACGGCTCGGACGGCAAAAAGGCCCTGCGGGCCGGCGACGAGGTAATCCTCTCCTCGGTGGAGCTCTTTGACGGAAAAGTGATCACGCAGTCATAGACAGGGAGGTAATGACACATGTCCCTTGCAGAGCGCATTGCGCTGGTAAATGAGAAAATCGCCGCCGCCGCCCGGCAGGCGGGTCGGGAGCCGTCGGAGGTCACCCTGGTGGCGGCCACCAAGGTGCAGACCTCCGACACCATCCGGCAGGCCATTGCCGCCGGCGTCACCATCTGCGGTGAAAACCGGGTGCAGGAGATGACCGCCCACCTGGACGACGACGCCTACGCCGGCGCGGCCCTCCACTTCATCGGCCACCTTCAGACCAACAAGGTGCGGCAGGTAGTGGGCCGGGTGGAGCTCATTGAGTCGGTGGGCTCCGAGCACCTGCTGGAGGCCATCGAGGCCCAGGCCGCCAAGCTGGAGCTGGTACAGGACATCCTGCTGGAGGTCAACATCGGCGGGGAGGCGTCCAAGAGCGGCATTTCCCCGGAGGAGCTGTCCGCCCTGGCCGCCCAGGCGGAGAAAAGCGTGGACATAGACGGCCTGCTGGCCCTGGCGGCCTCCGCCCCGGCCCTGGACGCCGCGGCGCCCGCCCTGCCGCCCCCGGTGGAGGGGCGGCCTCGCATCGCCGTGGCCCGGGACAAGGCGTTCTGCTTCTACTACGCCGACGGCCTGGAGCTGCTAGAGACGCTGGGGGCCGAGCTGGCGGAGTTCTCCCCACTGGCGGATGAGAGCCTGCCGGAGGGCGCCTGCGGCCTCTACCTGGGGGGCGGCTATCCGGAGCTGTTCGCCGGGGCCCTGGCGGCCAACGCCCCCATGCGGGAGGCGGTGCGCGCCGCCGTGGCGGGGGGGCTGCCCACCGTGGCCGAGTGCGGCGGGTTCCTCTACCTCAACCGGCTGCTCTCCGACGGAGAGGGCCGGGACTGGCCCATGGCGGGGGCGCTCCCCGGCCGGGCGGCCAACACCGGCAAGCTGGGCCGCTTCGGCTATGTGACCCTCACCGCGAAAAAGGACGGCCTGCTGGGCCCGGCGGGGACGCGCCTGCCCGCCCACGAGTTCCACTACTGGGACAGCGACGCGCCGGGGAGCGGCTTCCGGGCGGACAAGCCCCAGAGCAGCCGGGGGTGGGACTGCGCGTTCCACACCCCGACGCTGTACGCCGGCTTTCCCCACTTCCACTTCTGGGCCGCGCCGTCGGCGGCCCGCAATTTTGTGGCGGCGGCCCGCCGCTATGTACAGGAGGCATCGCTATGACACTGGATGGCCGCCCCCGTATCTTCACGGATGTAGCGCACGTTGTAAGGGCAAGCCACGATGC
>ENA-UPWM01000093-UPWM01000093.1-human-gut-metagenome-genome-assembly--contig:-NODE-93-length-27884-cov-9.383860_pt1 | contig 27884 bp, 35 predicted proteins | sample MGYA00250051_ERZ773379 | MGnify/ENA primary metagenome ERZ773379 (study PRJEB29103, sample SAMN06112020) | human gut metagenome | biome: human gut; feature: ankylosing spondylitis patient; material...
GTTAGTTAACCAAAACGGTTGTTTTGGTTGTCTAACGATAGTTTATTTTGTTGTAATAAACAACAGCAAAAACAATCAAAACACAACTGAAACGGGAATTTATTAGTTGTTTCTTTGACAAAAGTCAAAAAAATCCCGCCGAGGAGGCGGGATAGGAAGATTGATTAAAGGGTCGTTGCTGTGCAGCTAACTAGACATAGCCCCAACACCGTGATGTTTTCAAGTTTGGCTTGAGGCACCGTCTGAGGTGGATATTTGGTGTTGTCTGAGATGACCTGAATTGAGCCGTCTAAGAGTCTCTGGATGCGCTTAATGTAACGCTGTCCTTCTCTTTCAAAAAAGAAAACACCGTCACGATCAAAACTGTTGACGCCTTGGTCGACGATGACGAAACCAGTTGTCGGAATGGTGGGTGCCATTGAATCATCAACAGGGTTGATCAACTGCAATGACTGCAAGTTGGCCGTCGGCACTCTAGAAAGAATCCAATTTTTGGAAACTTTGATCATACGAACTAATTCCTTGTCGCCGGCCGAAACAGTTGGAGACACGGCGAACACCGGAATGGTGATTTCATCGGCCGCTGTCGAATTGTCACCAACACCTGCTGGCCGGCTGTTCTTCAACTCTTCAGGAGAAGAGTTGAGTAGTTGGGAAAGCTCCTTCAGTTTCGCAGGTGATGGTTTCGACTCACCGCGAGCCCATCGACCGACAGCCTGAGGCGTAACTCCCAGTTCGTCTGCCACTTGTTTGTGCGTTAAGTGATGGTTGATCAGCATTTCACCAATGCGCGAAAGCTTCTTGCTTTTCATAGGGCCCTCAGTAGCGGCGTTGTAATAAACAACATGATACGAACGAAATTGCGATTGTTTTTATGTTGTGTTATCGTGCCTTCATCGTTGTTAAAAACAATCAAAAACAACAATGGAACAGAAGAAACTCAATATCGTTCGTTTGGTGGTGCTGTCTGTTGGAGGGCAAAAAGAACTGGCAAAACGGCTAGGAATTACCCAACAGTATGTCAGCAAATGGTGCCAGAAAGGTGTAGTTCCGAAGAAATGGGCGGACCAAGTGGCTCAAGTAACCGGCTTTGATGCAGTGGTTTTGACGGGACAACCGAAGGAATAACTATGGCCATTGCTTTCATGGACTACATGATTGCGTTGAGAGCCAGCGGCTTGTCTGGACCTGTCAGAAGTGTGGCGTTGTGGATAGCGTCACGCTGCTCAAACGGCTGGAGTGTGTCGCTGGACTTGATAGCTTCAGATTCTGGCTACTCGAGATCTACAGTCAAGCGTGCGATTGATGATCTTGAGGCCATGGGATGGCTAACCCGGGAGCCAGACAAGGTGAAAGGAAACAGCTACGAGCTGTTGATTCCGTTCGGCTCGAAGGTTCAGGGTGAACCTACGGTAGGTTCAGGGAGAACCTACGAGAAGGTTCAGAGTGAACCTACTACGGGAAATGGAAGGTTCACAGAGATCCTACAGAAGGTTCAGTGTGAACCTACGATAGGTCCAGGGAGAACCTACGAGAAGGTTCAGAGTGAACCTACCTATATAAGAACAAAACAAGAACATAAAAACAACAAAAACCTCGCCTGTGCGCGCGAGGAAGACGCCGCCACCATCAAACACTCCGACCTCAACCAGACGCAACTCTGGGGGTGGGTGAGGGAACTCGAAAAAGATCCGGAGGCCAAGGCGGAGGTTTTGAAGTGCAGGTACTACCGGACATCGTCCGGTGAGGTTCATAAAGACGTATTTGTCACGGCGCTCCTTTCGAGCGAAAAGCTGTTTGAGCACTTCCGTCCGTGGTTCGTTCGACTTCAATCGGAGGGGCGGCTATGAGTTTCCAAAAGTGCGCAATCGAGGGGTGCCAGTACGCCGGGGTCTCAAGCTACTCGGCCGGGCGCTACTACTGCGATTTTCACGCCGAGCTCTTTGACCGTGGCCCTGAGTTCAAGCGCTGCACTGCCAAGGTGACGCAATACGCGTCCTGGTGGGCAGTGAGGGATCTGAAGGCCAAGCTCGGACGAATCGCGTCCTGCACGCTCGAGTCGGATGCCAAAAAGCTGATCGACGTTGTCCAGCAGAGTCCGTTGAGGCAATACCTGCCCGATCCTTCGGTTTTGGATCGTAAGGAGATCGTCAACGGCATCGGCGAGCGAGTGCCGGAGCCGGCGCGGATGTACGCGCTGCGGGTTGATTCCTGCCTGGTCAACTTCATCGTCGACAAGGCGATATTCGACATGGGGTTGCCGGTGCTCGGCAAAGGGCTGCAGGGAGATCTGCCGCTTGGGCAGGCTTTGAAGGAGGACGCCGATGGCTAGGTTGCGATGGGTTCAGGCCATGCTGCGCGAATGGGCGGCCTGGATTGAGGGTTTCGGCGGTGGGCTTCACAGTCCTGAGCTGGACGGGATGCCTCGCGGCAATGTCTTCGGCTCGCACCTGCCGAAGGATACGTTTTCGTTGCGCCGCACTCAGCAGGCGATTGACCGTTTGGACCCGGAGTATCAGGCGACTTTGGCGCTTGTGTACATCGAGGGACCAAGGGCGAATAGGTGCAATCTATCGCAGATTGCAGAGTGGAAAGGGGTGGAGAGAACGGCGTTTTACTACCGTGTTTGCAGAGCGGAACAAAAATTTTCGGAAGAGCTTGATTTCATTGGAAAAAGTTTCGAAGACATCAAAAAATCGATGTCGTGACTTGACGGGGGTTTCAACAAAATGATAGATTTTTTCTACAATTTGGCGAAGCTTGTAAGTAGAGCGAGTTTTGCGGTTCCCGCCACACCCTGTCATGGTTTGATTTGCCAAACGTGCAAACGCAAAAGAGCTGACGATAAAATCCGAAGGTTGCAACCTTTTTCGGAGACCGCGGTGAGAATTTCGCTAGAGGGTCGGCTTCGCAATACCTCTTTGAGCCCTAAAGATGGGCTGATGGCCGTCAAAGAGGCTGTTGTCAATTCCATTCAATCGATTACGGAGGCTTGCCGTGAGGACGGTCAAGTTTCTGTCTGTATCAATCGAATCAAAAATCTTGAATTGGACGGGATAGCGCCAGCTGGTCGATCGCCGATTGATCATGTGACCATCACTGACAACGGTGAGGGTTTCAACCAAAAGAATTTCGAGGCATTTAACTGCCTGGATTTCAGTCACAAGAAAGATGCTTTTGGTTGCAAAGGAATGGGGCGCCTCATGTGGCTAAAAGCGTTCGAGTCCGCCACCATCGATAGCGCCTACCAGGAAGGAGACGAGCTTAGGTATAGAAGGTTCGTTTTCACGCCAGTAGGCGATGGCGTCAAGGAGCTGGAGATTGGCCCGGAAACAGAGGTATTACCTACCACTGGTAGCCGGATTACGCTGAATAGCTTCAAGGCTCAGTACGAAAAGGCATCTCCGACAGAGTTCGAAGATATTTGTAATGATTTGCTGGCACATTGCATCCAGTATTTCGTTGTTGAAAGCCCTGTAGAGGTTGTTGTCCGAGAGGAGGATGGAAAAAAAGAACTCCCTCTGGTGCAGCACTTACAGGCAAACATCCTCTCGAAGCATGAGAACGAAAAGATAAAGGTTGGGAATGAAGAATTCACCGTGACCTGCTTATTGGTGTCTTCCAGTTTCTTGCCCGAGTCAAAGATCTACTTGTGTGCGAATAAGCGCGTTGCAAAATTATCGAAAAAACCGTTCTCAAAGCATCAGATTTTCGAATGCACGCTTCCGGAAGGACAGAGCCTGTTGTGCGTAGTGGAGTCTGACTATCTGGATCGAAATGTTCGTCCGGAGCGCGATGATTTCACTATACCCAAGTCTAAAGATCTGAGCCAGAAACAGGAAAGGACGATTGATTTAGGGCCGTCATTTGACGAAATAATAGAAGGGGTCTGGACCGTTGTTGAAGTTTTCCTTCATGATCAAATTGAGACAGCGAAGAGAGAAAATGCAGAGCGCGTTGAACAGGCGTTCCAACAATATCCGCAATTTGGCCCTTTAAGACAATATGCTAGTTCGATAGTCATCCCGAATAAGGCATCAAACACTGAAAAGAAGAAAATACTTCGGAGTGAGTATGTAAAAATTGAGGAAAAAGTAGATTCTGAGTTAGATAAGGCTCGAAAAGGATTAAATCCAAATAGTAAGAATTATCGAAAGAGAATTGAAAAATATGTTCAGACGATTCTTTCAGAGCCGTTTGTTGCAGCCAAGCAGGTTGAGTTGGCATCGTACGTAGCGCGACGCAAGGCTGTTTTGGATTGCTTTGAGAGGGCATTGGAGATCAAGGACAATGGGAAGTACGAGCTTGAGGCAACGTTGCACAGTTTGATTGTGCCAATGCGGATCTACTCGGGACACGTACTTCTGGAGGATGCTAATCTCTGGTTACTTGATGATCGTCTTGCATTTCATAACTATTTGGCCAGCGATCTTCCTCTCAAGGATTACAAAGTTGTTAGTGGGTTGGATGATGATGAGGACCGACCTGATTTGGCGGTCTTTAAAGATTATTGGAATGAGGCACCAGAAAATGCATTGGATAGTACTACTCCTATGGTGGCATCCAATGGGGGCTATGGTGACTCTGGGGCTCTGTCTGTTGTTGAATTTAAACGTCCGAATAGAACCGATTGGCAGTGCATAGATCAAGCTTTGGATTATGTTAATCGGCTAAAGGGAAAAGATGGGGCTGGAATTAAGTCCTTTAAAGGACGTCCGGTAAAGACGAGTAATTTAGTTCAAGTGTATGTTGTTTTGGATATATCAAACAAGTTTGAAGATGAATTGATAGATGATGATTATCGTAAGGTGAGTGAAGGATATTTGTATAAGCCGTTTATTAAAAGAGGGGCAGTGGTTAATGTTTGTTCGTGGGATTATTTGTTGAATTCTGCGAAGGAAAGAAACAAGATGTTCTTCAAACAGTTAGGAATAGATTCCTAACCTAATTAGCCCGCACTTGCGGGCTTTTTTGTACCCAAAAATCGCTACCTTAGTACCGTTTCTCTCCTACGGTCAGGGGTCTTGAGGTTGTCGAAAGGCAGCCTCTTTTTTTATTCAAGGTGCTTGCGTGCTAAGTGTTTCCATTCAGGCTAATCCTCGGGACATGGCCGATAGGATTGAGCGTTTGGCGACGGACGTTCGTCAGAAAGTGATTGCCCGGGCATTGCGCAAGGCGGCCAATGGCTCAAGAGCTGAAACGGCTAGAGCCATCAAAGATGAGTACAAGATCTCCAGTCGAGTGGTCCGTAAATCAATAAAGATCCGGACGTTCTTTAAAGCGCCACCCAAAGCTGAGATCACTGTCAAAGGCGGCCCATTGCCTATCTACGCTTTCAAACCCAGGAAAACAGCTGCAGGCATCAAGGTGCGCATCAAGGGGCGTGCTGTGCTCTTCCCACATTCGTTCATTGCCACGATGAGATCCGGGCATATCGGCGTGTTTGCTCGAGGCGGTTACAAAAACGTACCCACTCCGGTCAGCAGTTTTGGCCACTTCAAGTTCAGCAAAGAACGCCATCCGATCAATGAGTTCTTCACGTTCTCTTTGCCTCAGGGGTTCAGCAACCAGGTGGTGATGTCTCGAGTCATCGTGCGTTTCCAGCAACGATACCCGGCCATCTTGTGGCACGAATACGAATGGGCAGCGGCCAGTTGCGGCTTTAGATAACGGGTCCTTCTCGGCCCCTGAAGCCTACGGGGAGAGAACACGCGTATATCGACTAGTTACGGGGCCCTTTAGGGGGTTATATCAACCATGCCTACACAAACAGAAATTGCTGAACATCTCGGTCTTTCTCAGGCGGCCGTTTCCAAGGCGATGATGAAACTGACGCTCGACTGGAGAACGTCGAGCATGGATGAAATTCGTCTGGCTTACCTGAATCGACTGCGAGCCGAAGCATCCGGACACGTGAGTTCGTCCGGACTCGATCTCGTCGAGGAAAAGGCCAAGACCGAACGCGTCCGGCGTGAGCTCGCCATGATGGAGCTCATGGGAAAGCAGGGCTTGCTCGTCAACATCGACGACATCAAAGGCGACATCACGCTTGCATTGCTCAACTTCAAGAACGCGCTGCTCTCAAGAAACGAGCGGCTCAAAAGCGCGATCGACGCCATGTACGGCATCGATCTTGACATAACGATTTTGCAGGATGACACACACGAAGCACTCAACGACCTCGCAAGAACCCTCCAGCGCCAGGGCGCGGCTATTGAAATGGATGGCCACAGCACTGCAGCCGGCGTCGAGGATGGGGACAACCGAGTGGGCACGTGAGAACCGATTCCTGTCGCCGAAGTCTGCTGCACAGCCTGGCCGATGGGATGTCTCGGTGACGCCCTGGGTTGCCGGCATGCACGAGGCTCTGGACGATCCGGCCGTGGTCAAGGTGGTGGCGCGAAAGTCCGCGCAGGTGGCCTGGACGGACGGTGTCCTTCTTAACTACCTGGCCAAAAGGATCTGCGTCGATCCATGCCCGATGATCGTGATGTTTGCAAAGGAGCAGGCCGCGAAGGAATTCAACCAGGAAAAGTTCATTCCGATGGTGGAGGTGACGCCGGAGCTCAGAAGCCGTGTTCCGATTTCGAACCGAAAGAGCGCCGACAACCGCTGGGCAATGAAGACATTCCCGGGCGGCTTTTTGAAGCTTGTTGGTTCCAACTCGGCAGCCTCTGTGAAGTCGACGCCGGCGCCGGTGGTGGCCGTTGAAGAGCCGGACGACTGTAACGCAAACCTCGACGGTCAGGGCGATACCATCACCCTGCTCGAAGAACGTACCAAGACATTTCCCCGCCGCAAGGTGATCTTCGGCGGTACGCCGACCATTGAAGGCTTGAGTCGCGTTGACTCAGCCTACCGCGCAAGCGATCAGCGCATCTTTAAGGTGCCTTGTCCGCACTGCGGAGAGTGGCAGGATCTGCGCTGGGAAAACGTCCGGTGGCAGAGCGACGAGACGGTGAATCACGAGGTCTTTGGCCACGCGCTTCCGGACACAGCGGCTTACGTCTGTCCGCACTGTGGAGCCTTGTGGTCGGACGCTGAAAAGAACTCGGCCGTACGGCAGGGGCGATGGGAAGCGCAGGCCGACTTTCACGGCATTGCCGGCTTCTACATCAACGAGATCTATTCGACCTTTGCCGGTTCGAAGCTACGCTTTCTAGTCGAGAAATACCTGACGGCCGAAAAGGCCATGAACGAGGGCGACGACTCGAAGATGAGATCGTTCGTCAACAATCAGCTGGGGCTTGCCTATGCCTTTACGTCAGATCTTCCGAGCGCGGAAGAGCTTGAGGCCCGGGCCGAGGATTACGACGAACTGACGGTGCCGGAAGGCGGTCTGATTCTGACAGCCGGCATCGACGTCCAGCACGACCGACTGGCAGTGATTGTCCGGGCTTGGGGTCGAGGTGAAGAAAGCTGGCTTGTCTACTGGGGAGAAATCCACGGACAGACGGCCGTTGCCGAAGCCGGTGCCTGGATCGATCTTGACCGGTTTCTTTCGCAAAACTTTAAGCACGTCAACGGTGCGGCCATGCGCATCAGCGCGGCCTCGATCGACTCGTCGGACGGTCAGACATCAGACGCTGTTTACAGCTTCGTGCGCAAGCGCATGAATCGCGGCTTCATGGCCATCAAGGGCTCGAGCACGGACAGGGCGGAAATCTTCAACTCGCCGCAGACGTCAATTGACAAGAACCGGCACAACAAGGCTTGGAAGTTCGGTGTGCGACCGTTCATCGTGGGCGTTGACCGAGCTAAGGATCTGCTGCTCGGTGTCGACGCTTCTGCAGGTCGTATCCGATTGACCGGCAGCGGTCCGGCGCGATTCCACTTCTACAAGGGTGTTCGACCGGACTACTTCGGCCAGTTGCTTTCCGAAGTCAAGGCGCCGCACCGAAGCATCAGAAACCGCAAGGTCTGGCAGAAGAAATCAGGTGAGCGAAACGAAGCGCTTGACTGCGAGGTCTATGCCTTACATGCGGCTCGATCTCTGAAGATCAATCTCTGGGGTGAGTCGAAGTGGCGGATATACGAAGAAAAGATCCGGCAGCCGGACATTTTCGGGACCATGGTCGAGAGCGCGGTGCCGCCGGCATCGTCGACGCCGCCGGCCGTTGAGCCGCCACAGTCAGCACCGGCTGAGACTGTGCCGGCACACCCCGCACAGCCGGTTCGCAAGAAGAAACGCCGTGGATATGGTGGAGGAATTTGGTGATCAAAGAGTTAACAAAGGGAGATTCGGCCACTTGGGTGGTGCCGCCTTTCAAAGCGGCAGACGGCTCGAGCATGGATGCCGCATCGACGAAACTGGCAGTCTTTTTGGTCGGCCCGGTCAAGCGCAGCTTCTTTGCGGTACCGGAAGCCGACAGTTGGCGCGTCACGCTGGACGCAAATACCAGCAGCGAGCTCGAAGCCGGTCTCTATGAGGTTTCTTATCGCTTCACGCGTGAGGCGTTTCAGCAGACGGCTCGAATCGGTCGCCTCAAGGTACTGCCATCGATCGACGAAATCGAGTCCGGACACGACGTCCGGACGTTGGCCGAAAAGGCTCTCGAGGAAGCTGAAAAAGCTTTGGCCAGTTACAACGAAAAGGGCCAGCGGGTTCAGTCCTACACGATCAATGGTCGATCAATGACGTTCTCGTCGGCAACCGAGATCCTGGACATCGTTCGCTACTGGCGGCGCCGTGTGCAGGCCGAGAAGAACGGAGGCCGATCCTCAATTATGTGGGTGAGTTTCTAAATGAATCTTTTGAAAATTTTCAAGCGCGACACGTTGCCGCAGGTTCGAAAGGAGCCGCGATTTCATCGTCGGTCCTACGGTGGTGCGAAGAAGACTCGCTTCAATGCGGACTGGATCACATCCACCACGAGTAGTGATGCGGAACTGCGAGGCGGTCTTCGAGTTCTTCGCAATCGATCTCGGTCTCTGGTGCGCGACAACTCGTATGCCAAACGCATCCGGGATCTGCTCCAGGGCAACATCGTGGGGCAGGGCATCGGATTGCAGTGCGTCCGGACGGATACCGGCGGACGTCGTATGGATCGAGAAAACGATCTCATCGAGCAGCAGTGGTGGTTGTGGGCAAATGGTGACGGATGTCACGTCGGCGGCCTGCTGAGTCTTACCGACATCCTGCGTCTGGCTGTGGGCGAGGTCTTTGAAGCCGGCGAAGTGCTGATCCGATTCGTGCCACAGGCCTTCGGTCACTCCAAAGTGCCGATGGCCATCGAGGTGATCGAGGCCGAGCGCCTTGTCGATTCACAGACCACGGTGACATTGCCCAATGGAAACACCGCGCGCATGGGCGTTGAGATGGATTCCTGGGGACGGTCGCAGGCCTACTGGGTCTATCGGGGACATCCGGGCGACGGCATTTTCCGAGGTTACAACAGCTCGGAAATGGTTCGGATCCCTGCCGATCAGTGTTGCCACCTCTACATCTGCAACCGTTGGCCACAGACGCGTGGCGAGCCGTGGATGTCGACGGTCATCCTGCGCTTGCGGGACACAGATCAGTACACATTGAGCGAGATGGTGGCGGCTCGATCTTCGGCCAACGTGATGGGCTTTATCCAGAAGCCTGACGATTCCAACCCGGACGACGTCGATGATGAGGAAGCCGATGAGCGCTTCCACATGGAGCCGGGGATGATCTGGAAGCTGCGTGACGGCGAGTCCTTTTCCGGATTCACGCCCGGGCGTCCGAACTCGGCGGCCGAAACGTTCCTGCGCTTCATGGTGCGAGAAATTGCTGCCGGCGTTGGCGTCTCCTACGAGGCCTTGTCGAAGGACTACTCGAAGAGCAACTACTCATCGAGCCGTCTGTCGATTTTGGATGACCGACAAGGGTATCGAGTGCTGCAGCAGTGGCTGATCCGGCGCTTTCTGTATCCCCTCTTTATGCATTGGTTCCGTGCGGCCACATTGGCCAAGGTGATCGACATCCCGAAGGCCGCGCTCGAAGAAGAGGCCTGGCTGATGTCCGTGCGGTTCCGTCCGCCGGGATGGTCTTGGGTCGATCCGACCAAGGAAGTGGCCGCGTATCGCGAGGCGGTCAAGGCGGGATTCACGACGATCTCGGACGTCATTGCACAGTCTGGCGGCGGGCTCGATGCTGAAGACGTCTTTAAAGCGCGCCGCAAGGAACTCGACCTCATCACTGAGTTGGGGTTGAGTCTGACGACAAACGAAGAGCAGTCGGCCGACCAACAGGTCATTGAGGTGCCGGACAAACAGAATGAGTAGCGAGCCTGCGGTAAGCAGGCTTTTTTATGAGGATCGAAATGACGAAACGCATTTTGACAACGGAAGAAAAGCCCGGCGTTCGCACCGCCGTGCTTGTCCCGGTCGCTCGAGAGGTTGAAGAAGGGGCGGAAGACTCTCACGAAATTGAGATGTCTTTCTCATCCGAAGAGCCTGTTGAGCGTTGGGGTTACGAGGAAGTGCTCGACCACTCGCCAGGCAGCGTCCGGTTGGGGCAGCGACAGCAGAACATGCCGCTGCTCTTCAACCACAACCGAGACGACCTGATCGGCAAGGTCGAGCGTGTGTGGCTTGGAGACGATCGCCGGCTTCACTGTGTGGCGCGATTCGCGAAGACCTCGCGTGGCGCCGAGTGCGAGCAGATGGTACGTGACGGCATTCTCACGAATGTTTCTTTCATGTACCAGATTTATGACTACCGCGAAGAGAGCAAAGACCACTTCCGGGCGACCGACTGGGAACCTTTCGAAGTCAGCCTCGTCACGGTGCCGGCGGATCCAACCGTTGGTGTGGGTAGAGCTCTTTCCCAGACAAACAAGGGCGAAAACGTGCGCTCTGCGCAAGGAGATTTCACTATGGACGTTAACGACAACAAGGCCGCGATTGCGGATGCAGTGAGCGCAGAACGCGCTCGCGCGGCGGAAATTGAAGCACTGTGCCGTCAGCACTCTGTGGATGACAACTATCGCAACCATGCGATTTCTGAGGGTTTGACGATCGATCAGGTGCGTCAGCACATTCTCGAAAACTACCGCGCTCAGGCCGCAAAGCCGGCTGCGTCTATCGCCATCGACATGAGTGCTCGCGAGCGCCAGCAGTATTCGCTGCTGCGTGCTTTCCGAGCGATGGCCAACCACTCTTCCAGCGGCAGCTTTGAACGCGAGGTTTCCCAGGAACTGCAGCGCCGCTACGGTCTTGCCGATACGGGCGGCCTCTACATTCCGTCTGATTTGGGTTCTCGTGCCTGGACGGGCAACGACAGCCTCATCCCGACCGAACACCACGCCGAAGAGTACGTGAGCTATCTGCGCGAGCGTTCCGTGCTCGTTGGTCTCGGCGCTCGCACTCTGAGCGGCCTGCGCGGCAATGTCGACATCCCGAAGGGTACCGGCGGCGCGACGACCTACTGGGGCGTTGACAAGGACATCACGGCCAGCGACTACACGTTTGGCAATGTGACGATGAGCATGAAGCAGGTTGGCGCTTTGACTACCGTTCCGCGCTCGCTCTTGATGCAGTCGAGCCCGGATGCCGAACAGCTCGTTCGAGATGATTTCTTCGGTGCTCTGGCCGAAGCGGTGGATACGGCAGCAATCAATGGCGATTCGTCTAACAGCGATGTGCCGACCGGCCTCATCAACTTGACCGGTGTCGGCACGATTGAACTTGGTACCAATGGCGGTCTTGTCACTTGGGATACCCTCGTTGACATGGAAACCGCAGTTCGCAATTCCAAGGTACGCAACGGTCGCTTTGCTTACCTGGTCAATCCGACAACCAAGGGTTACCTCAAGAAACTCTGCGACTCGACCGGCCGCCCGCTCTGGCAGCTCGCCATTGCCGAAGGTGCTCCAGATACGCTCAACGGCTATCGCGTGGAAGACTCCACTTTGGTTCCGTCGAACCTCACCAAGGGAACGGCATCCAAGAAGTGCTCGGCTCTCATTTTCGGCGCCTGGAACGAAATGCTTCTTGGCGAGTGGGGTGTGGTGGAAGTTCTGTCCAACCCTTACGGCGATTCGTTCGCATCCGGCGGTCTGGCCATCCGTGCGTTGCAGAACCTTGACATCGCGGTTCGTCGCCCCAACGCCTTCGCGGTCGTCAAGGACTTCGATCCGTCGTTTGTGCCGCCGGCTGAAACGGGCGGTGTTGGCGGCTAACAATGTTTGAGGAAGATTGGGGAACCTTCTTCTCGGACTTTGCTCAAGACGCGGTCCTGAACGGTGTTTCGGGCCGCGTCATGATCGATGAGCCGGACACGACGGTGCAGGGAGGCATGCTCATTGTTTCCGAGCGCTCCCTCGTCTGGCCGGCCAAGCAATGGTCGGAAGCAAAAGAGAAGGACATTGTGACGGTTGGTGCGCGGAAGTACCGCATCACGCAACCGCCTCAGGCAGAGGCAGACGGCAATCTGATCCGCGCTCCGGTCAAGGAGGTGTGATGGCTCAGAGAATCCAGATCAGAGATGAGATTTGCCGTCGCCTTTCTCAAATCAACGGAATTGACCATGTTGTGGTCGGCCGCTTCAAGCCGCTAGAGGTGAGCCGGTGCCCGTTTGTCCGGGTGCTGGCCGACTCGGAAACGAGTGAGCTTTATAGCGATGCCGGACAGGAGCGCCGCACGTTGTCGCTTCAGATCGAGATCTACGTCGACGACAGTGACGATCCGGAGGCCGAAGCCAACGAGATTGCAACGCTCATTGAAAAGCAGCTTTGCCGGTCGGACAGCTACTACCTATCGGGGCTCCTCACGGAGCCCTTGAGCTATCAGGGATACGAGCTGACTGCCGACGATGCGCCGGATCGAGAAACCGCTGCGGCCGTTCTCCAGTACGAAGCGGTTTACCTCTTTGAGCCGAACGTGTCCGGAGACGGTGTGCCGCTCAAGCGCGTCTACGGCGACATCGACGTCGGAGACCGTGATGGCCCGGACGGGAAAGCCGAGGCGCAATTCCGTGTTGAAGATCTATACCCGGAGGGTACGAATGGATAAGAAATTTATTCGCATTGAACCGGTCAAGGGACGTTTGGTGCGCGTTCCGGAAACCGGGCGAGAGGTGGCCGAGCCGATGAAGGTTCAGGCCACTTCTTTTTGGCGGCGTCGCATTGCTGCGGGCGATGTGCGCAAGGTTGAAGACAACGAGGTGCAGAAATGAGCATCAGCTTTAATCAGATCCCGATCAATCTGCTCACGCCTGGGCAGTACGTCGAGTTCGACAACTCCAAGGCTGTCGGAGGCTTGGTTAATGAAACGGCGCGCATTCTGCTCTTTGCGCCGAAGCTTTCGACTGGCACCGGCAAGGCAAACACGCCCGTCATGGTGACGCGTTCGAGCGAAGGCGTCGATGTCTTCGGACTTGGCAGCATTGGTGCTGCCATGCTTGAGTCGATCTTTGAAATCACGCGCACGATTGAAACGTGGGTTGTGCCGATTGAAGATCCTTCGGCAGGCACTGCGGCTAAGGGTACGGTGACCGTGACAGGTACGGCAACTGAGAGCGGGACGATCTCGCTCTACGTGGCTGGCAAGCTTGTGCAGGTCGGCGTGGCACTGGGCGACGAGGCTACTGATGTGGCCGAAGCGATCGAGACGGCCATCAACGCCGAGCCCGAGCTCCCGGTGACTGCTTCCGCCGCTGAAGGCGTGGTGACAGTCACGTGCCGGCATAAGGGCACGATCGGCAACGACATCGATCTGCGCACGAACTACTACTCGAGCCAGAAGGATGTCCAGGGCATTTCTGTGGTTTGTGTTTCCTGTACCGGCGGATCCGGAACGCCAGACATTGATGACGCCATTGCGGCGCTTGATGAAAAGCAGTACAACACGATGATCTGCGCTTGGGCGGATGACACGGTGCTTGCTGCACTCGAGGCCGAACTCGACAAGCGCTGGGGCCCGATGTATCAGAACGACGGTCATCTGCACGTCGGCTTCCGCGGCACGGTCGGCGAGATCAATACCAAGCTCGGCACGCGCAACAGCCCGCACGTGACGGTCTGGACGGCTGAGGCCGGAGGCGAACCCGAACCGGTCTACCTTAAGGCTGCGTTGGCCGGGGCTACGTGCGCCTACTACCTCAACATCGATCCGGCTCGTCCGGTGCAGACTCTGGTTCTTACCGGACGTCTTCCGGCAGCAGAGTCCGTACGCTTTATTCGCGAGGAGCGAAACAACATCCTCTCCTACGGCGGCGCCACGACGAAGGTCGATGCCGGCGGCAATGTGGTCATCGAACGTGCGGTCACGACTTACACGCAGAACTCGTCCGGCTTGACGGATCCGAGCTACCGCGACATCGAAACGATGGCCACACTCTCGCGTCTGCGTTACCAGGTGCGTGCGCGTATCTCGCAGAAGTTCCCGCGCCACAAGCTGTGCGGTGACGAAACGGAGATCCCGCCGGGGCAGGCAATGGTCTCTCCCAAACTAATCAAGGCCGAACTTGTGGCCCTGCACAAGGATTGGGTGGATGCCGGGCTTGTCGAGGATACGGAAGAGTTCAAGAACGAGCTCATCGTTGAGCGCAATGCCGATGACGTCAACCGCGTCGACGTGCTTCTGCCGCCCGATCTGGTCAATCAGTTCCGTGTATTTGCGGCCAAGACCGAGTTCCGTCTTTAAGGAGTTGAAGCAATGGCAAAGATTTTTCTTTCCCGCGTTTGGGTCCGAATTGACGGGACGCTCATGGAAACGGATCCGACGACAACCAAGCTCGATTTTGGGGGCTACACGCGAGAAGCAGTGGTTACGGATCAAGGGTTCGTTGGCTACACGGAACGTCCGAAAGAGGGATCGATCGAAACGACGATCCGCGTTGCGTCGGACACGGATCTGGAAGCGCTCCGTAACGCGACCAATATCGTCGTCACGGCGCAGTACAACACCGGGCAGGTGTTCGTGATGCGCGATGCGACGATTGCGGAACCGCCGGCTGTAACGTCCGACGGCAAATGCACGATCCGCTTGTTTGGCCATCCTGTCGAGCAGTCTTAAGGAGTAAGAATGTCACAAGATCGAATTGTCGCGGTCATCGATCTCAAGTACCCGGTGATGAGCGAGGGCGTGGAAATTACCAAGCTCACGCTTCGCCGGCCGCGAGGCAAAGAGCTGCGCAAGATGAACATCGCTGCGTCCAACAATCTCGAGGTGCTGTACCCGGTGCTGGCCGCTTGCTGCGATGTTCCGGAAACGACCATTGACGAACTTGATTTCGAGGATCTGTCTCGATTGCTCAATGAGTCAACAGGTTTTTTCCTCGTTATGACTGGAAGTATTGCGCCGTGATGATGGCGGCTGTTTTCCATTTTCAGCCTTCGGAGATCTGGGAAATGGATGCCTCCGAAATGAATTTCTGGACTCAAGAGGCTGAGAAAATATGCGAGAATTTGAATAGAGGTTCAGATTCAACCATGGGAGGACAGCCGCAGTGGCCGCAACCTTTTCAGTCGTTTTCGCATCGCTGATGGCATTGGTGGCCGTCTGTTGGGGCGGCTACCACTTGACGCGTGTTTTTGCCGAAGCTTTCAAGTGCAGAAAAGAGCTGCTTAAGGCTTCGCTTGACGCCGGCGGTTACCGGGCAGGGGATTTCTTGCGGCTGTGTTTTGCGCTTTCCGTTGTAGCACTTGTCGTGCTCTTTGCCGCGGGAGTTTGGTCGGTTTTGCCTGTTTTGGCCGGCGCGGCAGTTGCCGTGATTCTGTCGCTGGGCATAGTCGAGGCGGCGAAGAAACGGCTCCTTTGATTTTTGCGGGTGTGAGTCCCGCAGTAAACGAATCTTCTGATGGGTGGCTTTGGCCGCCCTTTTTTGTACCATGGCTGAACAAACAACTACCTTACGGGTTGTCGCGCGAGACGACGCTAGCGCGGTTTTATCCCGAATTTCTTCAGGTCTCTCGGGGTTAGGGCGCGGGATCAGCGGATTGAACTCCGGAGGTCTTTCTCGGATAGGGGAAGGTTTGAGAGGGCTTGCTACAGGCGTCGGTACTTCACTGATGACGCTTCAGTCAACGGCAATCTTCGGTGGTGCATTGGCGGCCGTAGCACAAATGACCATGATGCTTCAGGATGCCAGCACATCCGTCTCGCAACTCTCAAACCGATTTGGCGTCGGTACCGAGCAGATCCAGGTTTTCGGAGATCTGATCAAAACCTCCGGCGGCAATGTTCAAAACGCCGCGACGGCTCTGAATCAACTGGCTATTTCCATGCAGACGGCCTCGCGGGATCCGGAGCTTGCCTACGCATTCCGTCAAGTCGGTCTGTCAGTGCAGGAACTCCAACGGATGGATCCGGTGGAAGTGATCCGGCAAATGTCGGAAGCGTTTGCCAATCCGGCCAACACGAACGAGTTGGCCAAACAAGCCATCCTAATGAAGACCATGGGGCAGGATGGCTCGTACTTCCTGAACACCCTGAATCAAGGCCCGGACGCATACAACCAAAAACTGCAGGAGATGCGGGCTGAGGGGACGTTGCTGTCGCAGAGCCAGCTGCAAACGGCCAGGAGCTTTTCGAAAGCATGGTCGGATGTCGGCGAGGTTGTAGAGAGTATCAAGCTTGATTTCGGGTTGTCTGCAGCGCAGGCGTTGCTGCCGGTGCTGCAGCAGATCTCCGGGTACCTGAAAGATCCGGAACAAAGCGCTTCCATCCGCGAAGCGCTGAGATCTTTTGCTGAAAGTCTGCCGTCTCTTGCGCAGGGGGTCTTTGTGCTGAACCGCGGATTTGTGAGCGGTTTGAGTATGGTTAGCCAGGCGGTTCAATGGATTGAAGAGCACTTCGGATCCGTTGGGGTGGCAATCGCCGGGTTGATGCCGCTTTTGCTGCCGTTGGTTGGGCCCGTTTTTTCCATAGTGGCAGGTGTTGGTCGTTTGGTCACCATGATCCCGTCGGTGGTTACGACGCTCGGGCCGGTGCTTGGCGTCCTTGGCACTATCGGAGGAGTGGTCGGACGATTTGCCCCGTTGATTTTGGGGGTCGGAACGGCCTTTGCCGGCATCGTTCCGATTGTCGCAACGATTGCCGGCGGCGTGCTGACGATCTACCGCAATTGGGATTCGATTGTCTCGAAGGTCAAAGAGTTCGGATCGTCGGTTTGGAATGCGCTGTTTGGTGACGATGATGACCAGGGAAGAGATGCAGCACAGCGTGCGGCCGGTGTCGGATACGACCCTTATGCGGCGGCCCGGACGCTTCAGCAGCGTGATGCCCGGGCGGAAGCCCGCGTGCGTGTCGAGGTGGAGTCCCGACAAGGATCTCGAGCGGTTATTCGCGAGGTGAGTCGTGAGGGCAATGTTGAACTGGATGCGTCGCAAGGCCTTGTGATGTGTGGAGGTGATTGATGGCTTGGAGAGATGAACTTCGGCCGGCCAGCTTTCGCGGGGTGTCGTTCTATGTAGAGGGCGGCACCCTTACTTTTGGACGACGTCTGGCCATCCATGAGTACCCGCAGCGCGAGAAGCCATACGTCGAAGACCTTGGCAAGAAAGCGCGGGTCTATCGCTTGGAAGCGTTCGTACTCGGCCCCGACTACATGAAGGACCGAGACGCGCTGATCGATGCACTGGAGACGCCCGGCGCCGGGCAACTGGTTCATCCGTATTACGGGTCGCTGGTTGTTACGGTTTCGAGCGACATCGATGTCAGCGAAACGTCGCAGCAGGGTGGCATGGCTCGCATCTCGGCAACCTTTGTCGAGGCGGGCGAACTGAACGCTCCGGAGGTGACTGAGGATACTGTCGCGGCGGTCGAAGAGGCCGAGAGGACGTTCCTTGATGATCTCAAGGACTGGTTTGCTGAGACGTTCGATGTCTCGGGGCTCGGAGACTACGTGCCGGATGCGGCCATGGATGCCATCAGCACGCTGATGGAATACGAGAACATGGCGCTTGGCGCGCTTGGCTGGATTCGCTCCGCCGTGTCGTCTGACCTCAAAGTGCTGTTGCCGGAAGTGCTCGCAAGCAAACTGGCGGCGCCCTCTGAACTCGCTCAGGGCATTCTGATGTGCATCAACAAGGCTCAGGTCATCGGCGAGCTGGCCGATTTCAAGGTGCCGAGAATTGAGAGCGAAAACATGAACGGAGAGATCCGGCAGCGCACAAACACTAATGCGTACGCTTTGGAAAAGCTTGTGGCCGGCGCTGTGGTTTCGCGGCAGATCCAAGAGGTGGCGCAGTTGGTCCCTGCGGCAGTCGAAGAGGCGCAGGCGGCCGATCCATCTGTTGGCAAGACCGGCATCGAGACGTCTGCCGGGACGGCTGACACGGACAAGGTTTTTACGCTTGACGATGCGGCTGCGGCCAGAAAGGAAATTGTCGAGCTTGTCGACACCTTGCTCTTTGACGAAGAGTTTGGCGAAGAGCCAAGAACCTCTTTGCTGAACCTTCGTGATGCCGTGCTAGCGCATCTTGATGGGATCACGCCGAGCATCCCGTCGGTTCGATCCGTCAAGGTCAATCGGGTGTTGCCGGCCATCGTGTTGGCGCATCGATTCTACGGTGACGATTGGGGCGAAGACGGCCGCGAGGATGAACTCTGCCAGCGCAACGGCGTCCGGCATCCGGGCTTCGTGCCGGCAGACAAAGACTTGAGCGTGGTTGTCTATGAATAAGGTTTGTTTGAAGGTTGACGGAAAGGTCTACTCAGGATGGCTTGAGGTGAGCGTTCGCCGATCGATGCGGGCGGCCTCCGGCGGCTTTGATCTCAACGTGACGGAGCGCTGGCCCGGGCAATCGACGGCGTGGCCGATCAAGCCGGGGGCACTCTGTGAGTTGACGGTCTGTGATCAGCCTGTGATAACAGGTTATATAGACTCTGTAAACAGCAGTTATTCTGCGAACTCTCACAGCATTTCCGTGCGTGGCAGAGACAAGACGGCCGACCTGATCGACTGCTCTGCGGACAATATGACGCTCAAGAATCTACGCCTTGGCGAGATCGTGCGGCGCCTGATCAAACCGTTCGGAATTGAGTTCGTAGAAGAGTTTGTTTCTGACCTGTTAATTAAGCATTTCGTGGTGCAGACGGGAGAGTCCGTTTTTCAGACCATCGAAAAAGGCGCGCGCCTTGCCGGCGTGCTACTGATGTCGGACGGCCGAGGCCGACTTGTGGCTACCCGGGCGAGCATGGCCAAGCGAGTGCAGACGGTGCTCAGATCCGGCGAAAACATTCTGTCCGGATCCCTGACCGATGCGGCCCAGGATCTCTACTCACAGATCACGGTCAAGTCGCAGGTTTCGATGCCCGACATGAACAGTTTCGACCTGACGGGGTTGCAGCCGGCCGCAACGGTGCTCACCAAGGCCGAGGCAAGTGTGTCCGGATCCATGAAGCGCTATCGGCCGCTGATGATTCTGGCCGAATCCCAAGCAACCAATTCGTACTGCCGGACCCGGGCGGAGTGGGAAGCGGCGACGCGTCTGGCGGCCTCGCGGGTTGCAGAAGTCACGGTGGTCGGCTGGGTGGATGACAACGGTGATTTATGGCAGCCGAACACGATTGTGTCGGTGGTCGACGAACACCTGAAGTTGGCCAACGAAATGCTCATCACCGACGTCGCCATGCAGCTTACGGACGCGGGGTCGATCACTCGCTTGCGATTGGTCGATCCGCAGGCGTATGCGCCGCAGCCGGTGATTGTCGAAAAGGTTCCGCCGTCTTACTCCAGGTACAACTTGAAATGATTGACGAAAGAACACTAAACGCTTTTGTAGCTCGGATGCGAAACCGTATCCGGCTGATGGTCGGCAGAGTCCTACTCTCGATCGTTGATGATGACAAAACCATCCAGACGGCACAGGTGCAGGGGCTTGCCGGCGAAGTGCTCGAAGACGTCGAGCGCATCCAGCAGTACGGATTCACGTCCGTGCCGCTCTCGGGTGCGGAAGGTGTGGCGGTCTTTTTGGGCGGCGAGCGTTCTGCCGGTTTGATCATCGCGACCGATGATCGCCGTTTTCGAGTCAAAGAGCTTCAGCCCGGCGAGGTGTGTCTTTATACCGATGAAGGAGACACGATCAGATTTTTGCGAGGCAAGCAAATCGCCATCACATCCGGCGGCAAGGTTTCGGTGGTCGCTCCGGACGTCGATGTGCAGGCCACCACGCTCAACGTCAAGGCGTCGACAGGGATTTTTGAGATCAATGATCTGACATTTGACACGCCCGTCATGAAGGTGACCGGGGATGTACAAGACCATGCCGGCGGTGCTGGGGCCAGAACCATGATGCAGATGCGAGGGACTTTCAACTCTCATACGCATCCGGAGACGAACGCGTCCGGAGGTTCAACGCAACCTCCCGACCAGGAGATGTAAATGGATATTCGAATGACCTACGACAACATCTCCCAGGCAGGGGATTTTGTCGTGACAAAAGGAGATCTGGTGACCGATCGCGATTTGGAAACGGCCGTTTTGATCAGCCTCTTTACAGATCGTCGAGCGTCGGACGACGACGTCGTCCCGGATGGCACAGACGACCGCCGGGGCTGTTGGATGGATGCTCTGATGGATATGCCTCTCGGCTCACGGATTTGGTTGCTTCGGCGAGAAAAGGTGATCCCGGCTACGGTGGCCGCGCTCAAGGAATATATCGAAGAGGCGTTGCAGTGGCTGTTGGATCAGAACATTGCCCGGGCGGTGACGGTGACATGCACGCCAGACTCTCGCAAGCATCAAATTACTGCTGCGATTGACATCGCGAGAAACGGACAGAACAGACGGTATCAATACGTTTGGAGACAGATAAATGGCATTTGAAAAACCGACTCTCAGAGAGCTTGTTGACCGAGCGAAAAGTGACATCAATGCTCGATTGCCGGGTGTCGATGCACGTTTGCCGGCAAGTGTTCTGGGGGTGATTGCTCATGTGGTCGCCGGCGGAGTGCATGGGCTCTACGGCTATCAGGATTACATTGCCCGGCAGATCCTCCCGGACACCGCTGATTCCGAGTTTTTGGACCGGCATGCGAGTCTGTGGGGTATGTCAAGAAAGCCGGCCGCACCGGCGGTTGGGAACATCACAATCTATGGCACCGATGCCACCGAAATTTCGGTCGGCATGCAGCTCCAGCGAGCCGACGGAAAGCTCTTTGCGGTCGCCGAAACGACCCGGATCGATGGTACGTCCGCGACTGTTCAGGTCGTTGCGGTTGACGGCGGATCTGATTCAAACACTGATGCCGGCGTCGAATTGACATTGGTCGAGGCGGTTGCCGGGCTCGAGTCGAAAGCAACGGTTGCCGAAGGCGGTCTTTCTGGCGGCACCGATGTCGAGACGGACAGCGAGCTGCGCGAGCGTGTGTTGCAGAGAATGCGCACGCCGCCGCGTGCCGGCACGGCCGCAGACTACGTTGCCTGGGCGTTGGAGTGCGATGGTGTTACCCGCGCTTGGTGCATGCCGAACGCTCCTTTGGAGGGGCAGGTGACGGTCTATATCGCTTCTGACCAGGCAGGCATCTTTCCGAACGAGACTCTGCTCGAGACTGTCCAGGAATACATCGACAATCTTCGACCGGTGACGGCTGAGGTCTTCGTAGTGTCGCCGATCAAGAAGCAGATCAACATCGTGATCAACGGCTTGAGCCCGGACACGGACACCGTCCGGGGTGCGGTTAAGGCCGCGATCAGCGACTTTCTTTTCAATGTCGCCACTCCGGGCGGCACCATTTTTATCAGTCAGCTCCGGGCGGCCATCAGCGGCGCTGCCGGCGAAGTTGACCATGTACTGGTTTCGCCGACGGAGAACATCGTTTGCTCGACCGGTGAACTGGCCGTTCTCGGAGACGTGACATGGCAATGACAACAGAGAACTATCGGCTGCAGCTGGCTTCTTTGCTGCCTCGAGGAACGATTTGGGAACAGGCGTTTAGCGATGAGTCCGTGATGGGGCAGCTGATGACGGCCATGGCGGACTCTCTGTCGCGAGCTGATGACAAGGCCGAGCAGCTGATCGAAGAGGCGGACCCACGTCAGACGACGTTGCTCTTTAGGCAATGGTTGAGTGTGTGGGGTGTTCCCAGCGATTGCATCCGGGCGTTTGTCGAGTCGCTGACTGACGAAAAGCTTCGACAGATCCTGGTTAAAAAGATTCAAGGCGTAGGACTTTCATCCCGCGCCTTTTTAATTGGGTTGGCCGCTGAAATGGGGGCTGAGGCATCGATTGAAGAGAAGCGCGCGTTCAAGTGCCGCAGTCGAGTCGATCAGCGCCTCTACAGCAAAGAGTGGCGCACGCACTGGTTCTTCGTTGTGTTGCACGACGACAGCGGAAAGCCCGTGAATTTTTCGTGCCGTAGCCGTGTCAATGAGCGGTTGGCGACCTGGGGGAACTCTGCTCTTGAGTGCTTGATCAAAGAGTTTTGTCCAGCGCATACGAAGGTCAGATTTATTTACTCAGAATAGGGGAAATTGGTATGAAATCATATTGGTGTGCGGATAGTGTTGAAACCAAGCCGGACTTGACCAAACTGACATCTTTCGGTTATCCCACGGATGGCAATCCGGAGCAGGGTTTTGAAGCAACTTTGCCTGGCGCGGCCTGGTTCTATCTCGTGAGTTTGATGCGCTCGCAGATTATCTCGGCGTGCTCAAAGACCGAGGATCCGAAGCTGGAAAATCAGTATTTGGAATGTCTGCGATCCTTTGATTGGGCTTTGGAGAAGTCGATCGATGGCTCGAAGATTAAGACGGCAACAATTGACAATGACCGCATCAAGCAAGGTGTGATTGCTTTTGACCGACTGGCAGCGGCGGCAATTGCAAATGAACAGCAGGCGATTGCTGGCACGGCGAAAAACCTCTTGATGACCCCGTACTTGGTGGCAAAAGCCATTGCTGCCCTCATTCCGCCGGCAATGCCTACGGGAATGATTTTCCCGTGGCCCGGCGACACACCTCCGGAAGGTGCCATCGTTGCTGACGGGCGCGAGCTAAATCGAACAACGTATAAAGGATTGTTCAATATTTACTGTACGAAGTACGGCGCTGGTGACGGTTCGACGACTTTCAATGTTCCGGATCTGGACGGTCGCTTTATCGAGCTCACGACGGATGCCGGAAGCGTAGGACAATTTGTTGAGCCTGGGTTACCGAACATCAGCGGTGGCTTTTCAAACGGATACCGTGGCATGGTGGGGACTGCTACGGGAGCATTTGGACACCCAGAGCCATGGAAAAAATTCATTGATTGGGGAAGCGCCGGAAGCGTTTCCGCCTACGACGGTGCAGGCTTCGATGCGAGCTGGTCAAATAAACTATTTGGTCAATCTCAAAGTGTTCAACCTGCATCAATGCGGACGTTGGTCTGTATCAAATTTTGATACATGCGAGGCCTCTCATAGATGCAGGCTGTACCGATGCGCTTGCGCCGTATATCGCAGACACAGACTGCGCATTGAAAAAGACATCATGGTGTCCTCCGGCGAGTTCTCCTTCGACCCAGGTTCCTTCCTCTTCTCCATAAGAGAATGGAGCAGTAGGCGGGTTGTATGCAGACACGTTGACCCCATATTCCTCGAACGACCCACTGATGTTCGGCCCGAACATCATCGGTACCGCAAATGGAATCTTTGGCCTTACTGGTACTGAAATAGCAGGAGCCATCACGAAGGAGATAACGGGAAGAAATCTCGCAGGATATAACGGCAGTGGTGCCCAGTACGGCGAAATCCTCTTTGATGCATCGTTGTCTTCGTCAGTTTTCGGCACCGCTGAGACGGTTCAGCCTCCTACTTTGTTAGGTTTGGCTTGCATCAAGATCTAAATTTTTATGCAGGCCAGGCCGAAAATCGCGGACGGCTGAACTACGGCGCCTGAGCCATAAAGCGCATTAGATCGTGATGCATCAAAGTCGAAAACACCATGACGTGGAACACTGCTTACTGACTGGTAGGAAGCGTAACTGCCTGATGCCTGTACGACGTCCCGAGAAAATGCTCCGGATGCCAAAAATATGAGACTATTCCCGTCGACAGTAGTATCCAATGCCGAACTACCGATGATGTTCGGAAGGCCGAACATCACAGGGAGATTGCAAGGCGGAGATGCAAACGATGACGAAGCTACTGAAGCTTTTTACTGGTTAAGTCAGACGAATAGTCAACTGGATGGCTACCAGTACAGACTCGATAATGTTGGGTTTGATGCATCGAGATCTAACCCTTTGTATGGAGCATCAACTACTGTACAGCCTGCTTCAATTAGATACTTGCCCTGCATCAAAGTTTGATGCAGGGCAATAAGCGAAGTGACGAAGGTTGAACAGATGATCCATTTCCGAAGATTGAAGATGCTTTCGAAGCGTCAAGAACGAGATACCTGCCGCTAGTATCGCTACCTGATGCTCCATCATGCTTTTTTGATCCAAACGCCAAGCAACCGTTTGGATCACCTGCACTCCAACTCATGGTCACACCGGCTTCACCAGTGATGTTCGGAAGGCCGAACATCATCGGTCATGCCTCCTCTTTTGCCTCGTGGGAAGGCGGAGAGTTTGATGGAGTTTTGATCAAATACGATGGAAGAAATGCCAATATAGCGGGTGGAAATGGGGCAGCGATCAACGCAACCGTAGGTTTTGATGCGCATAACGGCAACTCAAGTTTCGGAGCTTCTGAAACCGTTCAGCCACCGGCCTTACTTGGTCTTGCCTGCATCAAGACCTAAATCTTGATACATACCAATGAACGCAAACTGGCGGGCTGAACCACGGTTGATGATCCATAAATTGCGCTGCTTCGGTTGGCAGATAGAGCAAGTTTTTGAGCGCCATTGGCGGTGATGTCTCCGTTCACTGCGTAGTATTCACCTCCATCCTTATAAAAGGAGCCTGACACAGAACCAGTTCGGTTTATGGCACCAATATCGCTCTGCACGTGATATGTACCGGTGATGTTCGGTCAATGCTTTATGCACGCAAGAAACCGGACGGCTTGAGGCTGTACAGTTTCTGCATTGCCATAGACGGAAGAGACTCGACTCGCGTCTATCTCAACGTTATAAATCCAAACATCCTCACCTCCACGGACTGAGCCTCTCTCTTGATTAGGAAAAAAGAAAGCCCCGGTTGCTATGTCATCTACGCCATGGAATCTCCCTGTGATGTTCGGAGATAGCCCGAACATAACGGGTTGGTTCACTTTGGGACGGAACAGTGGACACGTTTCGAAGGTCGACGGCACTCTCTTCTACTTCGGAGAAGCTGACAGAAGCGCTGCCGCCACGGCTGATGCAAATGACGCACAGCATGCAGTTTTTGACCCTTCTCGAGTTGATCCACTGTACGGCAGGGCATCGACGGTTCAGGTGGCTTCGCTGAGGCTTCTTCCGTGTATCAAATTTTGATGCAGGCAAGCGCCCGTACAGATTTGGGTTGTACGGTTGCTGACGACCCGTAAGTGGCGGAAGATCCAGAGGCGTCAAAACTGATCGACCTGAGATATTTACCCGCAGCGTCTGCAAACCCTGCCCATCTTTGATCTACGTATACCATCGACAAGGCTCCAGACATAGACGGATTGCCATTGCCTACGCCAAGGCCGTTTGTTGACGCGATTTCACCGATGATGTTCGGCGATACAACCCGAACATAAGCGGTTCACCTGGTCGCTTGGTTGGGTACTCCAGCGAGGAAGCTTCAGGATGCTTTACGCGGATCAACACCGGAACGGCTGAGCTTTCATCTGGTTACGGCATAACTTCTGCCGACATTGCGTTTCAGGCTAGCCTCTCAAGTTCCATTTTCGGAGGCTCAACTATTGTCCAACCTGCCTCTCAACGGTTTCTTGCGTGTATCAAAACTTGATGCACGGCATGAGCAGTAGAGCGTTCGGCTGCACAGTTGATGATGAGCCATAAGTTTGATTTGAACCCGTAGCGTTGAAAACCAAGGTAATACCAGCTTGACTTCCGCCAGCCCATGTGAGCTGACCACCCGAGCCTCGTGAGAAACACCCAGTTGGTAGCCCCGCGGTTGTGAAGGTTCCTGCTGGTAACTCACCAGTGATGTTCGGTCTTCCGAATAGCGGTTGACGTGCCGAAAATTGAGAGATTTCGGCATGTGCCAGCCCCCATTCGAAAGATCGAGCGGTAAACGCATTACGCGCTGTCAGCCTTGAAGATGTCAGGCAAGAAGCCGACTTCTCGGGCACAGTCTGAAACGTACTGGCACCATGAGGCCATGAGAGACCGTCTTTGCGTGAGGTAGTCAGACCGCTGATAGGCACGCGAAACGCTTGACCCGGACACGTGTGACAGACACGCTTCGGCGACCTCGAAGGGTGCATCGTGGTCTGCCATCCAGCTGCGACCGATGGAGCGAATGCCATGCGCGACGAGACGGCCTTTGAGCTCAGTTTCGTGGAAGAACTTGGCCAAAGTCTGCTCGCTGATGTGCTTGCCGGGCACCCGCCCTGCCCAGATGAAAGGCGACTTCGAATGTGGCGATTCGGTCTTGGCCGCCTGGAGGACATCGAGCATGATCGGAAGCATCGGCAGGCGATGTGCTCGTGCCTTTTTCATCTCTGTTGAGGGGATGGTGAGAACGTGGCCATCGATCCAGTCCCACCGAACCTTGACTGTCTCGATAGGACGGAGCAGAGAGAGGCATGCCCATGCGAAAAGAAGCTGCGTACGGCATGGCGCTGACTTCATGGTTTCCATCACGCGCGGGAGCTCTTTCCAATGAACCGAAGGCATCGGCTTCACGATCGGCGCTGCAAAGACTCTGCTCACCCTGTCAACAGGATTGTGGTGGATATAGCCGGCGCACACGGCCAAGTCCATGACTTCGCGGGTACGCATGAGAACGCGCTTCAAAGTGGCCTGATGCCCTGCTCGTTCGATGCTTTTGACGGTCTGGATGACAAGCGGCGCCGTGATTTCGTCAATCTGGCGCCCTCCGAGTGGCTGGATGATGTACCTCTCCATTCTGCGTTTTTCGTCCCGATAGCTGACGATGCGACCGCGTTTTAAGTTTTTCCAGAGTGTCCATGCATCCCGTAAGACATAGCCTCGGGGCGGTTCTTGTCCAAGCTCTTTGCGCTTACGACGTGCAATTTGTCTGGCCTGCATGAGGCTCAACTCTGGCCAGTGGCCAAGAGCAAGGTCTGTGACACGGCCGCCGGAGCTGATGCGGAGAACCCAAGACTTGGTGCCAGACGGTTGAACCTTAATGGTCAGACCGTGGCCATCAGAGACGGAATATCTTTTTTCACGCGGCTTTAATGCCGCAATTTTTTTAGTAGTAAGGGAGCTAGTCATGGCTTTTAAGATCCTTCAAAAAATTGACGAGAACGGTTACTGGATCAAACCGGTCAAATTTTTTATTGCGCCTGATTCCAAGCCGTCAAAAAAGATGGTCGAGCAGGCGTTGCCGGAAGGCGCCGACGTCCAGAACAACTTTTACAAATGGGATGGCGAAAAGTGGGGTGCAGAAAAGAAACCGACCAACGCCGAAGAGCTGATCGGTGTTGTGATCAAACACTCGAGCCGGACGGAACGAGACTTGGCCGTGCGCAAGTTGATCGAAAAGTTTGCGAAGGAGGACGGGTACCGGATTCGAGACCGAAGTACAAACCTTGATTGGGAGCTCGAAAAGATTCCAGAAGAAGAGATTGAGCTGCAGACAATCAATGCAGAGTTATCGACTTTTGACCAGAAGGTTGCCAGCCTGAAAGACCGCTTGGCCACTGCCACGCTTCAGGATGACGCCGAAACCGTGGCCTCTTTGAAGGCCGAATACAAGATTTTGATGGGAGATTGAAATGGATGAGAAACGTTACTGTTCGGCTTGCGGCGCAGAACTGGACGCTGATGCAATTTCTCTTTTTACTTGGGCATACAGGGGTAAAGGCATGATTGGAATTGCCAAGTACAGCAAGTTGACTCGTCAATGAAATGCTTAGAA
>ENA-UPWM01000097-UPWM01000097.1-human-gut-metagenome-genome-assembly--contig:-NODE-97-length-27427-cov-17.827569_pt1 | contig 27427 bp, 22 predicted proteins | sample MGYA00250051_ERZ773379 | MGnify/ENA primary metagenome ERZ773379 (study PRJEB29103, sample SAMN06112020) | human gut metagenome | biome: human gut; feature: ankylosing spondylitis patient; material...
GGCGCAAGTAGGGCTCATCTTCCGTTTCTTGGGGGAGCCTTGAAAAGCACGGAACTAAAAAAATGAGCCACGCTCCTCTCAGAGCATCTTCTCGTCAGCCGTATAAGGCAGTGTAAACCAAAAGGTACTCCCCTCGCCCAACTGTGAGACGACACCAATCTTTCCTCCCAACTTCTCGACAATCGTCCGGCAGATAGGGAGTCCAAGTCCCGTGCCTTGCACAAAACTATTCAGCTTGACGAAACGACCGAAGATTTCATTAAGATGCTCCTCCGGTATTCCGTATCCGGTGTCCGTGACATAGAAATACAGAAAACCGTCCTCCTGCAGATAATATCCGAACTCGATACTGCCCTGCTCCGTAAACTTCATCGCATTATTGATCAGATTCATAACCACTTGCATCAGACGACTCCGGTCAGTATGTATGACGCATTCGGTCATCTGCACATGATACCAAATGCGGACACCGGGCTTTTTATTTCTCAGCCGGATGGTATCTTCGAGCTCTACGAACAGCCCGTGCACATCTATATCGGTGTACACAAAATCCAGCGTCCCCGCCTCGATCTTCGAAAGGTCGAGCACATCGCTGATAAGCTGAAGCAGGAGCACATTGTTGTTCTCAATGATGCGGACATACTCTTGCCTCTCTTCCGAAAGTTCCCCTTCTTCCGATGCCAACAGGTCGGAGAAGCCGACAATGGCGTTGAGAGGAGTCCGGATTTCGTGGCTTATATTGGCAAGAAAGGCAGATTTGAGCGTGTTCGCTTCCTCAGCCTTCACTTTGGCCTCGACGAGTGCTTCCTCCATTTCTTTCCTTTGAGTAACTGTCAAGGACGAACCGACAAGACTCAGAGGCCTGCCGTTCTCGTCCCGCTCGTCTACCGCTGCCCGAACTTCCACCCACTCATAATGGGAAGTATCACCTTGCCGGGGGGCGATCCGATATTCCTCCTTCACTTTTTGCACTTCGCCATTGATGAGCTGTTCGCAGGCAAGCATCACCCGCTCCCTGTCCGGTTCGTAGATTTTGGAGAAATAGACGGAGGCGGGAATCAGCAGTTGATCGCCGTCGGTCACAGCTTCTTCTTTCATTATATATAGGTGACGGTCGATGTCGCAGATAAACATATCGGTTTCCAATTCCCACCTCCAAGGCGTCATGTCGGCAGCGTCCAGCACGGCAGCCAGCTTGTGATTGGTGGAACGCAGCATCTGCTGGGTCAGCGACAGTTCGGTATTGTCCACGCAAAAGACATCGATGCAGCCCTCCGTTCGGGAACATACGGCAATGACGGTGAGATACGTTTTCGTTTTTTCAATTTAATACTGAAAGGTCATTTCCTTCTTGTCTTTCAGTGCATTATAGCAGTCGAGCAGTTCCGGACTGTAAACTTTGTTCAGTTCACTGTATTTCTTTCCGAGTATTTTTTCTTTCGGCAGAATGTATTTTTCGAAAGTCGGGTTCACTTCCTGATAGATAAAGTCGACGATCCGTCCGTCGGTATCGTACACCAGTTTCTCACGGGCATACATGACGGGCATATTTTCGATCAGACTGCTGTAATTTCGCATGATGTCCAGCCGCTTGCTTCGTTCGGCCAGTGTCCGCCTCAGCCATACCACGTAAAGAACCGCCAAAATGATCATGATGAGAAACATGGCAAGGTAATATTTGTATTGCTCGAAAAACGTGGGAGGTTTCATGCAGAAAATCGCATTGGCGGGGCACAGTTCGGGCGACAGACCTGCGTCCAAGTAGTCAGTATAATTGATGATGGGACGGGGTGTGCCCATCGTCACTATTTTCACCTCCTGCTGATGTGGTTCCTCCAGCAGAGTTTTGATCAGCGGGAGCAGATGTTCTTTTATTTCGCTGTCGTTCCAGAAACAGCCGCCGATCAGTCCGTTGGCTTCGGCAGCGTTATTGTGAAGTGTGAAAATAGGTGAGTCGGAATAGTAGCTCAGCAGTCGTGAAATGTTGGAAGTGAGCATCGTATTTCCGTGCTGTTCCTCCTTCTGCCATGACAGAAAAAGGACTGCCGTCGATGAGTCCGACACCTTCAGAGAGTCGACAAGGTCGTCGTTAGTGACTTCGTCAGCTATCAGACAGTCCGACAACACCTGCGGAAATTCCGTTCTCATCACCTCCTCCACTTCTTTCCTGCACTGCGCGCTGATCCAGCGTCTGTCGGACAAAAAGACGATCTTACGCATATCGGGGACGATGGCAGCCATCATTTCCAGCGTCTCCCTCACGTAATAAGGTACGTAAAACACAGTCAGAGGAATGTCACCTTTATAATCCCTCAACGGCACTTCAGTGCCTGCGGGTGCAATGTATTTTTCCAGATATATTTCGGGCGGACCTACGGTTTCGCGCTCGGCACAAAGAAGCACGGGGACACCGTGCCAACGTTTGCCGATCGTCTCGTGGAGCAGTACCCATGCCGGATTGCCCAGCAGGATAATCAACTTCGGCTCTACGCAGGCATACCTTCTGAGCAGTTCGGATTTGTATCGCTCCAGCCCCTCGCCGGTGTTGATGGAAAACATACTCATGTGCTCGGTGTATATATTGGCCGGGGCGTTCTGAATCCGAAAATCTTTATAGACGGGCACTATGAAATCATCGCTCCAAAGGCAGTTTTCGGTATAAGAATTGATAATCAAGATGTCGTAGGATGACGAATCATCAGCATACATGTTGGTTCGGAACACACTGATCAGAAGAATGATAAGTACTGCTGTTTGTCGAATTATCTGCACTTTCATATATATGATTGCTTTGGTTGTTTTTTTAAATCTGTCACCGGATAGCTTAAAATATTGCTACTAAATCTTTAAATATTACTATACATCAACATAAGTCCTTTGAGAACTTGGTAAATACGACAAATGTATGATTTACAATATTTTACCAAACAAGTAATAAATCAACTGACTCATCCAAAGGATTCATTCACATTCTCTGTTCAGAAAGTAGAATCACTGCTGTATGAACAGAGAATATTTTCCTGCATATGTAAATATATAAAAAGAATAATACACGGTAGAAAGGAGCAAGAAGAAAAGTATCCTTTTCATCAAAAAATAGAGTAACAATTTACGAGGTGGGGCTTGTCCAGTTCCGCCAGAAATTCCTCCTCGAACAGGCGCAGCATGCCCACGCCGTTTTCCAGCTGGTCGTAGTCCTCGTAGAACGCTGCCGCAGGGATGGGGCGGCCTGCCTTAAGGTACCATTCATCGCTGGGGTAGATGATGCGCTTGCCGTGGCGGCGCTTGCATTCATCACCGAATTCTTCCATAATGTCGATGACCTCAGCGCTGGTCTTTGCATCGTAGGGCACCTGCGGGTACAGATTTTTGCGGTAATCCGTAATGCCGCAGGGCACGGCTGCAATGCTTTGCACCATGGGGGTCAGCTCCAGCAGGTCGGCAAGGGTGCGGCGTAGCTCGTCGCCGTCGTTCACGCCGCGGCAAAGCACCAGCTGACAGTTGACGGCAATGCCGCCCTCCACCAGACGGGGCAGGTACTTGAGCACCTCGCCGCCGCGCTTATTGGCCAGCATCCGCACCCGCAGCTGGGGGTTGGTGGTGTGCACCGAGATATTGATAGGCGAGATGTGCATCTTGATGATGCGGTCGATCTCGTGATCCTGCATATTGGTCATGGTGATGTAGTTACCGAACAAAAAGCTCAGTCGCTCGTCATCATCCTTGAAATACAGGCTCTCGCGCATGCCCGGGGGCAGCTGGTCGATGAAGCAGAACATGCAGTGGTTGGAGCAGGAATGCTTTGCATCGCCCAGATAGGTCTTGAACCCGCAGCCAAAGGGGCCGCGCTGCGGCCGCTGCACCTCCCACTCCCGGATGCCGTCCGCTACCCGGGCTTTCAGGTGGAAGCTGCTGCTGTCGGTATAAAAATCGTAGTCCAGCGTGTCGTTCAGCTCGTTGTCGTCCACGCTCAGCAGCTCGTCACCGGGGGCAAGGCCAAGAGCCTCGGCCTCGCTGCCGGCATCCACCTGCTCGATCCGGATCGCCATCTGCATCCACCTCCTTTAAAGCACAAGAAGGGGAAGGCTTTGCGCCCTCCCCTTCTGTACATAACACCATTATGCCACCAATTACGCGCAAATTAGGCCTTCTTGATGACTTCCTCGCCCTTGTAGTAACCGCAGTTGCCACATGCCTGGTGGGGGAGCTTCAGAGAGCCGCAGTTGCTGCACTTGACCAGTGCGGGGGCCTCCAGCTTCCAAACATTGCTGCGACGCTTGTCGCGGCGGGCCTTGGAAAGATGTCTCTTAGGTACTGCCATATTTTTGCACCTCCTTGATGGGTTTATCTGTTCAGCAGTGATTTAAGGATCGCGAGCCTAGTGTCTACGGGGGCGTCGGTCTGCTCTGCCGGTGGGCAGGTGCATTCCGCCTTTTTCTTACCGCACTGCGGGCAAAGCCCGGCGCAGTCGGGGCTGCAAAGCAGCACCGTAGGGATCTGGAACATAAACTCCTGATTGAGCCATTCGTCCACGTCCAAGTGTCCTTTTTCATCCAGCGGAAGATCGAAATCCGGGTCATCCAGATCCCGCTCCTTGACGATCCACTCCGTATCGACTGTCTCTTCCCGGATGACCGGGTCCAGACAGCGGGCGCACTCTCCGTGCACCGATGCCTTTGCCCGCAACGTTATCTGGACCTCGTCGCCATCGGTCTGCGCGTCAAAGACGGCTGTGACCGGCTGCGGGATCCTTGCACCGGCATAATCGTACGCAGATAAATCACACTGAAACTCTGCATGGTACGGTCTTGCGCCGGCTGTGATAAACTTTCTCAGGTCAAATTGCATAGTACACCTCTGAAAAGGCTGCTTTGTTAGTATAGCGCCAAAGCAACCCTTTGTCAACACCAAAACAGGCAGAAAACCGAAAAAATTTATTTTTCTCCGGTCTTCTGCCTGTTGGAAAAGCCTTTAGCCCTGTTCTTTTATCAGATTACAGGTACTTCTTCACATCGTGGGGCAGTGCGGCCTCGTCTGCGCTGACGGTCACGGTGACCTTCACGCTGTCGCCGGCAATGGCTGCCATCTCGTCCAGCACAACGCCCAGACGGTTGATATCGTGGTCCAGCACCTTCAGGATGCCGTCAATGTACAGGTCGGTGATGTCGTAGTTGCTTGCCATCAGGCCGGCCACAAAGCCGTACAGCATTTCGCCGCCGGAGATCTTGTACTCGTCCAGATCGATCAGACGTGCTGCAGGAGCGATGTCGTAGGTGAGCTTCATGCCCTTTTCCACAACGACAACATTGCCTTTGGAGGTCTTGACCGCGTCGTTGATCTGGTCGATCATAGCCTTGGTCTTGCCGGAGCCCTTGGTACCAACAATCAGTTTAATCATAGTTCAGTCCTCCTGTATTTTCCACGCCTTGCGGCGGGAGATCATTTTTAACGTTCGGCAGCTTACTTCAGCTTTGCCTCCAGCTCTGCGGTCAGGCCCTCATAGCCGGGCTTGCCCAGCAGGGCAAACATATTCTTCTTGTAGCTTTCCACGCCGGGCTGGTTGAAGGGGTTCACGCTCAGCAGATAGCCGCTGCAGGCGCAGGCACGCCAGAAGAAGTAGATCAGGTAGCCCACATTATAAGCAGACAGGTCGTCCACCTCGATCAGCACCTCGGGCACGCCGCCGTCGGTGTGTGCCAGAATGGTGCCTTCCATGGCCTTGCGGTTGACCACGCTCATGTTCTGGTTTGCAAGGAAGTTCAGGCCGTCAAAGTTGCCCTCCAGCGGGTCGATGAACAGATCCTGTGCGGGCTTCTTCACGTCCACGATAGTCTCGAACATGATGCGGGCACCTTCCTGAATGAACTGACCCATGGAGTGCAGGTCGGTGGAGAAGATGCAGCTTGCGGGGAACAGCCCCTTGTTGTCCTTGCCCTCGCTCTCGCCGAACAGCTGCTTGTACCACTCGTTCATCAGGGTGAAGTCCGGCTCGTAGCACTCCAGGATCTCGATGCTCTTGCCCTTGCGGTACAGGATGTTGCGGATGGCAGCATACTTGTAAGCGTCGTTGTCGGGGCTCAGCACGGAGAAGCGCTCCATGGCGTCGGCAGCGCCCTTCATCAGCTGGTCGATGTCGATGCCGGCAGCGGCGATGGGCAGCAGGCCCACGGCGCTCAGCACGGAGTAGCGGCCGCCCACGTCATCGGGGACCACGAAGGTGGGCCAGCCCTGTGCGTCGGCCAGCTGCTTCAGAGTGCCCTTGGCACGGTCGGTGGTGGCGTAGATTCGCTTATTGGCCTCTTCCACGCCCATCTCCTTCTCCAGCAGCTCGCGCAGCACACGGAAGGCCAGGCTGGTCTCGGTGGTGGTGCCGGACTTGGAAATAACATTGATGGAGAAGCGCTTGCCCTTGCACAGGTCCAGGATGTTGTTCAGGTAGGTGGGGCTGATGCTGTTGCCGCAGAAGTAGATCTTGGGGCCGCCCTCCAGCTCGTTGTGGAACTGGCCCTTCACGGCCTCCACCACGGCACGGGCGCCCAGATAGCTGCCGCCGATGCCGGCCACGACCAGCACGTCGGAATCCTCACGGATCTTTTTGGCAGCTGCCTTGATGCGGGCAAACTCTTCCTTGTCATAATCACGGGGCAGATACATCCAGCCCAGGAAGTCGCTGCCGGGGCCGTTCTTGGCCTCCAGCTGCTTGTGAGCTGCTTCCACCTGGGGATAGATAGCTGCATATTCCTCTTCGCTGATAAAGCCGGAGAGGTGTTTCGTGTTCAGTGCAACACTCATTGTATTCGAACCTCCAAACGATTTGCCGGGCACTTTGCCCTGCGAGGAACTAGTCTTGGTATAAGTGTACCGTTCCCTCCGGGCAAAGTCAAGGTCAAAATCCTTGGATTTCATACAATTTTAATAGTGTTTTTTTGTTTCTTCATCCAGATTTGTTCAGGCAGACAGTTTCTGCGCGCGGGGCCGTTTTCGCTTTTGTGCGCTGAAGCGTATGTTTCGGTTTTTCAGCCGGTCAGGCTGCCCCACAGCAGGCTGAAAGCGGTGCCAAAGTCCATACGGGGCGCGTCGGCCGCCGCTTTCACCTCGTATTCGCCCAGCAGAGTCTCGCCGTGGTACACCTGCACGGTGCCCACCGTCTGGCCCTTTTCCACCGGAGCTTCCAGCTGCTGGGGCAGGCAGGCCTGCGCGGTCAGCGCCGCCGTGCCCTCCCGGGGCAGCAGAACGGTCTGCGGCAGAGCAGAATAATCCAGCGGCACGCTGTCCTCTGCACTGCCCTTTACCTTTAATTGTAAGGGCTGGACCTCCGGTGCCGGCAGCGGGGCGGCCTGCCAGCCCCCGAAGCCATAGTCCAGCAGGGCGGCGGCGGCTTCAAACCGGTCCTTGCTGGAGGGTGCCCCCAGGATCACCGCCACCAGCCGCAGGCCGTCGCGGGCGGCACTGGCGCTGATGCACACCCCAGCCCCGCCGGTGGTGCCGGTCTTGAGGCCGGTGATGCCGTTGTAACGGTGCAGCAGTTTGTTGGTGTTCACCAGCTGGGTGGCCCCGCCCCGCAGGGTATCGGTCCAGATGCCGGTATAGTGCAGCACCTCCGGGCAGGTGTTCAAGATCTGGCAGCTCATCACCGCCACGTCCCGGGCGGTGGAAAGGTGCCCTTCGGTATCCAGCCCGCAGGCGTTGTGGAAGGTGGTGTGCTCCATGCCCAGCTCGGCGGCCCGGGCATTCATGCGCTCCACAAAGGCCGGCTCACTGCCGCCCACCAGCTCCGCCACTGCCACGGCGGCGTCATTGGCCGAGGACACGCAGATGGCCTTGATCATCTCATCCAGCGTGAACTGCTCCCCGGGTTCCAGCCAGATCTGACTGCCGCCCATATGGTAGGCGTGCTCGCTCACCGGCACCGTTGTTTCCAGTGTGAGCTGCCCGTTGTGGATGGCTTCAAAGGTCAGCAGCAGGGTCATCACCTTGGTGATGGAAGCAATGGGCACCTGCTCATCGGCGTTTTTTTCGTACAGCACCGTACCGGTGTCCTGATCCACCAGAATGGCCGCCCGGCAGTTCAGGCTCAGCTGCGGCTGCGCCGCAGCGTCCACCACCGGGACATCTTCCACCGCCGCCGGGGCCGCTGTGGGCAGTTCCGCCTGCACCGCAACGCCCCGGCCCTCTGCCGTGCCGAAGGCCAGCGCAAACAGCCAGAAGCACAGGACCCCCGCGCACAGCAATGCCAGATTTCTCCGTTCCATTCCGGTCCCCTCCCCGCACGATCTCGTCTGCTGCAATGTATGCGGCAGACTGCCTGCAAATGCCCCGTTGTAAAATCCCGTTTTTGTGCGCTGGAACGTGCTGCCGGGCAAAATCCGCTCTTGCACTGTGGGGCCGCTCTGTTATATAATGAGTAATACTGCAATTTTCTGAACTCACTTTTGTCGAAAGGATAATCCCTCATGCGAGTTTGTTTTTATACACTGGGCTGCAAGGTCAACCTGAACGAGACCGGTGCCCTGGAGCAGATGTTCCGTTCCAACGGCTTTACCATCGTGCAGGAAGGCGAACCGGCAGACGTATTCGTGGTGAACAGCTGCACCGTGACCAACTTTGGCGATCAGAAGAGCCGCAAGTGGCTGCGCCGTGCCAAGCGCGAGAACCCCGGTGCCGTGACCGTGCTCACCGGCTGCTATCCGCAGGCCTTCCCGGAGGAGGCTGCGCAGTTCCTGGAGGCCGACCTGGTGTGCGGCAACGGCGACCGCAAGGCCATTCTGGACAATGTGCTCAAGCTGCTGGACGGCCATGAGCGCATCGTGGCCATCACCCCGCACCAACGCGGCGAGCAGTTCGAGGAACTGCCGGTGGAGCGGTTCGAGACCCACACCCGCGCCTTCATCAAGGTGGAGGACGGCTGCAACCGGCAGTGCGCCTACTGCGTCATCCCCCGTGCCCGCGGCCCGGTGCGCAGCCGCGCCGAAAGCAGCATTCTGGCCGAGCTGCGCCAGCTGGCCGCCGCCGGTTACCGGGAAGTGGTGCTCAGTGCCATTTCCCTGCCCAGCTACGGGCTGGACACCGGCACCAATCTGGTGGAGCTTGTGGAGAAATGTGCTCAGGTGGAGGGCATCGAGCGCATCCGTCTGGGCAGCCTGGACCCGGATATGCTCACCCCGGAATTCATCACCCGGCTGGCCGCTGTGGACAAGCTGTGCCCCCAGTTCCATCTGAGCCTGCAGAGCGGCTGCACCGCCACTTTGCGCCGGATGCGCCGCGTTTACAGTGCCGAACAGTATGCACAGGTGGTGGACCAGATCCGCGCCGCCTACGGCAGCCGCCCGGTGAGCTTTACCACCGACTGCATCTGCGGCTTCCCCGGCGAGACGCCCGAGGATTTTGCCGAGAGCTGCGACTTCCTGAAGAAGATCGGCTTTTTGAAGGTGCATGTGTTCCCCTACTCCCGCCGCAGCGGCACCCCGGCCTACGACTTCCCGGATCAGGTGCACGAGCGCGAAAAGCAGGCGCGCAGCCGTGAAATGAACGCCCTTGCCGAGCAGGTGCGCTGTGAGGTGCTGGCCGCCCACGAGGGCACCGAGGATGACGTGCTGCTGGAAACGCCGCTGTCCGGCACCCTGTTCACCGGCTACACCCGGCTGTACATCCCGGTGGTGGTGTCCGCCCCCGGCCGCAAGAGCGGCGAGATCGTGCATGTGCGGCTGGGTCCGTACGACGGCGAACGGGTGCGTGCAACACTTTGCTGAAATTTTAAAGTGAAATTTGTTTACTTTTATCCATTTGCGATTTCCTTAACGAATTTTGCGGTTTTCTCTTTTCATGAGCGAAGCTTTATGCTAAAATGAGGATGGAATATCCGGGGCGTGGCACCGTTTGCAGTGGTGCCGTACCAAACGTTCCCGTGGGATGCCGTGTGCTCCGGGCCGTCCGGAGACAGGGCAAACGATGCATTTTTGTTGTTCACTGCAGAGCAAGGAGAGATTGGAATGAGTTTTCGAGGAATCAATACCACGGTCATCCAGATCCGCCGCCAGGTGTTCACCGAGGTGGCCCGGATGGCATATGCCAACGTCAAGGGTGAAAAGGCAAACCACCTGATGCGCAAGATCCCTTACACCATCATCCCCGGCGAGGAAGGCAAGCTGCGCAAGGACATCTTCCTGGAGCGCGCCATCGTTGAGGAGCGCGTCCGTCTGGCCATGGGCCTGCCCACCCGCCGCATGGACGAGCACAACAGCGTCGTCTCCGGTCTGGAGGACGCTTCCATTGCCGATAAGTATTATGATCCCCCGCTGGTGAACGTGATCAAGTTCGCCTGCAACCGCTGCCCGGAAAAGCTGGTCAAGGTGTCCGACCTGTGCCAGGGCTGCCTGGCACACCCCTGTATGGAAGTGTGCCCCAAGAAGGCCATCACCTGGGAGAGCGGCCGTTCCACCATTGATCAGGAAAAGTGCATCAAGTGCGGCCGCTGCGTCACCGTCTGCCCCTACAATGCCATCGTCAAGACCGAGCGTCCCTGCGCCGCAGCCTGCGGCATGGGTGCCATCCACTCCGATGAGTTGGGCCGTGCCGAGATCGACTACAGCAAGTGCGTGTCCTGCGGCCAGTGCCTGGTCAACTGCCCCTTCGGTGCCATCGCCGACAAGGGCCAGATCTATCAGCTGATCCAGGGCTTCAACCGCGGCGACCGCATCTACGCGCTGGTGGCTCCCGCTTTCGTCAACCAGTTCCCGGGGCTGGCTTCCACCGGCAAGCTCAAGGCTGCCCTGAAGGCCGTCGGCTTCTGCGACGTGGTGGAGGTGGCCATCGGTGCCGACCTGTGCACCGTGGACGAGGCCCACGACTTCCTGCAGGAAGTGCCCGAGAAGCTGAACTTCATGGCAACTTCCTGCTGCCCGGCCTGGAGCATGATGGCCAAGACCGCGTTCCCGGATCTGGCCAAGAACATCTCCATGACCATGACCCCCATGGTGTTCACTGCCCGCATGATGAAGCAGGCCGACCCGGAAGCCCGTATGTGCTTCATCGGACCCTGCGCCGCCAAGAAGCTGGAGGCCTCCCGCCGCACCGTGCGTTCCGACGTGGACTTCGTGCTGACCTTTGAGGAGCTGGCCGGCATCATTGAGGCCAAGGACCTGGATCTGGCTTCGCTGGAAGTGGACCCCGCCGAGCAGGATCTGATCCACGCTTCCGCTGCAGGCCGCGGCTTTGCCCAGTCCGGCGGCGTGGCCAAGGCCGTTGCCGACAAGATCAAGGAGTGGCACCCCGACATGGATGTGAAGATCGCATCCGCACAGGGTCTGGCCGAGTGCAAGAAGCTGCTGATGCTGGCCAAGGCCGGCAAGTACAACGGCTATCTGCTGGAGGGCATGGGCTGCCCCGGCGGTTGCATCGGCGGTGCCGGTACCATTGCCGACCCGGCCCGTACTGCCGTCCAGCTGAACAAGTACGTCAAGGAAGCTCCCTTCACCGACCCCGAGCAGAGCGCCTTCATGAGCAACATCCATGTGCTGAAGGACGACCCCGACTTTGAGCTGTAAGCTGCTTCTCGTCTGAGCATTTCTGCCGTCTCCCGTTTCCGGGAGGCGGCTTTTTTGTGGGATGCGCTCCGCTTCTTCGTGAATGTGCAATATTTTTGTGAAGCATTCACAGCCTGCATTGACAATTCTGCCGAAGTCTGCTATATTTGCGGTGATAAACCATGTGATTCTGTCATTGCCGCTTCCTGCGGCAGGAAAGGCTGATATTTTATGACAACTTCTCTCAAGCGTGCCGGTACGGTCCTGCTCTCGGTGCTGCTGCTGTGCACTCTGGCGCTGAGCGCCGGGGCTGCCTCCAAGCTCCGGGTGGGCGTCAAGTTCTGGAAAACCGACTCCGACAAGGAGTCCATGGCCAATTCTGGCATCGACACCAGCCGGGAGGCTTCCCTCACCCGCCAGTCCAACGGCACCTACACCCTGACCCTGCCCATCCAGCAGGTGTCCAAGATGGGCGTCACCGGCTACCTGACCGGCCTGACCATCGGCGATGTGACCTACAACGGCACCGTGACCGGCGATGTGACCAAGGACACCGGCGTGCTCACCATCAAGAACCTGCCCGCCTCGGTGCTGACCGGCAGCGATGTGAACAAGGCCCTCACCGTGACCTGCAACATCCAGATGGACCTGAGCCTGCTGGGCGAGATCAACACCTCTGCCCGGATGTGCATCTGGAATAAGTAAGGTTTCCCCGCACACGCACAACGCCGTTCCCGCAGTGGGAACGGCGTTGTTTTTGGTTCAGCTGTCCATGTGCTTTTCCACAAAGTCGCCGACCATGCGGTCCAGCTGCAGCACAGCGTTCTCTGCGCCCTTCATCACCTTGCGGGTGGTACGGCGCAGCTGCCGCTGGTTCTGGGTGGCCGCCATTACGCCCACGGCCCCCAGTGCCGCCCCGGCCGCCATGCCCAGCAGCATACCGGACGCTCCCTGATTTGCCTGCTGTTTCATTGCAAACACTCCTTTCCCTGCCCGCTGTGCGGGCCCTTGGCGGTAGTATTTCCTGTAAAGAATCCACTATACGCTTTTTTTGTACAGAAAGTTGTGGTATACTGTAGCATGGTGTTTTAGGCAGTTCTGCCTTTTGGCGGCATTCTGCCTGCATTGGACCCGTACAAAGTAAGGAGGTTCCTTATTTGATAAAACCTGTTGAACCCAAAAAGATCCTCTGCATCCATGATCTGTCCGGCGTGGGCCGCTGCAGTCTGGCGGTGATCCTGCCGGTGCTGTCGGTCATGGGGCTGCAGCCTGTGGCTCTGCCCACGGTGGTGCTTTCCACCCATACCGGCGGGCTGGGCACCCCGGCCCGTCTGGACGGCTGTGCCTACGGCGAGGCCGCTCTGGAGCATTATCATGCACTGGGCCTGGATTTTGACTGCATTTATACCGGCTACCTGGGCGGCGAAGCGCAGGTGGCACTGGCCGAAAAAGCCTTTGCTCTGTGGCCGTCGGCCCACAAGGTGGTGGACCCCGTGATGGGCGACAACGGCAAGGCCTATGCCACCGTGACCCCGGAACTCATCAGCCGCATCCGGCAGCTGTGCCGGTCGGCCAACCTGATCCTGCCCAACTACACCGAGGCGCAGCTTTTGCTACAGCGTACTCCCGTGGATGATCCGCTGGATGACGCAGCCGCCCAGGCACTGGCCGACGAGCTGACGGCTCTGGCCCCCAGTGCCGTGGTCACCGGCCTGCCGCTGGGCAAGTACATCGGCTGCGCCGGCAGCGGCTCCGACCGCTTTGTGGTCAAAAAGCTGCACATCGACCGCAGCTTCCCCGGCACGGGCGACCTGTACGGTGCGGTGCTCATCGGCTCCCTGATCCAAGGCAACGCCCTGAGCGCCGCCGCCGACAACGCCGCCGAGTTCGTGTCGCTGGCCATCCAGAACACCCCCGCCGGGCAGGACACCCGCTTCGGTGTCTGGTTCGAGCCGCTGCTGCCCCGCCTGTGCCCGCCCCGGGACTTTTAACGGAGGACCGCAGATGAGTGAAAAACCAACTTTGAACATCGTTCTGGTGGAGCCGCGCATCCCTCAGAACACCGGCAACGTGGCCCGGACCTGCGCCTGCACCGCCTGCCGTCTGCATCTGGTGGGGCCCATGGGCTTTGCCATCGACGACAAAAAACTCAAGCACGCCGGGCTGGACTACTGGCATTATCTGGACATCAGCTACTATGACGGGCTGGATGACTTCTTTGCAAAGAACAGCGGCCCGTACTACTACTTCACCACCAAGGCACCCCAGCGCTACACCGATGTGACCTACCCGGATGGGGCTTACCTCGTGTTCGGGCGGGAGGACGCCGGCCTGCCGGAAGCCCTGCTGGCCGCCAATCAGGAACACTGCATCCGCATGCCCATGCGGGACACCTGCCGCAGCCTGAACCTGTCCAACAGCGTGGCCGTGGGCGTGTACGAGGTGCTGCGCCAGTGGGATTTCCCGGAGCTTCTGGACCACGGACATTTACGAGACTACGAATGGAAATGAGGTTACTATGAGCAAGATCGCGATCCTGACCGATTCCTCCTGCGACATCCCGCAGGAGATGGCCGAGAAATACGGCATCGACATCATGAGTTTCCACATCCTGCTGGACGATGTGGATTATGTGGAGCGGGAGAGCTGCACCAACACCGAGTTCTACGACAAGATGCGTCTGGCCAAGGGGGTGCCCTCCACCGCCGCCATCACGCCCATCCAGTTCTGTGAAAAATACTGCCAGTATGTGGACGAGGGCTACACCGATGTGATCCATGTGCCCATCAACAAGTCCGGCAGTTCCACCTACAACAACGCCCTGATGGCACAGGGCATGCTGCGGGAAGAGCGCCCGGAGCACCATATGAAGATCCACCTGCTGGATCCTCACACCTATTCTATGGTGTTCGGCTGGTATCTGTGCGAGATGGCCCGCAAGCTGAAGAACGGTGCCGAGATCAGCCATGTGATCCAGGAGTTTGAAAAGCAGATGAACTGCATGGAGATCATCCTGGGACCCTACAGCCTGAAGCAGATGAAAAAGAGCGGCCGCATCTCCGCTGCGGCTGCCGTCATGGGCGAGCTGATGGGCGTGCGCCCCATCATTACCCTGATCGACGGCAAGACCAAGGTGGAGAGCAAGGTGCGCGGCGACGACAAGGTCGTGCCCGCTATGATCGAGCTGTGCAAAAAGCGCGCCGACAGCGTGGAGAACTTTGACTATATGATCGGCCACACCAACATCAAGCAGGCCGAGGACCTGGAAAAGGCCTGCCGCAAGGCCTTTGGCAAGGCTCCGCTGGTGGTGTTTGAGCTGGGCGGTGTGGTGTCGGCCAACACCGGCCCCGACACGGTGGCTCTGGTGTACACCGGCCACCCCAGAGGGTAACAGAACCCTCTCAGGCAAAGCCTATCGGCTTTGCCAGCTCCCCCGAAAGGGGGAGCTTTTTGCATATCCGGAAACCTTATGGTTTTATTGCAAATGTTCCGGTTTCGTCAAAAGCTCTCCCCCTCGGGAGAGCTGGCATCGCGTCAGCGATGGCTGAGAGGGTTCGTTTTTTGTTGCATTCCGTGCAAATTTATGCTATACTCCCCTTTGCTGTGCTTTTTTGCGCAGCTCCTTTAGAGCAACTTAGGATTTTAGGCTCCCCGGTGCGTCTCGAACCATGCCGGGCCAAACCCGCAGGCGCTGGCGGTTCCTGTGCGGTCAAAATCAAACCGCTGGAGTATTATCATGAATCAGAATTCTTCCGTCCGTAAACTGGTGCGCTGCGGCCTGGTGGCCGCCCTCTACGTCGTGCTGTGCATGGCGCTGCAGCCCCTTTCCTACGGGGCTGTGCAGGTCCGTGTGGCTGAGGCCCTGTGCCTGCTGCCGGTGTTTGGCACCGAGTACATCCTGGGTGTGGTGCTGGGCTGCTTTTTGGCAAACCTGCTGGGTTCCACCATCGTGGATGTGATCTTCGGCACTCTGGCCACTCTGCTGGCCTGCCTGGTCACCTACCGGCTGCGGAACATCCGCTTCAAGGGCCTGGCCCTGGCTGCCAGCCTGCCGCCGGTGCTGTTCAACGCCGTGATCATCGGCATCGAGATCGCCGTGATGTTCCCGGACCCCTCTTCCAGTGCCCCCATCTGGCTGGCCTGCATCACCAACGGCATCTCCGTTGGCATCGGCGAGCTGATCAGCTGCACCGTTCTGGGCGTGCTGCTGGTGAAGATCATTGAAAGCAACACCGCTCTGAGCCAGATCTTTGGGGCGGAATAAGCGGCTTTGCCGCAGGAGGGCCCCATGCAGCCAAATGGTATGATTTTCTGGGACTGGAACGGCACCCTGATGGACGATGTGGAATTTACCCACGGGTGCCTGAACTGGATGCTGGAGACCCACGGCTACCCGCAGCGGTACGATCTGGCCCAGTACCGGGAGCTGTTCCGCTTCCCCATTGAGGACTACTACCGCCTTGCCGGGTTTGACTTTTCCCGGCACCCCTACCCCATGCTGGCAGAGCACTTTATGGCGCACTACAATGCCGGGGTGGACGCCTGCCCGGTGATGGCCCACGCCGTGGACACCCTCACCGAGCTGGCCCGCCGCGGCTGGAAACAGGCTGTACTTTCCGCCTCCCGCCGGGACTACCTGATCGAGCAGGTAGCCGCGCGGGGTCTGCAGGGCTTTTTTACCGAGTTGCTCGGCCTTGCAGACATCTACGGCGTGAGCAAGGTGCAGCTTGGCACCGACTATCTGCGCCGCACCGGCATCGACCCGGCCCACTGCGTGATGATCGGCGACACCCAGCATGATGCCGAAGTGGCCGCCGCCATTGGCGCCAAGTGTGTGCTGTACACCGGCGGGCACCAGTCCCGCGCGCTGCTGGAAGCTGCCTGCCCCCATGTCATCGACGACCTGGCCCTGCTGCCGGATCTGCTGGAGAGCTTATAATGCAAAACCGACCACCTGTGATGGCTGCATCACGGGTGGTTTTTGCGTTTATGAACGCCCCGGCAGCATCTTTTTACAGAAAGTTCATGCAAAAAGCGGCTAAACTAGCCTTGCAGATTTGACGCCCCTGCTGCTTTGGTGTATCATATAGATTGTATTGATGTGCCTTTCCGGACGTGTGTGCGTCCTGATTCTATTGTATGAGGTGTAACGAATGTCCCTTGTTGAAAAACTCTTTGGCAGCTTCTCCGACCGGGAGCTGAAAAAGGTCAATCCCATTGTCAAGCAGGTGCTGGCACTGGAGCCCAAGTATGCGGCCCTTTCGGACGCAGAGCTGCAGGCCCAGACCCCTGCTTTCAAGCAGCAGCTGGCCGACGGCAAAACGCTGGACGACATCCTGCCCGACGCCTTTGCCGTGTGCCGCGAAGCCGCCTGGCGTGTGCTGGGCATGAAGCATTTCCCGGTGCAGATCACCGGCGGCATTGCCCTACACCGCGGCGACATCGCCGAGATGCAGACCGGCGAAGGCAAAACGCTGGTGGCCACCCTGCCCGCCTACCTCAACGCCCTGACCGGCGAGGGCGTGCATGTGGTGACCGTGAACGACTACCTGGCCCAGCGCGACAGCGAGTGGATGGGCAAACTGTACCGTTGGCTGGGCCTGAGCGTGGGCCTGATCGCACAGGGCATGGACGGCGACGCCCGCCGTGCCGCCTATGCCGCCGACATCACCTACGGCACCAACAACGAGTTCGGCTTTGACTACCTGCGCGACAACATGGTGACCTACAAGGCCAACATGGTGCAGCGCGGCCACGCCTTTGCCATCGTCGATGAGGTGGACTCCATCCTGATCGACGAGGCCCGTACCCCGCTGATCATCTCCGGCAAGGGCGAGGACTCCTCCAGCCTGTACACCCAGGTGGACCGCTTTGCCCGCACTCTGCGCAAGAGCGTGGTGGTGGAGCTGGAAGATAAAGTCTCCACCGACGAGCAGGCCGACGGCGATTACGTTGTGGACGAAAAGCACAAGACCTGCACCCTGACGGCCAGCGGCATCAAGAAGGCCGAGGCCTACTTCCACATCGAGAACCTGGCCGCCGCCGAGAACATGACCCTGGCCCACCACATCGACCAGGCCATCAAGGCCTACGGTGTCATGCAGAAGGACATCGACTATGTGGTGAAGAACGGCGAGGTCATCATCGTGGACGAGTTCACCGGCCGCCTGATGATCGGCCGCCGCTACAACGAGGGCCTGCATCAGGCCATTGAGGCCAAGGAGGGCGTGAAGATCGCCGCCGAGAGCAAGACGCTGGCCACCATCACCTTCCAGAACTACTTCCGCATGTACAAAAAGCTGTCCGGCATGACCGGTACGGCCAAGACCGAGGCCACCGAGTTCACCGAGATCTACGGCCTGAACATCGTCACCGTGCCCACCAACCGCCCCAAGCAGCGCATCGACTATCCGGACGCCATCTATAAGACGGTGAACGGCAAATACCGCGCCGTCATCGAGCAGGTGCTGGAGTGCCACAAGAACGGCCAGCCCGTGCTGGTAGGCACCGTGAGCGTGGAAAAGAGCGAGACGCTGGCAAAGATGCTGCAGAAGCACACCCGCGACTTCAACGTGCTGAACGCCAAGAACCACGAGCGCGAAGCCGAGATCGTGGCACAGGCCGGCAAGAAGGGTGCCATTACCATCGCCACCAACATGGCAGGCCGTGGTACCGATATCATGCTGGGCGGCAACGTGGAGTTCATGGCCAAGGCCCAGATGCGCAAAGAGCACTTCTGCGAGAACCTGCTCAGCCCCGAAAAGCCCCAGGACGCCGACCCCGCTGCCGTGGAGATGCTGCTGGCCGAGGCCAACGGTCACGGTGACACCGAGGACGCCAACATCCTGGCCGCCCGCAAGCGGTTCGAGGAGCTGTACGCCCAGTACAAGCCCGCCGTGGAGGCCGAGGCCGAGGAAGTGCGCGCCGCCGGCGGCCTGTTCATCATCGGCACCGAGCGCCACGAGAGCCGCCGCATCGACAACCAGCTGCGCGGCCGTGCCGGCCGTCAGGGCGACCCCGGCGCTTCCCGCTTCTACCTGAGCCTGGAGGACGACCTGATGCGTCTGTTCGGCGGCGACCGCGTTTCCAGCCTGATGGACACCCTCAAGCTGGACGAGGACACCCCCATCGAGAACCGCATGATCACCAATACCCTGGAAAGCGCCCAGAAGAAGCTGGAAGGCCGCAACTTCGAGATCCGCAAGAACGTGCTGAAGTACGACGACGTGATGAACCAGCAGCGTGAGATCATCTACGGCCAGCGCCGCAAGGTGCTGGATGGCGAGGATATCAGCGCCGAGATGCACAATATGCTGCGGGAGAACATCGACTCCAGCTGCAGTCAGTTCCTGGCCGGTGACGTGAAGGATGACTGGGACTTTGGTGCCCTGCGCCGCCACTATCAGGGCTGGCTGACCACGGACGCCGACTTCCGCTACACCGTGGCCGACTTTGACAACATCTCCCGCGAGGGCATTGCCGACATGCTGTACAACCGCGGCATGCAGATCCTGCAGGCCAAAGAGGTGCGCTACGGTGCGCCCCTGATGCGGGAACTGGAGCGCATCTGCCTGCTCAAGTGCGTGGACCGCCAGTGGATGGACCACATCGACAACATGGACCAGCTGCGGCAGGGCATCGCTCTGCGCGGCTACGGCCAGAAGGACCCCGTGGTGGAATACCGCATCGAGGGCTTTGACATGTTCGACCAGATGGTGGACTCCATCCGCGAGGACAGCGTGAAGATGCTGCTGACCATTGAGATCCGGCAGGCCGGTGCTGCCCCCAAGCGGGAGCAAGTTGCCAAGCCCACCGGTGAGGGCTTTGTGCCCGGCAACGGTGCCCCCGGCGTAAAGGGTGCCCCCAAGGGCCAGCCCGTGCGGGTGATCAAGATCGGCCGCAACGATCCCTGCCCCTGCGGCAGCGGCCTGAAGTGGAAAAAGTGCACCTGCGCCAAGTTCCATCCGGAAGGCCTGCCCACCGACGCAAACGAAGATTAAGCTGAAAAGCCTCCCGGCTCCTGTCTTTGGCAGGGGTCTGGGAGACTTTTGATAAAATGAAAGGGAGCTGATTTGGAATGATCACACCGGAAAAGCTGTTGGAAGCTGCAAAGCAGCTGGAACCCCAGCTGCAGGAATGGCGGCGCACCCTGCACCGTCACCCGGAAGTCGGGTTCGACCTGCCCCAGACCAAGGCACTGGTCAAGAAAGCCCTGACCGAAATGGGCTACGCCCCGCAGGACTGCGGCAAGTGCGGCGTGCTTGCGCTGGCGGGCGGCAAAAAGCCCGGCAAGGTGATCCTGCTGCGCGGCGACATGGACGCTCTGCCCCTGCAGGAGGAGTCCGGCGAGGCGTTTGCCTCTGAGCTGCCCGGCAAGATGCACGGCTGCGGCCACGATATGCACACCGCCATGGTACTGGGCGCGGCCAAGCTGCTCAAGGAGCACGAGGACGAGATCGAGGGCACCGTCAAGCTGGAGTTCCAGCCCGCCGAGGAGATCTTTCAGGGCTCGCTGGATATGATAAACAGCGGTCTGCTGGAGGACCCCAAGGTGGACGCAGCGGTCATGTTCCACGTGCTGGCCGGGATGCCCCTGCCCGCCGGTATGGTGCTGGTACCGGGCGGCGGCATCACCATGGCCAGCTGCGAGCAGTACCACATCGTGGTGCACGGCAAGGGCGGTCACGGCTCCATGCCCAACGCCTGCATCGACCCCATCACCGCAGCGGCCCACATCCACATTGCCCTGCAGGAGATCAACAGCCGCGAGCTGGACCCCGCCGGGTTCGGCGTGTTCACCACCGGCCGGTTCGAGGCCGGCAAGGCGTCCAACGTCATCCCGGACAGTGCCGATATGTGGGGCACCATCCGCACCATCGACCCGGAACAGAAGGTCAGCGCCCAGATCCACCAGCGCATGACCGAGATCGCCCAGGGTGTGGCCACGGCCTACCGCTGCACCGCTGAGGTCACCTTCAGCGATTACTGCCCCTGCATGGTGGTGGACAAGCCCCTGGCTCAGAACGCCCTGACCTATATGACCGAGCTGCTGGGCAAGGGTGCCATGGACATGACCCTCCTCACCGGCGGCAAACCCGGCGGCGGCAGCGAGGACTTCGCCTTTGTGAGCCACGAAGTGCCCACCGTGAGCATGTTCCTCTCCGCCGGCAACGCCAAGGAGGGCTATCTCTACGGCCAGCACCACCCCAAGGTGCGCTTTGACGACAGCGTCCTGTACGAGGGCTCTGCCGCCTACACCTATATGGCCCTGCGCTGGCTGGCAGATCACAACGCATAAATGTTCCCTGAAGCAAACAAGACCCCGGAAGGCATCTGCCCTCCGGGGTCTTGTTCGTTTCAGATCAGTTTTGCGCCGGAGTGCGGCAGACGGTCGGCGTGCAGGGTCTCCCGCAGCAGCTGCGGCAGGGCGGTCAGGTCACCGCCGGTGAACCACCAGCCCGCCGCCAGCGCGGCCAGGGCCAGCGCCACCAGCAGCAACAGCACCCGGCGCAGCCAGCGGCGCTTCTTTTTGGGCGGAGCTGGGCGGACCTCCGCCTGCGCTGCAGGCGGGGCAGACACAGCTTCCGGCACCGGGTCGCGGTAGTGCTGCCAGCTCGTGCCGGGGACCTGCGGCAGACCGCAGGCTGCCCGGCGGATCATGTCCAGCAGCCAAAGGCCCGGCCCATCCTCCCGGTACACGGTGCGCAGCCAGCAGCCCTTGCGGGTGCCCAGCAGCAGCAGAAATTTCCCGTCCTGCTCCCAGCACCCAGCGGACAGCTCTGCCCCCACAAGGTGCTGTGCCGCCTGTACCCGGGCCAATGCGGCGGCGGCGTCCTGCCTGCGGGCAGCCCGGCGGGCGATCTGTGCCCCCACCTTGGGGTCGGCATAGCTCTGGGTGCCAAAGTCGAACACCTTTTCGGCCCCGGGCACGGCTTCCAGCCGGGCTTCCATCAGGGCCCCGGCGGCAGCATCCGCGCACACCAGCAGCCGACGGCGGTGCTCCAGCGCCTGCACCACGGCGGCAGCAAGGTCCGTGTCCCCTTCTCCGTACAAGTCAGCCGCAAAGCAGCCGTGCAGACTGCGGCGGGCCTTGTCCAGCCCGGCGGCATTTTCGCTCCGCAGTGCGATCAGCGTTTCCGCGCCCCGGCTGCGGCATTGGGCGGTCACACACCACTCCGGCGGGAAAGCAGACGCCGCCTGCTGTACCCCCAGCGCCGATGCCCCGAACAGCCGGAGCACACAGCGGACCGGTTCGTTTTGTTCACAGCTCAAGTTCTTCACCCCCGCGGTCCGCAGGGGACCGTATTATTCTGCAAGAAAGGCGGCGTTCAGGGCCTCCAGCGCGGCTGCATCGCGGCAGTCGGCGGCGGCCAGCGGCTTTGTGGCGGCAGGCACCTTGTCCTGCGCCAGCCGCAGGGCCAGCACCAGTGCTTCCTGCGCGGCGCGGGCACGGATGAGTGCCCGGTCCGGCCGGGAAACGAACAGCTTTTCCACATACACGGTATCACCGCGGGCCGCACCCAGATACACGGTGCCCACCGGCCGCACGGCATCGCCGCCGGTCGGCCCGGCCACACCGGTGACACTGATGCCGATGTCGGCCCCGGCAGCCTGTGCCGCGCCCAGCGCCATCTGTGCCGCCACCGGAGCAGATACCACGTTGTACTGCTCGATCACGGCAGGGTCCACCCCCACCAGCTTTGCCTTGGCCTGCTCCCAGTAGGTCACGAAGCCGTAGCCGAACACCTCGCTTGCACCGGACACGTTGGTGATGCGCTGGGCGATCATGCCGCCCGTGCAGCTCTCTGCTGTGGCAAGGGTCAGCCCCTTGCGCTGCAGGGTGTGCACCACCGTTTCTTCCAGCCCGGCCACATCCTCATCATACACCGCATCGCCCAGCAGATCATAGAACTTTTTGGCATAGGCGCGGCACATTGTTTCGGCTTCCGTGTCGGTTTTGGCCCGGGCGGTGATGCGGATCTCGCATTCGCCGGTCTTGCAGTAGATGGCAGCGGTAGGGTTTGCATTTTCCAGCAGATCCCGCACCTGATATTCCAGGTTGCTCTCGCCGCCCAGCACCCGCAGCGTCAGACTGTGCAGGGCGCAGTTCTGCCGCGCCAGCAGCAGCGGGCGCACTTCCTCCTGCCACATGGCCTTCATCTCGTGGGGCACACCGGGCATCAGCACGGCGCAGCGGCCGTCCTGCTCAAACCAGGCACCCGGCGCGGTACCATGGCGGTTCACCACCTTATGGCCTTTTACCGGCACCATGGCCTGCTTGCGGTTGTTGGGGGTGACCGTGCGGCCGGTGCGGGTAAAGTAGGCCACGATCTTGTCCCACTCTTCCGCGTCAAAGGCCAGGGTGTCGCCGTAGCAGGAGGCCACGGTCTCCTTGGTCAGGTCGTCCGCCGTGGGCCCCAGCCCGCCGGTGAACACCAGCAGGTCACAGCGCTGCTTGGCCTCGTTGACAAAATCCGCCAGGCGGCTGTGGTTGTCACCGATGGTGCTCTCCCGCTGGACCGTGATGCCCAGCGCGGCCAGCTCCCGGCTGAGGTACTGGGCATTGGTGTTGAGAATGTTGCCGAGCAGCAGCTCGGTGCCGACACTGATGATCTCTGCAGTCATGGACAAATCAACCCTCGAATTCTACCTGATCGGTGATGCGGATGCGGATGCGCTCGGCGTTCTCGGCGGCCTCGGCTTCCAGTGCGGCAAGGCCCGGCATGGCGGCTTCGGCTTCCAGGATCTCTTCCAGCTCCGGGCGGATCTTCGGGTGCGGCGGCGTGAAGATGGTGCAGCAGTCCTCATAGGGCAGGATGCTGGTCTCAAAGGTATTGATGTGCCGGGCCGTCTCCACGATCTCGGTCTTGTCCATGCCGATGAGCGGGCGCAGGATGGGCAGGTCCTGTGCGGCGTCGGTGCACTGCAGGGCCTTGACGGTCTGGCTGGCCACCTGAGCCAGGCTCTCGCCGGTGACCAGTGCTTCGCAGCCCTGCCGCTTTGCGATGACGTTGGCAATGCGCATCATGCTGCGGCGCATGAGCACCGTGAACAGCACATCGGGGGCGTTATCCCGGATGTATTCCTGCGGTTTGGTGTAGGGCACCACAAACAGGTTGGAACTGCCGGTATAGATGCTGGTGAGCTGGGCCAGAGCCTTAACTTTGAGTTTTGCACGCTCCGAAGTATACGGAGGGGACGCAAAATGAATGTGGTCCAGGGCCAGACCGCGCTTTGCCATGCGGTAAGCTGCCACCGGGCTGTCGATGCCGCCGGACAGCATATTCAGGGCGCGGCCGCTGGTACCCACGGGCAGACCACCCTCACCCGGTACTTTCGGGCCGTGAATATACGCACCGTAATCCCGGATCTCCACGATGACCTTGAACTGCGGGTTGTGCACGTCCACCTTGAGGTAGTTGTGCTTGCCCAGCAGGTAGGCACCCAGCTCCCGCATCAGCTCCGGGCTGGTCATGGGGTAGCTCTTGTCGGAACGGCGGGCCTCCACCTTGAAGGTGCGGATGCCGTGCAGGCTGGCACCGAGGTACTCCTCGGCGGTCTGGCAGATGGTGTCAAAGTCCTTGTCGCAGACCACGGCGCGGCTGAGGGACGCCAGACCGAACACCTTGCTCACCCGGTCGAAGGCCAGGTCCATGTCCACGTCCTCTTCCTCCGGCTCCATGTAGAAGGTGGACTGGGTGCAGTACACCTTGAACTTGCCCACGGTCTTGAGCCGGTAGCGCAGGATCTTCATCATGGCCGACTCGAACTGGTTGCGGTTGAGGCCTTTCAGGGACATTTCGCCCTGATAGCCCAGAATGATCTCATGCATAAATGTTGTATCTCCTGATTTATTTGTATAGCCCTCTCAGTCATCGCTGCGCGATGCCAGCTCCCCCGAAAGGGGAGCTTTTCCAAAGAGAGGAACTTTGCGGCACTACTAAAAGCTCCCCCTTCGGGGGAGCTGGCGCATTAGCGCCTGAGAGGGTTATTTCCGGATCCTCTGCAGGTGCTTCATGCCGTCCTCGAAGCGGTTGAGGAAGACGTCCACATCCTCCGGGGTGTTGTCGGCGCAGAAGGACACCCGGATGGCGGTGTCGATGGCCAGCGGGTCCCGGCCCATAGCCGCCAGCGTGTGGCTGGGCTGGCCCCGGCCGCAGGCACTGGCCGAGGAAACGTAGATCTGCGCTTCGGCCAGGAATGCCAGCATCGTTTCGCTCTTGATGCAGTTTTCACTGAAGTTCAGCACCTCCGGCACGGCATCCGCCGGGCTGTTGAACACCACTTCCGGGAAGGCCGCCAGCCCGTCCCGCAGGCGCTGGTTCAGCGCCCGCATGGCGGTGTCGCGGCTCTTCATGGTTTTGGCAAGGCGGGCGGCTGCGGCGGCAAGGCCCATGGCGTAAGGCAGGTTCTCGGTGCCGGGGCGCAGCCCGCGCTCCTGCTCGCCGCCCAGATACGGCGGCTGGAACGCCTGCACCAGCCGGTCGGACAGGTACAGCGCACCGATGCCCTTGGGCGCGTGGATCTTATGGCCGCTCACCGCCAGAGTGTCGATGTTGTCCAGCTTGATGGGCACCCGCATCCACGCCTGCACGGCGTCCACATGCACGATGGTGCGGCTGTTGCGGCGCTTGACCTCGGCAGCCAGACGCTCCACATCGTTCCGGGTACCCACCTCGTTGTTCACCATCATGCAGGCCACGAGGATGGTGTTTTTGCCCACATGCTCCAGCATCTCGTTGATGTCCAGCGTGCCGTCGGCGCGGGGCTTCACCACGGTCACGTTGTAGCCGCGCTTTGCCAGATCTTCCAGCGGGCGCTGGACGCTGGGGTGCTCGAAGCCGGACACCACGATGTCCTTGCCAAAGGTCCGGGTGCGGGCGGCCCCCAGCAGGGCCAGATTGTTGCTCTCGCTGCCGCAGGAGGTAAAATACAGCTCCTTTGCCTTGCAGCCCAGGGTGCGGGCCACGGCAGCGCGGGCGGCGTTCAGTGCTTCCTCGCTGCGGGCACCGGGGCCGTACAGGCTGGAGGGGTTGGCCCAGTGCTCCCGCATGGCCTTGTCGATGACGTCTGCCACCTCCGGTGCCACGATGGTGGTGGCGGCATTGTCCAGATAATGCAATTCAGGATTTTGCAGCATAAAGGGATTCCTGCTTTCTGTTTTCATAATAATCCAGTTTAATTATAGCACAGAAAGCTGTAGAACGCAAAATATTCGCGTTTGCGAGCGCAGCGCAGCAATGAAAGCCCCAGTGGGGCTTTTAAGCGACAGAACGGTCTTGCGCAGCAAGATGGAGGGGCCTCGCCCCGACAAGTTCACGTTGACACGCCCCGGATTTTGTGGTAATCTATCCCAACAATTTAATATTTACATATTTTTACTTATTCGCTCAGTACCTGCGGGGCTGGGCAACTCCCCTTTTTGACTTTTCAAGTCGCTACATAACCGACTGGCAAGACCTTCCGAAAAAGCGAAGGCATGACCAGTCTGTTTTGTGGCGACTTTTTTGTTGCCGTTCCAGCATCGCACCTTGAAAACCGAATGACCGTCTGCATGGAATACCCGGCGATGACCCCTTACAGGGCGAGCCGGAAAACGCCGCCGGAAGGGGGCAGGAACACCATGCAGGGAGAACGGCAATTCACCTCATGTGGGCATTTTGTCTACATGAGACATCCGTAACGCTTCGGACAAATAAAGTGGCTCTTCCCAAAATGGGAAGAACCACTTTACAGAACGGACGTTTATCCACCTGTTGCGGCAGACAAAATCCATGTGGCCAAATTGACCACATGGATAAGTCGCAGCACCAAAGAAAGGACGTGTGCCTATGGGAAGCAAATTTACCCCTGCATGGATCAAGAAAGGCTTCTTCAACGAATCCCTGTTTTGTGACGATTTTCTCAGTACCCACCAGCTCCTCTATGTGAATGGCGCATTTTTCACCCCGGAAGGCAGGGTCACGGATACCATGAACCTGCGCTGTGAAATTTTCGATATGCTGCGAGACCATAAGACGAACAGCGAGGAGCGCACTATCTGGGATGAAAAGACGATGCTGGCGGCGTTGCAGACCATCGAGAACCCGGCACTCCATCTGGCGGTGCATCTGAGCATGATTCTTTCGCTCCGTGAGGGCGAAATTCTCGGCTTACAGCCGAGTGATTTGGATTTCGACGCTGCGGATGGCCGCGGCACGATTCTGGTGAACAAGATCATGCAGCGAGCCAACAAGGACGCTCTGGAAAAACTCGACCCCAATCAGATGTATCACACCTTCCCGGACAGGCGCGAGGGCAGCAAGTCCTCTCTCATCCTGAAGAAGCCCAAGACCAAGAAATCCAACCGTGTCCTGTATATGACCAAGCCCTTGAAGGAAGAACTGCTGGCATGGCTGGAAAAGCTAAAGCAGGACGAGCAGAACGCCCCAGAGAAGTATAGCAACTGCGGGCAACTGTTCCGGCTCCCGGACGGCTTGCCCATTGCGCCGGAACTGCTGACCAAGTGGTACCGGCAATGGCGGTCAGCGCACCCGGAGTTTGAACAGATCGTATTCCATGGTCTGTGGCATTCCAGTGCGACCTACCAGCTGATGATCTCCGGCGGCGATGTGAAGGCCGTTCAGGGCATCACAGGACACGCCACGGCGGATATGCTTGTGAACACCTACGCTCATATCCAGCAGTCCTCTCGTGTAGAACTGGGCAAGAAGTTTGAGGAAAGGTTCTATGCCAAACAGGAAAGCCCCAGCCCGCAGGCTGTACCCGCCGCAGGCGAACCAACCATCTCTATGACCGCTCTGCTGGAACTTTTGAAGAATGCAGACTCCGAAGTAAAGGCGCAGCTCCGTCTGGCTCTGCTGACCTGATGCAAAATTTACCACGCATTTCAAAGCAATTCCAGC
>ENA-UPWM01000136-UPWM01000136.1-human-gut-metagenome-genome-assembly--contig:-NODE-136-length-24864-cov-13.324162_pt1 | contig 24864 bp, 17 predicted proteins | sample MGYA00250051_ERZ773379 | MGnify/ENA primary metagenome ERZ773379 (study PRJEB29103, sample SAMN06112020) | human gut metagenome | biome: human gut; feature: ankylosing spondylitis patient; material...
GTCCGAGCATTCATACCATATCACTTCCTGCACTGAAAGGTGGCTGCGCCATGGTTTTTGTGCAACCCTACAAACAAATGCAGGAGGAAATTTTTACCTGCATTGTTACGAATTGAAACAAATTCATTACGCAAATATTACGATTGTCACAATTTATTGACAAAGCCTTTTTTCTACCTATAATAGAGTATGGTTTTGCTGAAAATAGGGCGTATATCGCTACGTCTTTTTGAATAAGCTACAAAAGAGTGAGAGGAAGAATTATGAAAAAAGAAAAAAAGAAAATTTTCGTGATTGTCGGTGCAGTCGTGGCATGTCTCGCGGTTGTTTATGTTGGGTTTGGAATCTTTTTTCAGAGTCATTTCTGCTTTGGAACAACCATTGACGGAATTAAAGCCGGTGGCAAATCAGTGGAAAAAGTTGAGCAGCTCATCACAGAGGAAATCGACAGCTATGTGCTGAATCTGGCAGAGCGTGAGGACGGCAGCGAGAGCATTTCCGGAGAATCCATTCAGATCGCACCGGTATTCAACGGTGAAGTGGAAGAACTTTTGAATGGACAGAATGGGTTCGCATGGGTGGTGACACTGTTTAAACATGACAATCTTGAACTTGCAAAAGTGGTAACATTTGACGAGGACGCTTTGGATAGTCAGATCGATCAGTTAAACTGCATGCAGGCATCCGAACAGCGTGAGCCGGTGGATGCAACTGTTTCCGCATATACAGCGGACGGATATTCTTTGGTTCCGGCAGATTATGGTACAACGATCGATAAGAACACATTCAAAAAAGCAGTGGAGGATTCCATTTTGGTTTTGGCAGATGAGCTTGATCTTGACGAGGCTGACTGCTATGTGAAACCTGAAATCGAAGACGACAATGAAAAGCTGCTGGCAGTGATTGACGAGATGAATAGTTATGTCGGAACAACAATCACATATGATTTTGATGTCGCAAAAGAAGTGTTAGACGGAGAGCGTATTTCCGAGTGGCTTTCTGTGGATGATGATTTAAATCTTGTGGTGGACGAGGAAGGAGTCCTTTCCTTTGTAAAAGAGCTCGCAAGTGAATACAACACCTGCTACAAGCCAAAAGAACTGAAAACTTCCTATGGTTCAACGGTCACAATTTCCAATGGACCTTACGGATGGAAAATCAACAATTCCGAGGAAGTGGCACAGATTTTAGATGATCTGAAAGCCGGAAAAAAAGTGGAACGTGAACCGGTTTATGCGCAGACTGCAAACAGTCATGGCGAAAATGATTATGGTAATTCCTATGTGGAGATTAACCTTACTGCACAGCATTTGTTCCTTTATAAAGATGGTGTGCTTGTGACAGAGTCCGATTTTGTATCCGGAAATGTTGCAAAAGGGCATGCAACACCAGGCGGCGCATTTATGCTTACCTATAAAACATTGAATGCTGTTTTACGCGGACCGGACTATGAAACACCTGTTACATATTGGATGCCATTTAATGGTGACATCGGAATGCATGACCTGACTTCCAGAAAAGCTTTTGGAGGAGATATTTATAAGACAAGAGGATCTCATGGATGCATCAATCTTCCATATTCGGCAGCCAAGAAAATCTATGAGACGATCGACAAAGGATACTGCGTCCTTGTTTATAACCTCCCGGGTACGGAAAGTGATACCGTAAAACAGAAAGAGGCAACAGCGGTTGTCAACACCATTAACAGCATCGGAACAGTAACATTAGAGAGTGAACCTGTCATCGTGGCAGCAAGAGCAGCATACGATGCGTTATCGGATACAGCAAAGAGTTATGTTACCAATTATCAGACACTTGTGGATGATGAGGCGGCACTGGCAGCTTTAAAGAGTGGCGCTGCAGCGGCTGCACAGCAGCCTGCGGCAGACCAAACAGCCCCTGCAGATGGCTCAACAGTTGCTCCTGCGGATCCGGCAGCGCAGACAACGGATGGAACTGTGGCACAGTAAGCGGAGTTTGGAGCATTTTGGCATATGCCGATTGTGATGTTATAGGATATCTATAAATTTTAAAATGAAATTTTCACAAAAAAGAGAAGCAAAAATCAGAGGAAAAATGATTTTTGCTTCTCTTTTTTGTGACAGAACAAATGTTCTTGATATTGTGGTACATTTATATTATAATAAGAAAATACATTTGGAGGTCACAAAATGAAGAACACAAGTTATAAAAATAAACAATTCGTACTTTTAGGAATGACTTTTTTAAGCGTGGCTGGCATTGCCGGATGTTCCAAGGTGGAACTCGCGCAGAGCACAGTGACACTGGAGCTTGGCGATGAGCTGTCGGAAAATGTTGCAGATTATCTGCAGGATCCGGATGAGAAAATCTTAAAGGGTGCAAGCCTTGATCTGTCAGCAGTAGATGAAACAAAAGTTGGTTCGTACAATGCTGCCGTTGCATATGATGGGAAAAATTATCCATTTACGGTAGAAGTGAAGGATACGACTTCACCGCAATGCAAAGCAAAAGATTATATCTACATGCAGCCGGGAACCCTGACCATGGATGATCTGGTAACGGAGATCAAAGATGCATCGGAAACTTCCAGCGGAATTGTATCTTGTGAGCAGAAGGAGGATCTTGTAGTCTGTGATTATGATGATATGCTGCAGGAAAAAGCGGTGGTAGATACTACTGATTCGTATGATGGAGCAGACTATCAAGAAAGTGTTCAGTTGGATGATGAAGGCTGCTATGAAGTGACAGCACAGGTAAAAGATAGTGAAGGCAATTTTACAGATATAACATTAAATGTTTACGTGGATGGCACAGCTCCAGAGCTGGCACAGAATGTGATCGATCTGGATGTGGATGCATCCGGGATCAGTATTGACGACATCAACACGGATGATGCGGAAAAGATTGCAGACATGCTGCATGAGCTTCCGGATTTTTCAAATGCGGAGTGGGCGGCAGCCAGTGATGCATTTTGTGGAGACAATGCGATCAGCTACGAATTTGAGCAGAAATCTTTTAATCTGCAGAAAGAAAACCCGGTTGAAGTATTAAATGTACACTGCACAGTGCAGGATCAGGCTGGAAACGAAAACGAGGCAGATTACGAAGTGATGGTTACATATACTGGTCTGGATGCAGAGGCTTTGTTGGAAAAGACAGGGCTGATTATGCAGATAGCGGATACTTCTTATGAAAAGAAGAAAGAAAATACGAAAGCATCGGAACAAACACCTGAAGTTGCAGAAAATAAGGATACTGGAAACTCTACAAATAACTCTACCCCGTTTCCAAATGGAATGACAGCAGATGAATTTGACAAATGGTTAGATTATTTAGAATTAAATAATATGGCTGCATACAATGCATATATGTGTGGAGAATGGGATGGTACAGGTGAGTATCAGGGAAATACATCAAATGCAAATGCATGTTACAATAGTGATTATGCCCAGCAGGTATTTGCAATGGTAAATCAGGAAAGAGCAGATAATGGTGTGGCTGCTTTAACATGGGACAGCAGTATGGCGTCATACTCTGATAGAAGGGCAATGGAAATCACGACGGATTTTAGCCATAATTCTGCAGGTGGAAAAATGAACGTAGGAGAGAATATTGCAAAAGGTGCAATATCTCCGGAAATGGTAATGGATGGATGGATGCGAAGTGATGGACATCGTGCCAATATTTTAAATGCAAGTTACACAAAAATCTCTGTTTCTTGCTATTATGATGGCTCAACTTATTACTGGGTACAGAATTTTGCTTATTAAAAGCATTCCTTTAAAAATTTAATAAATTGCACTGATTTTATTGGTTTGGTATAATGAATGAGGTGCTACGAGAAAACGGTAGGCGGTTAGCCCTCAACAGAGGAACTGAACCCTCTGATTACATAGAGATCTTCGAAAGAGGAAATTTGTTGACGGAGGGATGCAAGATGGTTACATATTCAGACTTGTTTGAATTTGTTATAATGCTGATTGCGTTTGCTACTTTTATTTATAAAATTAGCAAAAAAAAATAACCGCCAACCTGGGAATTGGCGATTATTTAAGATAATTAATCAATAACCGGGCTAACCGTCTATCGGTAGCACCTTTACTATTATAATAGCAACGAGACATCTAAAAGTCAAGTTGAGAAAAATAAAAACATATAATCATTAACAGTCCGGTTATTCGCATTTTTTAGTGCGATGCCGGATTCTTTTTTTATGTTCAAAATAAGAAAATGAGCATTTTTATACTTTAATTGGTTAAAATTCACAAAAATTTGGACGAGATTTCGGGATTTATTACGTATAGAATAATACAATATTTTAGAATACAATATAAATGCGAAAAAAAACGAAAACATGTGAAGAGGGGGATTGTTATAGAATCACATGTAAGTAGGGGAGAAAAAGGAGAAGGAAGAATGAGAAAGTTAACGAAAAGCTTTCAAAAGAGGCAAAGCATTGCAAGCAGAGTACTGTGTTTTCTGCTAGTGCTTGCAATGGTAGTAACAATGGTTCCGGCGCTTGGCGGTGGAAACAGTACGGTGCAGGCAGCGGAGACAGAGAAGAATCTGACGATCCACTTTATGATGCCGTCAAATTGGGGTTGGACAACACCAGCGGTACAGTTCTGGGGAGGCACTTATGCAGTAAGTGGAAATACCAATATTGAGAATACAGATGGAACAGAGATACCGGGCTGGGGTGGAGCCAAGGGCTTTTTTATGAGTAAAGGAAATGTTGTGGGTGATACAACAGAGTACACGCTTAGTGTGAAGGGAACTTTTACAGGATTTCAATTTCTGGATTTTGCTAATCCCGGAAATAATATAAATCCCGGATATGATTCAAAATTATCACAGTATACAGAAGATAAACCGACCGATGTTTATTATATTCAGAAAGATGGACAAGGGGATTATTATCTAGATGCAGCTGGAACAACATCTGTTCCGGATTTACCGAAGACAGAAACAACATTTCTTTTAGTAGGAAATATTCCGGGAATGGCATGGGATCCAAGTGCGAAGCCAAATTTTGTAAAATCATCAGAAAACGAAAATATTTATAGCATTACATTGAATGCCGTTCCGGCAGGAAAGTATCAATATAAAATTTTAGAAGATGCGGCAACGAAAGGATGGGATAAACCTTGGGCACAAAATAATGACAATTTGAGTTTGAACCTTAATGCACCGGCAGATGTCACATTATCCTTGGACAAAACAGATGAGACAAAGGAAATAAAGGTAGATATCGCATATATAGAAGATCTTGTAGTAGAAGTACCTGCACAGATTCAAAAAGGTGTTACGATGGAACTTCCGGCAACAGGAACTTATTATGGTGGCGATGGAAATGTTCAGAATGGAGTGAGTGTTACATATACAGCAAAAACAGAGGGAATTACTTTAACTGGTAACGAAATTTCAGTTCCTTTATCTTATGAGGGAACGGAAGTGACAGTTGTAGCTGCTTATAATGGAATTGAAAAAGAGATAATAATTCCAGTGGTAGAGGTAGTTTATCATTACACCATTTACTATTACGATTTCGATGCAACACATATGTCAGAAAATGCATCTGATTTATGGATATGGCAGAAATCCGGTGCGGGTGCAACAGCAGGAACTCTTTTCACTGCAAAGGAAAAACTTTCCGATGGAAATGAGTGGCTGCGTGCAGATGTGACACTCCCATATACCGACGTCCAGATAATTCCAAGATCTAAAGACGAGTGGAAATGGCAGGGAGATACGGTTTTATACAATAACAGCGCAACAGCCGAAAACGTCACACTCTACATTGTATCCAACAGCAATCAGGCGTACACAACACTTCCAGAATTGGTTAAGCCAAAATCACGCAGCATCATGATCGAGTACGACAGACCGGCAAAGGATTATGAGGGCTGGAACATTTACACCTGGAACAGTGGATTTGGCTCTGATGTATCTGTAGCATTTGCAGACATCAATGGCAAAATGGTTGCAAAAATACCGGTAAAAGATTCAAAAGCAGATCTTAAATTGTCTTTCTGTATGAGGCACAGCACGGCAGCTGATGAATGGGAGAGCAAAGACGGCGGAGATCATTATGTGACGATCCCGGCAGACCAGTCAGTGGTCAAAGCAGTGTTTACGCAGGGAGAGGGAATCACAGAGGTACTGCCATACAACGCAGGTTACGAGATGGATGGAGCGAATGACACGATCCATTTTTATTACAGAAACGATACGCTGGCAGCAGAAAACAATCTTGCTTCTTTAGATGGCAAAGTCAGTGTTGTTGTCAACGGACAGACCTGTCCGATGACTTATGATGCAGCAAACGACCGCTTTGGATACGATCTCACTGGCGTTTCCACTGGTGATTACTATTACTATTATGTGGTAGACGGCACCGGGGAATTAGATGCGTTTAACAGTGAAAAAGCTGATTACAGCGGAAAAGAATGCAGCGTATGCCATTTCAAAAAAGCCAATATGAGCGTAGCGGCTTCTTTATCACAGTATGCAATGGACTACAATGACAACAATGTGTTATCCGTAAAATTGACTGCAAAAGACGGAGAAGGTCTTGAAACATCTGAAATTGCTGCAATCACAGCCGATTTGAGTGAATTAGGATTAAACAGGGAATTTGCGATTGATCCGACACTCATGGAAGGAACAATCTCCTGCCTGAATACGGTAGCCGCAGGAGAAAAAACGATTCCTGTCACAGTGAAAGATATTTATGGAAATGTATATACAACAGCGACAAATGTTACCGTCACAGAGCGCAAAAAAAGTGCCGGAGATTTCGACTGGGATGAGGCAGTGATTTATTTTGCAGTGACAGACCGTTTCTTTGACGGAGATGCAAGCAACAATGATGCATACGGAGTTGGAGATTATAACACAGGCGAAAAAGGCGGATCCAGCTATCACGGTGGAGATTTTGCCGGATTAAACCAGAAACTGGATTATTTAAAAGATCTGGGTGTGAACACAATCTGGATCACTCCAATCGTAGAAAATATCACAGAAGATCAGCATGATAATAAGACAGATACCGCTACCTATGGCTATCATGGTTACTGGGCAAGCGATTTCACAAAGTTAAATAAACATCTTGGAACAGAGCAGCAGTTCAAAGCATTACTGGATGCCGCTCACAGCAAGGGAATGAAAATCATGGTGGACGTTGTGTTAAACCATGCAGGTTACGGTACAGAAAAATACTTCAACAGTATTTTAACAGATGCAGATGGAAACAGTATTTCCATGATCCGTGACTCCAACAACACGATCAGCGGTGATGATAAATATGATTCATTGTCAGATCTGCCTGATTTTGTGACAGAAAACAAAGCAGTGACAGACCAGCTTGTTACATGGCAGACCGAGTGGATGTCAAAATACAGTATTGACTATTATCGTGTGGATACTGTAAAACATGTAGAGACAACGACATGGGCAGCATTTAAAAATTCCCTGACCAAAGTAAATCCTGATTTTAAAATGATAGGAGAGTATTCCGGTGCAGGATATGCCAACAATGCAGGAGAATTAGGAACCGGAACGATGGATGCACTTCTTGATTTTGATTTCAACGATTTTGCACAGAACTTTGTGACAGGAAATATTTCCAGCGTGGAAAATTCACTGCAGAAGAGAAACAATGCGATCAACAACACCTCTGTCATGGGAAGCTTTTTGAGCAGCCATGATGAGGACACTCTGCAGTATAAACTTGTAAATGAGAGCAAAATCAGCGAAGAAGAAGCTTACAACCTGATGAAAGTGGCAGCAACACTTCAGATTACCGCAAAAGGTCAGCCGGTGCTCTATTATGGAGAGGAGATTGGACAGGGTGGAGCCAACAACTGGCCGCTCCAGACAAACCGCCGCGACTTTGACTGGACAGAGCTGGAAAAACAGAAAGCAGACAGCAACAGTATTTACAACCACTACAAGACAATGCTTGCAATCCGCAATGCGTACACAGATGTATTTGCAAGAGGAAACAGAAGCACAGTTGCAGTTTCCGACGCAGATGGCTATGAAGTGATCAGCAGAAGTTATGGAAACAACACCTTATATGTAGGAATGAATGTGAAAGAGGCAGAGAAAGAAGTAGTGATCCCGGTAGCAGAGAGTGCCGGAACAGTTCTTAAAAACCTTTATGATGGAAAAACTTACACTGTTTCTGCTGACCGGAACGTTTCTGTTACCATTCCGGCAGCAAAAGATGGTGGAACGATTGTTTTGACAGCGGAGACAAAAACAGAACCGGCTCCGGATGAAAAACAGGATGATAAGAAGACAGATACAGCAGAGAGCAATGGAAATGCACAGTCTTCCGGAAACAACGCAAACCAGAGCACTTCTGCAAATAAGACAACTCCAAAACAGGAAGAACAGGCTGTAGCAGAAGTAACCGTGCAGGAGGAGAGTTTTGCAAATGTGATCGAGGCAGTGAATAAGGCAAAAACCGGAAGTAAAATCCGTGTAAATCTGTTAAAGACAACAAAGATTCCAGCAAATGTGTTCGAGAGTATCAAAGGAAAAGATATGAACGTAACCTTCAAGGTAAGTGATCAGGCCAGCTGGATCATCAATGGAAAAGATATCACCGGTAATGTGACAGCACCGATCGATCTTGGTCTGGTTGTGGGAACAAGTGATATTCCAAAACAGAAAGTGACAGCGCTGGCAGACGGAAATGAAACCATCCAGCTTTCCTTAAATTATGACGGAGTATTTGGTTTTGAGGGAATATTGAGACTTTCCGTTGGCACGGACCACAGTGGAAAAATAGCAAATCTTTATTACTATAACGAGACAACCGGTAAGTTTGAGTATTATCAGGCAGTACAGGTAAAAGAAGATGGTACTGTAGACTTTAAGTTCTCACATGCATCCGATTATGTCATCGTCTTAAATGACACAGATATGAGCCAGACAACAGGCAGTGTGATCGCAAGTCCGAAGACTTCGGATAACACACCGATCGCAGCAGCAGTGATATTATTACTGTTTGGCTGTGCGCTGATGGGAACCGCATACAGAAAAAATAAAAACTTCTAAATGAAATTCATAAGATGTCACTAAAAAAATATGCCGCACGAAAAAATACCTTTTCGTGCGGCATATTTTGTGTATGTGAAGGAAAAATTAATTTTCTTCCACGATCACCACGCCCCATGGTTCCAGCGGAAGCGTTTCCTGTTCCATTATTTTTCTGCCGGACAACAATTCCGTGCCGGAAAATCCTTTGCAGATGGCGGTCTGTTTTTCACCGGAATAATTGAAGTAAAATCGTACCCGTTTTCCAAAATCATTGACACCTTCCCGGATGATTAAAGGAAAGTGGCATTCCGGATGTGCTAAAAGTGTTTCCGGAAGCGAGGCAAAGTAATGAACCAGAACTTTTTCCAGAAGAGCACTGTCAAACATGCTGGAGAGATACAGTGCCGAACCTTTTCCAAACTGGTTGACTGTGGCAGCTGCATATTTTTTCCAGACCGGGTGATCGTAGAAAAAGAGCGGTGTGGCGGTATCACAGATCACAAGATCCATCCAGTGCAGACATTTGCTGCTGGTTGTGCAGGATTCATCGGAACATGACGAGCCGGCATTGGAAGCCGCATTTTCATGACTGGAGCAGGATGGATGAGTCATAAAATCAGGCAGTGTTACCGAAACATCTACAGGGTAGGTATATTGGTTATAGTGGATACCAAGACATTCCTGTAAAATGTGAGGCTGTGTATCCGCATAAATTTTTAACTGTTCATCTGAAAAACCGGAACGGAACGTCGTGATCAGATGTCCGCCGTTTTTTACATAATCAGAAATTGCGGTGAGCAGATCTTCGGAAGCACTGTAAAGTGCAGGCACGATCAGGCACTCGTAGGAAGAAAAATCACGTTCCGCAGAGGAGATCATGTCGTACTCGATATTTAAATGGTACAGAGCATCGCCAAGCCAGCGGGCAACGGTGTTATAACTGTAATTGCCGAGGTCTTTCAATGGGAAAAGACGCAGTCCGGTCAGGGAGTTATTGTCGAGCAGGATGGCAGCACGGTTTTTCTTTTGCAGGTTTTTAAGGTGGGTGCCGATCCGCTTCCAGTCTGCGCCGATGGATGCAGCTTCCCGGTAAGTCTCATTTTCGGAAAAATCGTGTGACAGGATGCCCTTCCAATAGCTCTCAATCGCATTGTGGATCGAGTGCCAGTGCCAGTACATGACACTGTTGGAGCCGTTTGCAATGTGGCTGTAGGCCTGAAGCCTGAGCTGCCCCGGATATGGAAGCCATGCAATATTTCCCTGAGCCTGTGTCTCTAAAACAAGGTAATTGTCTTTCTTTAAGCTGCGCGAGATGTTGCCACAGAAGGTAATCTCTTCCCCGGTAAGAAGCGACTGGGAAGGATGATAAATGTCACATCCGGCAACGGTCATGCATCTGGCAGCTTCGTACTGGTTGACCTCCGGCTGATAGCCGATGGAATGGTCTGTCCAGTCGTAGTCGAAGTTCTGCGTGATGAACTGATCCGGGCGCTTGTATCCGGAAACGATCGCAGCCTGCCATGTTAAAAATCTGGTTACAAGCAGACGCTGGAATTTGGCAAATTCAGCGGCAAGGCTTTCATTGATCGTGCCACGCACATCCGGGAAATCTTCCCATGTGTTGACGCGGTTGCTCCAGTAGTCCAGCCCGAACTCGCGATTGAATTCATTGATATCCGGGTATTTTTCCTTTAAATAATCGACAAACATTGCCTGGACACGCGGACCGGCAGTGCCGTAGCTTTTGGTCTCATTGTCCAGCTGAAACCCGATGATATGCGGAACATCTTTGATATGTTCCATCATTGCGCGGATAACCCGCTCGCAGTGGAACAGATAGCCTGCGTGTGTGATATCCATATTCTGTCTTGCACCATAAATGTTCTGACCGTTATTGGTCAAAGCCAGAATATCCGGGTATTTTTTTGCCAGCCATACCGGGATGGCGTAGGTCGGTGTCCCGACAATGACAGAAATATGGTGGCGTGCAGCCGCCTCAAGCATTTTATCGAGATGTGTGAAATCAAAGATACCGTCTTTTGGCTCGATGGTGCTCCAGGTCGATTCTGCGATACGGATCGTGTTCATGCCTGCTTTTTCCATCATTTCCATGTCTTTTTCCACGCGGTCATATGGAAGGTATTCCGAGTAATAAGCTGCCCCGAAAAGTAAATGGTCTGTTTTCATATTGTCCCCCAAAAAATATTTTCATATTGACAATCAGTGTGATTTTATATATCATCATCTGATAACGCAACCGATTGCGCAAATATATTATAGCATCAGGAAAAACAAATGTAAATCCGATGTTGATACGAAAAAACAGAATTGTTACCGGAACAGGGCATAAGTGAGCAGAAACAAAAGATTGTTTGGAAAATATGTAAAAATGTCATTGCTTTTTTTCGGGAATAGGATGATAATAATATTGTTGCGCAAAGGATGCGCAGCATATCAGGGCAGGACAAAGTAACATTGTGGCAGGAGCACGAGCGATGCAGGAAGCCACAACACAATTCAGGGGAAGTAACTGCTTTGAGGAAAGAAGGGCTTTTATGGGGAATGAAGAGAAGAAAAATATAACGATCGCAGATGTGGCAGAAGCACTTGGTGTTTCAAAAACCACTGTCTCAAGAGCCATTTCAGGGAAGGGACGGATCGGGCAGGAGACGAGAGACCGTGTATTAAAATATATTGAGGAGCATGACTATAAGCCAAACGTTATCGCCAAAGGGCTGGCGCAGTCAAAAACATATAATCTTTGTGTGGTCATGCCGGGAGAATATGATGTTGTGGATCTCACGTTCTTTCAGGAATGCTTATTCGGGATTCAGGAGATCGCCGGAATTATGGAGTATGACATCCTGCTTTCCATCTGTAAAAATAACGATATCTCCTCGCTGGAGCGTATTATCTCAAACCGTAAAGTAGATGGTGTGATCCTGATGAGGACGTTTGTGGAGGACCGGCAGATTGAGTATCTTCAGGAAAAAAAGGTACCGTTTGTGACGATCGGTTCCTCTAATTATACAGGTGTGATCCAGATCGACCACAATCACAAAAGTGCGTGTAAAGAACTTACATCCATTATTTTAATGAAGGGAATGAAGCGTATTGCACTGATCGGCGGAGATGAGAACCATGTGGTCACACAGAGCCGTCTGCGGGGATTCCGGGAAGCTTATGAAAAAATGGGTGAGGTCATTGATCCGACAATGCTTTTTTTAAATCTTGATAATCATGTGGTGATCGACAAGATCGTGGAAGAGGTACTCGAGCGAAAGGCAGAATGTATTTTGTGTATGGATGATGCAGTGTGCAGCCGAGTATTGAAAAAGCTGCGTGAAAAGCATGTAAAGGTTCCAAAAGATATCCGTGTGGCATCTTTTTATAACAGCTCCGTACTGGAAAATAATGTGCCGTCCATTACATCACTTTCTTTTGATGCGAAAGAGCTTGGCATGGTTGCATGTAAAACGGTATTGGATGTGATCGAGGGTGCGGAAGTGGAGACAAGAACATTGCTTCCATACGAAGTTGTCCTTAAGGAGTCTACAAAATAAAATGAGAGAACGCAGGTTTATTTTGCGTGAAAGAAAACGCAGATTCTGTAGTGCTTTTACAGGTTGTGAAGGGCAGATATAAGCGTCCTCTCACAAGTTGTGATTTTATAGGTTTATGAAAAGAAAAACGGTACAGACGAAATATGATGTTCTTGTTCGCCGGGCATTCCGATAAGCCTCTAAAGAGTCTTGTCTCCATGGCTCACAAAGGAAATCATATTTGTCTGTACCGTTTTTCTTTCATTTACGCTGTGAATGACTTGTGAGAGGACGCTTATATTTGCCCAATTTACGCTGTGAATTGCACCACAGAATCTGCAATTTATGTTATGGAACTCACGGTTATTTCCACCTCTATGCGATAAAACATTTCATCTGACAACTTATGAACATGGACGGTTTTAATCACAATTACACATCTTCAATTCCAATTCTTCTGTTTCTAAGCTCTCCATCAATTTGAAAGCCCAGCTTTTTCAATAAATTTCCAGAAGCCATATTACTTATATTATATTTTGCTTCAAGCATATAAGTGAAACTCTGGTTAAAGCTGTTTTAGTTTTGCGAGTTCTTTCTGAAGACGAAGTAATTCTGCATCCTTTTCAGCTAGCAGTTTTTGATTTTCAGCGATTGTATTATCCTGTTCAATAATCGTATCTTCCAGCTGTTTAATTTTAGCATTTTTATTTCGCTCCCAAAACTCCGCATCTGCACGTGCTCTCGCCTGCTGCCGGATGATTTCATCAGCATTGACAGTGTAAAGATCATTGGAAGCCTGCAATAAATCTGGGTTGTTCTTTGCAATCATTCTGAGTTCCTCCCATGTCTTAGCTTTAAAAAGTTTCGCCCAGCGGTCAATCTCATAGTTTTGATCCTCGGCTGTGGCAAGGTCTATCCGAGTTAAGTCTAACACATGGATGGAAAATTTACTACTGTAAAGATGCCCTGTTTTTTTTATTTCGAAGTTCATAAGTAGCGAAAAATTCGGGCTGATCTTCAAATAATGTAAAGTTTAAGAATCCAATACTGTGAACCGGAAGCACTTCTTTGTATTCTTCCCCGGAATTGAGCTGGTCAAAGCTTCTTGCTGCGTAGCTGATGGAACGTTCTGACCAGTTGTATTCGTTAGACATCTGCATTTCAAGGTCGATAAGCTGTTCATTATTCAGATTGACGCGGATATCCAGAATAAAATCTTTGTCTGAAATCGCAGCACCAAGCTCGATTGGGTTTGTGATGGCTACATCGTGAATACTTTCTTTTTTTAGGTGTAGCAAAGCTGCAATCAATGCTTTCAGCACCTGCTTGTCCTTCTGTAAAATAGCACGAAACATATAGTCATTTGTAAATGGATAGTCAATACTGCCGGTTGCAGTTTCAAAAGATAGATTTGTGTGTAAGGTCATGTGTCCTACTTCGTAGATATGTGGTTATGATGGTTGAAAAATGAGGCGATATGCCAGATTTTTTCGAATGTATAAACACAGATAAGATAAAAGATGCAGTCATTGAATGACTGCAATACATCTGCGATGGATTAAGAATAGCATTTATAAAGTAAAATGTATATGAGATCTGCTGATATTTTATAAAACTTTTAGAAAGAGAGTATAACCGGAGTTTAACTACCAATAGTATTTTTCTGTCTCATCTGTCAAACTTCTATATGTTCAGTGATTAGTCTGTATAATTCTGGTCTTCTATTTTTTAGTCCACCTATTTCACAACTTCTATACTTTCGTAGCATATCTACATCTAGTTCAGCCAAAAACACACCTTCTTCATCTCCAGCTTCACTCACAAGCATATCACGAGGCGCACCTGTCTCTGTGTTATATATAACGCCATCAAACAATGTTGAGTGTCCATTACAACCACGATACAGAGCAGGATAGTTACAAGTAGCAATCACTAACATATTCTCATAAGCCCGGCCGCGCAATTGAGATAATCTATTTATTTCCATAGGACAGGCATTTGGAACAAGAATGAGTTCTGCGCCTTTGATCATCAGGATTCTGGCAGACTCAGGAAACTCTCTGTCATAACAAATCATTGAACCGACTTTGATCAGACCTTCTTTGGTATCAAGTTCCTCAACATAAAAGTTTTCTCCGGCATCAAGTACCCCTTCATCATCGTCCTCTCCGAAGTCACAGATATGTACCTTTATGTAACAATATACCAGCTTTCCATGTCTATCAAATAGGCAAACTGTATTTCTAGGCTTAGGCTCATGCTTTTCCAACAGTGTTATCGCTATTGCCATATTCAGTTTTAAAGAAATCTCCGAAAATTGCTTTACATACTTACTGTTTAATGAAATGGAGTTTTGCTCCAACCATTCTTTATTGTGAGGAAAAGTATATCCGCTACTCCACATTTCTGGAAATAACGCTATATCTGCGCCATTTGCTTTTGCTTCACGACACGCTTTTATTCCATTAAAAATGTTCATAAATGCTTGAAATTTCAAGGTTTATCGGTTGCACAATGATTGAATATGAAAAGAATATGACAAGAAAACAACAAATTGATTTGGCAAAAATAGACAAAAAACAAACATATTTATTATAAATCATGCACATTGACACAAAAACAACTGCGTACTATACTTAAACCATCGAACAACCGATTGCGCAAAAAGCGGAACGCAATAAAACACAAAAGCGAAACGCAACAAAACACAAAACAGATGGCAACACAAAATGCGAAACAAAAGAAGTATTGCGCAAATGCACAAAAGTCGGTAAAATGGTTCGGAAACGCAAAAATGCGGGAAGAAAAAAGGGAGGAAATTTTCAATGAAGAAAAAAGTATTAAGCGTATTACTTGCAACAAGCATGGTTGTTTCCTTAGCAGCATGCGGAAGCAAAGAAGAGACAACAGACAATGCAACAGGCGGCAGCACAGCAGCTGCTACAGAGACAGCAGATGCAGCTGATACAACATCAGCAGATGATGCAATCGCAAACCTGATCGCTGCAACAGAAGGAACTGTAGACATTCAGCTCTGGTGCTCAGAACTTGAGTCTTACCAGACAGTTATGAAAGAACTGACAGATAAATTCCAGGAGCAGTACTCAGATGTAGATTTCAATATTACGATCGGTGCAGTATCTGAGCAGGAGGCGAAGGATAAGGTCTTAGAAGATATCGATGCAGCAGCAGATGTATTCGTGTTCGCAGATGATCAGGTAAATGATCTTGTAAATGCAGGAGCACTTCAGGAAGTGGCAGCTACTTATACATATGATCCGGCAGAGACAAACTCTGAGGCAACTGTAGCAGCAGCTACAAAAGACGGAAAACTTTATGCTTATCCATTAACAGCTTCCAACGGATACTTCTTATACTATGATTCAAACATTTTCTCAGAGGAAGATGTAGCTTCCTGGGAAGCTCTTGAAGCAAAAGCTGAAGAAGCCGGAACAAAAGTCGGTATGAACATCGCAGACGGCTGGTATGTATATGGATTCTTCGCAGGAGCAGGATGTACCCTTTCCATGAATGAAGACAACTCCAATGAGTGTGACTGGAACAATGAGACAGGTCTTGCAGTAGCAGAGAGCATTGAGAACATTGCTTCTTCCCCAGCATTTGTAAACGTAGCAGATCAGGATGCGATCACAATGCTGACAGATGGAACACTTGGAGCATACGTTTCCGGTACATGGAATGCAACTTCTTTCCAGGATCAGTATGGTGATGGATATGCTGCCTGCAAACTTCCTACCTTTGATGTAAATGGAACAGCTACACAGATGGGATCTTATGCAGGATACAAATTCGTAGGTGTTAACTCTCATGCAAAAAATGTTGGCTGGTCAATGCTTCTTGCTGAGTACTTAACAAACGAAGAGAGCCAGTTAGAGATCGGCCTTGCAACAGCTGAAGGTCCTGCTAACCTGGCAGCAGCTTCCCAGATCGATTCCCCGGCACTTGCAGCACTTGCAGCACAGTCAGCATACGCTGATCAGCAGCTTGTAGGAAGCAACTACTGGGATCCGGCAAAAGCACTTGGACAGAACCTTGTTGACGGAGCTGCTGATCTTCAGAAAGTACTTGACGATGCAGTAGCCGGTATTACACAGCCGGTAGCTGAATAATCCACATTCGGTCATACGTATAGCATAGAATGTCCGCTGGGCGTACTTTCTATCTATCATGAATCTGAATTCCACATGCTCTGCATTGGGCAGGGTATGTGGAATTTTTAAAAAGAGAAACATTTTTGTCCTGTGACAAAAGTACTCATTCACGCAAGGGAGTGAATCTATGAAAACATTTTTAAATGCAGTCAAAAAGTACTTTGCCGACTTTGGAAGAGCTGTGGCAAAGGGGGATATCTGGTGTAAACTCTCGCTGATCATTCTGGGAGCCGGATATTTTGGACGGAAACAGATTATAAAGGGTATTTTAATGACAGCTCTCGAAGTGATTTTTTTCCTGTTTACCGGTCTTTTTTCTATCAATTATATTAAGGATCTGAATACGCTTGGTACGGTACAGTATGAGGCAGTGTTTGATCCGCTGACTATGAAAAATACTGTTAATGATTACGACAACTCATTGCTCATCCTTCTTTACGGAATCGTGGGAATCCTCGTGATCTTAGCATTCATACTTTTATATATAAGCAACATGAAGGCTGTTTACCGCCTTCAGCTTATGAAGGAAGAGGGAGAGCACATCAATACATTTGGTGAGGATGTCAAATCTCTTTTCAACGGTAAGTTTTATATCACATTGCTTACCCTGCCAAGTATCGGCGTTATCATGATGAATATCATACCGATCATTTTCATGTCCTGTGTGGCATTTACCAATTATGATATGGATCATATGCCGCCAAACTATCTGTTTACATGGGTGGGACTCAGGAATTTTAAAAATATGTTTACAGGCGGAACGACCATCACATTCTCCTATGCATTCGTGAGGATTCTTGCATGGACGATGATCTGGGCAGTAACAGCAACTTTTACAACCTTTATCGGTGGTATTCTTCTTGCAAAACTGATCAATCATGAGAATACATATTTCAAAAAAATGTGGCGTTCACTTTTTGTAGTGACCATCGCGATCCCACAGTTCGTAACCTTGCTGTTAGTCAGCAAAATGTTTGCAGATCACGGTATTGTGAACACCTGGTGTTCCAACATTGGTCTGACCGGATTTTTGAAGGATATTGGTCTTGTTTCAGGAAATTTTATTCCGTTCCTCTCAAAACCGGGCTGGTCTCACGTGATGATCATCCTTATCAACATCTGGGTCGGTGTTCCATATCAGATGCTTTCTGCAACCGGTATCCTGATGAATATTCCGACGGATCAGCTGGAGAGTGCACGAATCGATGGAGCCAATAAATGGCAGATTTTCTGGAAGATCACCATGCCGTATGTATTGTTTATCTGCGGACCGTCTCTGATACAGAGTGTGATCGCCAACATCAACAACTTCAACGTTATTTATCTGCTGACAAGTTCTACAGCTACGGCAAATATGGCGTTTGCAAACTCCAATGCCAAGGAGACAGACCTTCTTATCACATGGCTGTTTACTTTGACAAATGATAACTCAAACTACAAGATGGCATCGGTGATCGGTATTATTTCGTTTGTAATCTGCGCACTTCTGACACTGCTTAGCTACACCAGAATGATCAGTGGTGACAAAGAGGAGGTGTACCAATAATGAAAAAGAAAACATGGAATATCATAATCAGACATGTGGTACTTGCACTGCTCGCATTCATCTGGCTCATCCCGATCGTCTGGCTGGTTGTGACATCGTTGTCCGCAACAAAGGGCGTAAGTTATCAGCATTTCTTTCCGACAAACTGGACGCTGGCAAATTTCCACCAGCTGTTCTTTGAGACGGATACTGCTGCAAACTTCCCGGCATGGTTTAAAAATACCTTTATCGTGGCACTGTTTACCTGCATTATCTCTTCCTGCTTTGTATTGATGGTTTCTTATGCATTCAGTTGTATGAGATTTAAAGGAAGAAAACAGTTGATGAGCTTTTCCATCATCCTTGGAATGTTCCCTGGTGTACTTTCCATGATCGCAGTTTACTTTGTGTTGAAAATGATCGGACTCACCGATTCCCTGGCTGGTTTGATCATCGTTTACTCCGCTGGTTCCGGACTCGGATTCCTTGTATTAAAAGGATTCTTTGATACAATTCCGGTTTCCTTAAGGGAGGCAGCGCGTCTCGAGGGTGCATCCGAGGCAACTATTTTTACGAAAATTATTATCCCATTGTCAAAACCAATGATCGTGTACACCATCATTAACGCTTTCTTAAGTCCATGGATGGATTTCGTAATGGCACGTATCATGATCAAGTCCAAGGAATCTGCAGACTGGACGGTAGCGATCGGACTTTACAACCTCTTACAGAAGACATTGATCGGGGATTACTTCGCAATCTTCTGTGCGGGCGGTGTGATGATCGCAATTCCTATTTCGATTCTTTTCGTAGTAATGCAGAAGTTCTACGTTGAAGGTGTGACAGGCGGAGCAGTTAAGGGTTGATATAAAAAGACAATTGCGAAACTCATAAAAACTAAATTGGATTGTGAACAATTGAAAGAAGATTATGAGGAGTTTCGTAATCGTCTAATCATATAAAATTTTGAGGAGACATGAAAAAATGGATAAATTTGTATTGAATCTTATTCATCGTCCGGAGATGGTTCCAGAGTATTCTGCAACCGTGACAGGACAGGGCAAAGAGGAGGATATCGGAGATAAAGCACTGCTGACAGAATCTCTGGATATTTTCAAGACACAGCAGAGACTGGCACATGAGAATGGATTAAAAGTAACCATTCAGATGACATATGCATCTCTTTTCAATGATGAAGCTGTAGAGATCGCAAAACATGACCATGAAGTATATGGTGATGAGATTGCATTATCACTGCTTGGCTTACCATGTGAGGAGTTCCGTGAAAAATACAAGACAAAAGATTTCTGTATCTGGATGTTCTCTATGGAAGACAAAAAAGCGATCGTAAACGACGTATTTGAAAAATTCCATGACAGATTCGGTTTCTATCCGGAATCAACAGGTTCCTACTATATGGATGCTGATCTGACAAACTATATCAAAGCAACTTATCCAACGGTAAAATGTGCCGTTGCAACCTGCTGGGAGGAAGGACCAAAAGCATATCATACCTGCAACAACTCCTGGTATACCTTATTTGATGGAGGTCCATGGGCACCATGGATCCCATCCAGACAGAACACACATGCACCGGCAGCAAACAAGGAGGAGGACAGTGGTATTGTAGCGATCCCACATCTCTCCCGTGACCTGATTGCATGTTACGATGGAAATGGTTCCAACTTCGGAACACATCCACAGAACGTACTCCGTGGAATGATCTACGATACCAAGACATGGGAGTATCCATATCTTTACAACTTGATCGACCAGTACCGTTCTCTGGAAAAATACAACAACGGATATTCCTACAACATGATGTTCGTTGGACCGGGCTGGATGAACAAGATGGGACGCTGGGAGCAGCCATATGAACTTCTTTACAAATCTTACAGCGACGGATGTGCTTACTATGGCAAGCTGAAAAAAGAAGGACAGCTTATCGATATGACGATGTCTGAGTTTGCAGACTACTATCGTGAGAAAAAAGGTGTCAACGATAACAATTATAATGAACCGGAATGTGCACTCTGGAGAGATATTTTATATGGTTCTGACAAACAGTTATTCTGGTATTGCGATCCATATATGAGAGCATGTGTGAACATGGATCAGGGCGGTGCGATCGTAGATCTTCGTCCTTACGCAGCAAAATTGGAGTGGCCGGTTGGTATCGGTACAAAACATGTGCAGGATGCCTCTTATCCATTCTTAATCCAGGAGAAATACCGTGCAGGATACTTCACACATTATGCTGGAGAAGGAACCGTAAGAAGTGCAAAACTTTCTTACAAAGGAGAGGAAGTGGATCTCTGCCTCTGCCCGACACACGCACACTTCTCACAGGAAGGAAAGACAAGAATCCTTACCTTAGATCCTGTGACAATCGAGTTTAGGGATTTAACCGTAAAACTTCAGACAAAAGAGTACTTCGAAGAAGGATCCTCAAACATTAAGATTGAGAGAAATATCTTAGAGATGAGTGATCCAACTGCAGAAGTGACATTAAATGAGTACATGGTTGCATGCTATGGTACAACAGAGTATTCCGAGGATATGTCAAACATCACCTTAAAGATTGACGGACCGGAAGAAAAAGAAATCCACTATGCATACAAATGCCGCGAGGAAGGTGTTGTCGGAGCAAAAGAGGTTTCCGCAGTCATTCCTGAAATCGAGACACGTGTATCCATGACAGCTTCTGATGAAACAGCAGAAGGATATGTAAAAGAAGGATATGCATTCTCACCAATGTTTACATTGGGATACAGAAAAACAATCTCAGATAAGGAGGTATTTGCAACATGGCTCAACTTGGCAAAGGCAAATTAAATTACAGATGCCCATCCTGCTTTTTAAGAGATCTGGACATTGATATGTTTTATAATAAAGAAACAGGAATTTACAGCTGCATCCGCTGTCAGTACAGAGGAACAGAGGAGGACGTTTTGGAGAAAAACGAGATGATCCGTTTCCGTTATAAAGCAATGCACGATAGAATTACAAAATTTGATTTTGATTAAACCAAAGGAGGCTGTCTTGAATTTTTGAGGCAGCCTTTTTCAAAAAGAGGTAACAGCCATGGGGAAAAAGAAAAAAGACACAATGGAGCTTCGGTTTTACGAAGTGCCACAAAATGAATATGTTCTTGCACTTTTAGGAGACAGTTGGATCCGTGACTATGGTCATGATGAGAGCAATCTTCATTTTCATAATCTCATGGAGATTGGTTATTGCAAACATGGCACAGGGGAATTGATCTTAAACGAGGAGTCAAAACCTTATGAACCGGCAATGGTAAGCATTATCCCACAGAATTACCCACATGTGACCATCAGTGATACGGACAGTGGTCCAAGCTTCTGGGAGTATCTGTTTTTTGATCCGATGGTCATGATCCAGGAATTGTATCCGGATAATCCGGTCATACAGAAAAAGATTCTGCAGATGGTCAACCAGAAAGCACTATTTTTTCATGAGTGGGAAAATCCAGGTGTTTCCGTGCTGGTCAAAATGATCATGGATGAGATGCGGCAGAAGAAAAAACGATTTCATGAATGTGTCCGGGGACTTATGATCACATTGTTTGCAGAACTTTTACGGATGTGCGAAAATGATGTTGCGGAGGATGAGATCCGGAAAAAGACAGGTGTGTCACAGATCACACCGGCTTTGGAATATGTCCGCAATGAATATGCCAATAACATCCGTGTGGAGGAGCTGGCGAAGGCGAGCCACATGAGTGAGACACATTTCCGCAGGGTGTTTGAGTCCTACATGAATATGTCTCCGATGGATTACATCAATCTGATGCGGGTACAGAAAGCCTGTGACATTATGAAAAAGACGAATGACTCCATGGATGTTGTTGCACAGAAGGTTGGATTTACTACGACTTCCACGTTCAACCGGAATTTCAAAAAATATTTAAATACATCGCCGTATCAGTGGAAGATCAGCCCGGAAAATTACGAGAGAAAGCTGTTGAATTATAATATTTCTGCACTGAAAGGCTGGTAAGGCATAAGGAGACATTTCTATGGGATTTGATGTAAAAAAGATTCATGATCCGAAGTTTTTCAAAGAAAACTGCATGGCGGCACATTCTGACCATGTTACATATAAAAATGAAGCGGAGGCAGTGGAACAAAACAGCAGTTTCAGACTGTCCTTAGATGGGATCTGGAAGTTTCATTATGCAAAAAATGATGCGCAGACGATTCCGGGTTTTGAGGCGGAGGACTACAATTGCAGACCGTGGGACGACATCCGTGTGCCGGCGCATATCCAGATGGAGGGGTATGATATTCCACAGTATGCCAATATCCAGTATCCGTGGGATGGAAGAGAGGATGTGTGGCGTGACGCAGTGCCGACAGACTTTAACCCGGTGGCAAGTTATGTGAAATATTTCACATTGCCGGAAGGATTTGTAAAAAATGGGCTATACATCTCGTTTCAGGGTGTGGAGAGCGGTTTTGCGCTCTGGCTGAACGGAAGTTATGTCGGTTACAGTGAGGACAGCTTTACGCCGTCGGAGTTTGATCTGACACCTTATGTGAAAGAGGGCGAAAACAAACTGGCGTTGAAGGTATTCAAGTGGACTTCCTCAAGCTGGTGCGAAGATCAGGATTTCTACCGGTTCTCCGGTATTTTCCGTTCCGTTTATTTATATACCATGCCGAAGGTGCATGTGTATGACCTGAAAGTGCAGCCAGTTGTTGCGGAATCGTTGGAGAGTGCCGATCTGGTGCTGGATATGGAGATCTGTGGAAAAGTAGAAACTGTTGAAAAATCCGCAGATGATGCGAAAAAACAGAAAGTGTCTGCGAAGATCAAACTCACAGGAAGCAGGAATGCTTCGAAAGAGGAAGCAGACGGAAGTGTTTCAGAAACCACTGAGTGGTGTGGACAAAATACAATTTTTTCCGAGACGATCAGCTTTTGGCCAGATAATATTTCCGAGACGATCCATTTCACAGATACAGGTGCAGCGACAGTTCATTTTGAACAGGAAGTGAACCATCCAAATCTTTGGAGTGCGGAACATCCGGAACTCTATACGCTTACGGTTGAGCTTCTGGATGAGAGTGGAAACTGTGTTGAATATATTTCACAGAACATCGGATTCCGCCGTTTTGAGATGAAAGATGGCATCATGACTTTAAACGGAAAACGTATTGTCTTTAAGGGCGTGAACCGTCATGAATTCAGCTCAAAAACAGGACGTGCCGTTTCTAAAGAAGAAGTTTTGCAGGATATTATCACGATGAAGCAGAACAATATCAATGCGATCCGCACCTGTCATTACCCGGATGCCTCCGGCATCTATGAGCTGTGCGACCGGTATGGACTTTACATGATCGCGGAGAACAATCTGGAATCCCACGGTTCGTGGGATGCGGCAAGTCACGGACTTGTGCCGAAGGATACCATCGTTCCGGGCGATAATATGGACTGGGAGCCGATGATGTTAGACCGCGTGAACTCCTGCTATCAGAGGGATAAAAACCATCCGGCGATCCTGATCTGGTCAGTGGGAAATGAATCCTACGGCGGAAAAGTCATTTTTGACATGTCCGAAAAATTCCGTGCAGTAGATCCGCACCGTCTTGTACATTATGAGGGAATTTTCAATGACCGCAGATATGAAGGCACGAGCGACATGGAAAGCCAGATGTACACCAGCGTGGAAAATATTAAGAAGTTTCTGGCAGAGCATAAGGAAAAACCATTTATCTGCTGTGAGTACACCCATGCGATGGGAAATTCCTGCGGGGCGATGCATAAATACACAGACCTTACTGATACCGAACCAAGATATCAGGGCGGTTTTATCTGGGATTATATCGACCAGTCGATTTTGAAAAAAGACCGCTACGGACAGGAATTCCAGGCATACGGCGGGGACTGCGGCGAGCGTCCGACTGACTATAATTTCAGCGGAAATGGAATCTGTTATGGCGGTGAGCGTGATGCTTCTCCAAAAATGCAGGAAGTCAAATTCAATTATCAGAATATCAGCGTGGCTTTTGAGGAGCACTCTTTTACGGTTGTAAATAAAAATCTGTTTGCAGATACGAGCGAATATCAATGTATTGTAATTTTACAGAAAAATGGAACAGTAGTGAAAAAACAGAAAATGGATACAAATGTTGCACCACTTTCGTCCGGCTCTTATGAGATCCCGTTTGTGATCCCGGAGGATGCAGAGTACGCAGTGACGGTTTCATTTGTACTGAGAGAAGACACGTTCTGGGCGAAAGCCGGACATGAAGTGGCGTTTGGTCAGAAGGTTTACAAAAAAGAAGTGAAGTTTGCCGTACCGGAAAAACCATTGCAGGTAGTCCGCGGAAAAGTGAATATTGGCGTGAAAGGCGATGACTTTGACTGTCTGTTTTCCCTGCTGAACGGCGGATTGGTTTCCTATCGCTATGCGGGAAAAGAGATGATCGAAAAAATCCCGATGCCAAACTTCTGGAGAGCGCCGGTGGACAATGACAACGGCAGCATGGCGCCGGGACGCTACGCACAGTGGAAGATCGCCAGCATGTACATCAGTCACAGAAATGGCGGCATGTTCGACAAT